>Ga0209474_10000636_pt1 | contig 37395 bp, 29 predicted proteins | sample GraSoiAngelo_145_FD_185902 | JGI IMG/M metagenome (GOLD analysis project Ga0209474, IMG submission 185902) | Grasslands soil microbial communities from the Angelo Coastal Reserve, California, USA - 14_1009_05_20cm (SPAdes) (version 2) | ecosystem: Environmental > Terrestrial > Soil > Grasslands...
GGACGGCGAGCACGTCGTGTTCACCGCGTACCGGACGCCCATCGAGCGAGCCACCATCGAGGTCGTTTCGATCAGGTCCGGTCTGCGGAGCGTGTTGTTCACCGGCGGCGTCTTCGGCTTCTACGTACCGACGGGGCACCTCCTCTATGCGGTGGGTGAAACTATCCGAGCCGTGCCATTCGACCTCCGCCGACTCGCGGTGACCGGCCCCGCCCTTCCGGTAGTCGATAGCGTAGCGATGAACCCCACGGACGGCGCGGCGGCATTCGACGTGTCTGAGAATGGGACCCTGGCGTATCTGCCGGTCAGCTCGTACGTCACCGAGACCGAGGTGGTCCTGGTGAACCGGAGGGGCGACGCCTCGCGCGCCCTTCCCGGGGCCGATCGCTACAACCATCCGCGTCTCTCACCTGAGGGGGGCCGCATCGCGGTGGACATCCGCTCGGCGAATTCGTTGGGGGACGTGTGGATGTTCCAGGTTGGGCGCTCGGGCGGTACCAGAGTGACGGCCGAAGGCGGCAGGGATTTCGGCGCCGAGTGGACGCCCGACGGTCGCGAGCTGATTTACTCGAGCGAGCGCCCCTTCTTCGATCTCTATCGCCGGGCGGCAGACGCGAGCCGGCCCGCCGAGCCGTTGCTCACCGGCACGTACGACCGCTACACCGGCGCTGTGTCGCACGACGGTCGCCTGTTCGCGTTCGTGCTCAGTGTCCCCGGCGGCGCGGAGCTCTGGACCGTGCGGCTGCGCGGCCCACCGGTGCCCGCGCGCTATTTCGCCAACGGCTTCAACCTCGCGCATCCCACGCTGTCGCCGGATGGCCGCTGGATGGCCTACGACTCCGACGAGTCGGGTCGCGTCGAAGTGTACGCCCAGTCGTTCCCCGACCCGCACCTGAAGCGATGGAAGGTGTCGCCGGCGCAGGGATCGGAGCCGCTCTGGACCCGGGGCGGGTCGGAGCTGGTGTACCGCAAGGGGGACAGCGTGATGGCGGTGGGCGTCGACCTGGCGAACGGCCGGAGCAGCCAGCCCCGGGCGCTGTTCGGCGGGCCCTATCCGGACAGCCCGGGGTGGACGCGGCCGCGGAGCTACGACGTCTCGCGTGACGGCGAGCGGTTTCTGATGCTCAAGCTGCCGCCCGAGCGGATCCGACCGCGGATCCACGTGGTGTTGAACTGGTTCGACGTGCTCCGGGCGAAGTTCCCACGGTAACTCACTCGTAGCGCAGCGACTCCACCGGATCGACCGCCGCGGCGCGGCGCGCGGGCAGGATGCCAGCGATGAGCCCCACGCCGATCAGGATGCCGACGCAGATCAAGGCGATGGGCCACGACAGCGTCGGGTTGAGGATGTACTGCATCGCCGGGTTGTCTTCCTTCGGGATCGCGTCCACGCCGAACACGATGAGCGCCGCCGTCGCGAGTCCCACCAGCCCGCCCGACACGGCGATCGTCATAGCCTCGAACAGGAATTGCGCCATGATGTGCCGGCGGCGGGCGCCGAGCGCGAGCTTGATGCCGATCTCCTGCGTCCGCTCCTTCACCACGACGTACATGATGTTGGCGACTCCGACGCCCGCGATCAGCAGCGTGAACACCCCGACGAGCCCCATGAAGATCTGGATGCCGAGCCCCACGGCGAGGGTTTGCTTCTCGTCTTCGATGAAGTCCCACAGGCCCAGCGCGCGCTCATCCTTAGGGTCGAAGCGGTACTTCTGCCCCAGCACCCGGTAGAGCTCTACTTTCACCAGGGGGCCCCGGGACGCGTCGCGCGGCTGCACGATGAGGTGGTTCACGAACCGGTTACCGTAGATGGTACGAAACGTCGAGTAGGGGATCACGCCGCGGTCGGCGTCCGGTCCGTTGTTGCTCGAGTCCTGGAACTTCTTCTTCAGCACCCCGACCACCGTGAACGGGAGGCCGTCCACCACGACGCTCTTGCCGATCGGATCCACGCGCTTGCCGAAGATCCGCTCCGCCAGCTCGTTGCCGAGAAACAGTACGCGCCGCTTCTGCGCGATGTCGAGCGCGTTGATGAACCGCCCGCCCTGCGCCGGCTCCATGTGCCGCATGGGCTCGTGATCGGGGCCCACGCCTTCGAGGAAGGCGTTGGTGCGGGTCTTGCCCAGCTGGAACGCGGTGCCCCAGCGCCCATAAGACATACTCCCCCGGTCGATATCCGGGATGGCACCCTTCAGGAGCTCGAGGTCCTCTTCCACGAGGCGGATGCGCCGGCCTTGCCCCAACCCGGCGAACGCCTTGCTGGTCTCGCCGCCGTAGACCATGAAGATCCGCTCGCCGGCGCCCAGCAGGCCGTCGCGGACCGTGCGCTTCAGTCCCTCGCCGAACGCCAGGAGCAGCACCACCGCGAGCGTTCCCCAGGTCACTGCGAAGAACGTGAGGAAGGCCCGGGTGCGCTGCACCTTCAGGTCGCCGATGAATTCCCGGAGCAGGATGGAGAACATCAGGTTCGCAGCGCTTCCACCGGATCGAGCGCCGCCGCGCGCCGGGCCGGCATGAGGCCCGCGGCAAACGCCACTGCCGCGAGCAATGCGAGCGTGGCCGCCAGTACCATCGGAGAAATCGTCGGCACGCCGACAAACTCTTTGATGGGCAGCCCGCCCAGCGCCGCCACGAGCCCGAACGAGAGCAGCAGGCCGAGCATCGCTCCCATCGTCACGATCATCAGGGCCTCGGCGAAGAATTGGCGCATGATGTCGGCGCGGGTGGCGCCCACGGCGCGCCGCACCCCGATCTCGCGCGTGCGCTCCCGCACCACGATGTACATGATGTTCGCCACCCCGATGCCGCCGACCAGCAGGGTGAAGCTCCCCACGATCGCAAAAAAAATGTTGAAGGCGACGAACATCTTACCGAAGCGGGTCTCCCACTCGCTCGTGTCCCAGAAGGCGAGGGCGTCCTTGTCCAGCGGATCGAACTTGTACGCGCGCGCCATCGTCTCGTACACCCGCCGCTCGGCCCGCTTGGTGACTTCGGAGCTGTGCGCGCGATACACGATGTTGTTCAGGAAGCGGTTGCCGAACAAGGCGTAATGCGTCGTCGCCGAAATGAAGATCCGATCCTTGTCGCGTTGCTGGTACGAGGAGTTCTGCAGCTTGGGGCGCATCACCCCCACGACGGTGAACGGCGTGTCGCCCAAAAACACCTGTTGCCCGACCGGCGGGTCGTCGCCGAACAACAGTTTGGCCAGCTCGTCGCCCAGCACGGCCACCCGCCGCCGCTCGGCGACGTCGCGATCGTTGATGAAGCGGCCCCCCGCCTGAGCGATGATGTTGCGCATGTAGCCGTACACCGGGAGAATCCCTGTGACGGCGGGTGAGGCCGCCTTGACGCCACGCCGCACCCGCGCGCTCTGCGTGATGAACTCCGGACTGATGAACTCGATTTCGGCGACTTCGCGGGCGAGCAGCTGCACGTCATCCGGCCGCAGGCGGATCGGGCGGCCATCGCCGAACCCGGCGAACGGCTTGGTGGTGCGTCCGCCGAACAGAATCACGATGCGGTCGCCCAAGCCGTGAAACCGCTTCTTGGTTTGCCGCTCCAGACCGACACCGAACGCCAGCAGCACCACCACCGCCACCGTGCCCCAGGCGATCCCCAGTACCGTGAGAGAGGTGCGGAGCTTCTGCGCCCGCAGATCGCCGAAGAACTCGCGCCACACGTCAGGAGATCTCGCGCGGCGCCGCTTCGACCAGCGAGTCGGTGACTTGGAGGCCTTCCAGCACCTCGATGTTGATGGCGTCGGAGAGGCCGGTCTTGATGAAGCGCTCTACCGTCTTGCCGGGTCCGGTGCGCACCGTCACGAAGCTCGAGTCATGGCGGTGGGTGATCAACCGCTCCGGGATGTAGAGCACGCTGTCCCGGCGCGAGATGGCCACCTCCGCATTGGCGGAGTAGCCCGCACGCAGCGTGGCGCCTGCCACCTCCGTCAGGACGATCTCGATGGGAAAGACCGTCGCCTGCTCCTGCTTGTGCGCCTTGAGCCAGATCTTCTCGAGCCGGCCCTGCACGCTCGCGTTGGGCAGCGCGCCGATCTTGATCGTGGCCGGCATGCCTTCCTTGAGCCGGCCCACGTCGATCTCGTCCACCGTTCCCCGGAAGATCAAGTCGCGCATCGCCGCCATGCGCATCAGCACCGTGCCGGCCTGGTACGGCGTGAGCGGCACCACGGGATCGCCGATCTCGATCGAGTCCTCGAGGATGTAGCCGTCGATGGGAGCGCGGACCACGGTCTCGACCGGCTTGCCGTTGGCCAGCACCGTGCCGCCTTCCTGCAGCGCCAGCCGCTCCTGCGCCAGCGACAGCTGCGAGCGCGCCTCGTCCACCTGCCGCTGTGCGGTCTCAAGATCGGCGGGGGAGATGAGGTTCTTGTTGCGCAGCTCCTGCTGGCGGGTCAGCTCGCGCTCCAGGTTCTTGAGCTCGATCCCCCGCAGCTCCGCGTTACGGCGCAACTCCACCATTTCCAGCGGCGTCGGGTTGGGGGAGATCTCGAGCAGCGGCTGGCCCCGCTTGACGAAGTCCCCCACTTCCGCGAAGCGCCGCCGCACCACTCCGGCCAGGATCGATTTGACGCTGACCTCGATGCGAGGCTGGATGGTGCCGACGGCGAGGGCCTTATCGACTAGCGACCCGCGGACGACCGCCGCCGCTTTGGGCCCTTCCTGTTTCTTGCCGCCGAGCTTTCCGGTGGCCGCCATGGCGCCCAGGCCCAGGACGGCGACCACGACGGCGGGGATGACGATGGTACGGCGCTTCATTCTGGGGACGGCTCCGCGCGGGTGCGTAGGATGAGACGTGTCTTCTTCTTACGGGGCTCGGCGCCGATTGTTTCCGGGCTTAGTCCGCCGCCTGCCGCTCGGGCGGCGGCGCCTCGTCGGCGAGCAACCGGAACGACTTGACGGCGCCGGTGAGCTTGTCCGCGGCTTCGGCGAGCTGGTTCGCCGAGGACGCGATCTCTTCCGTCGAGGCGCTCTGCTGCTCGCTCGACGCCGCGATCTCCTCCGCCGCGGCGAGCAAGCTCTCCGTTCCCTGGGTCACCGTGGCGAGCCGGGCGCCGATCTCCTCGATGAGCGCCCGCATCTCCTCTGCGGACCGCGCGATCTCCCGGCTCCAGATGTCGCTCGCCTGCGCCTCCGCGGCCACCGTGGCGAGGCCCTGCGCGGCGGCCTGCGCGGCCTCGCGCGCTGCGGCGGCTCCCTGGGCGAGGTGTGCGAGCCGCTCCCGTGTCGCCTCGACGCGCGCCAGCACGCCACGCACGGTGTCCCCCGTGTCCCCGGCCGCCGCCGCCGCCACCGAGGCAAGCTTGCGGACTTCGTCCGCCACGACCGCAAAGCCGCGTCCCTGTGGGCCGGCGCGCGCCGCCTCGATGGCGGCGTTCAAGGCGAGCATGTTGGTCTGCGTCGCGATCGCCTTGGTCTGCGTCACGAACTTCTGGATCTCCCCCGACGCTTGAGCGAGTGCCGCCGCCTCCTTCGAACCCCGCTCCACTTCTTCGACCAGCTTGGCGAGCTGCGCCGTGCTCTGATCGAGCATTTCCCTGTGGCGCTGGGCGAGGTCCGCCACGGTGGTGTTGCGCCGCACCGAGTCTTCGGCCCCCGCCGCGAGCGCCGTGGCGATGTGGAGGATTTTGGCCGAATCGTCGGCCGCGGCGCGCACCAGCTGCGCCTGCTCCGCCGCGCGTTTGGTGAGATCCTGACACGTCGCCGTCATCTCTTCGGTCGAGGCGCTCATCTCCTCGGTCGAAGACGAGATCTCCGTCGCCATCGCCGCGGCTTCGTCGGCGGCCGTGCGGATCGCGCCCACCAGCCGTCGCAGCGCCACGACCATCGTGTGGACCGAGGAGAGGAGGTCGCCCACCTCGGCCGCCTCGGCGCGTTGGGTCACCACCGTGACGGACAGGTCGCCGCCCGCGACGCGGCTGGCGATCGCCCCGGCCGCCTTAACGGGCTCGGTGATGCGCTGGTTGAGACGATGGCGGAACAGCAGGAGCAGGGCGACGGTCGCGCCGAATAGGAGGAGCGCCCACAAGAAGATGCTGGCCCGGGTGCCTCGCGCCGCCGCGTAGGCCGTCGCCGTCGGCTGACGGAACAGCACCCACCACTTGCCGTTGTTGGTGGGCGCCGTGACGACCAGGTTCTCGATCGTGCCGTTGCGCACCGTCGCACGAGCCGGTTGCTCCGCGCGCGGGATCGCCGCCGCGTCGGGCAGGGTGCGCAGCAGGTCGCCCGGCGCTGAGCTCACAATCACGCGCCCCACGCCATCGACCACCTGGAGCCGCGCTCCGCCGCCCACGTCGGCGGTGCCGATCAGGCGCGACAGACGCTCCAGCCCGAACACGGTCTTGAGCACGCCCACCGGCCGCGCGCTGCGGGGCGCGCGGATCGCCACGTCGTACTCGAGCAACGCCACGGCGGTCGCCGAGTCGTACTGCGGCCCCCCTTCGAATACGCCGTCCGCCATGGCGCGCTGCCACCACGCGTTGTGCGACTGCACGAAATCCGACGTCCGTCCCGACGAGAGCACGATGTACCCGTGCCGCTCCGTGAAGAACAGCTCGGCGTAGTCGGAGCGTTGCGGATATCCCGTCACGTAAGCCGCGAGGTCGGCGTCCCCCCCCAGCATGCGGCGCTGATTGAACATCCGCTCGAGCGTGGGGACGTCGAGCGGCGGCAGCTTGTCCTTGACGGCCTGCTGGGCGGCGTCGATCGCGGCGCGCACCACGGCGGGAGACGCGGCCAGCGCCTCGGCCTCGTGGCGACGCTCCCGCAAGTACTGGTTCACGAGCGCCGCGACCCGCAGCGCGACGTCCTGGCCGCGGTCCTTCGCCTGCTGCTCCACCGTTCGCTGGGCCGTGTTGCCGGACAGGGCGGCGAAACCGATCACCAGGACCAGGGCGACGCCGACGCCCGTGAGCAGGAAGCTCTGGCGGAGCTGCGGGGTGCGGCTGGCCATGTGATGGGTTTGGAGCGCTAAGCTACGCAGGGTTACCCACAGGGGCAAGTCTGTTTAGTTTCATGCACTTATGAATCAGGTGCCGACCTACGATCCGCAGGCGGTCGAGGCGCGGTGGCAAGTGCGTTGGGCCGCCGATCACGTCAATGAGCCCGACCTCGACCGCCCGCACCGCCCGTTCTACAACCTCATGATGTTCCCCTATCCCTCGGCCGAAGGGTTACACGTGGGGAACATGTTCGCCTTCACGGGCGCGGACATCTATGGGCGCTTCCGCCGGCTCCAAGGGCACGCCGTGTTCGAGCCGATCGGGTTCGACGCGTTCGGGATCCACTCCGAGAACTATGCGCTCCAGGTCGGCACCCACCCCGCGAAGCTGATCCCCGAGAACATCGACAGGTTCCGCCACCAGCTGCGTCGCTTCGGCGGCATGTTCGACTGGCGCCACGAGCTGTCCACCACGGACCCGCGGTACTACAAGTGGACCCAGTGGATCTTCGTCCAGCTCTTCAAGGCGGGGCTGGCGTTCCGCAAGAAGGCGGCCGTGAACTGGTGTCCCAAGGACATGAGCGTCGTGGCCAACGAGCAGGTGATCAACGGCTACTGCGAGCGCCATCCCGACACCAAGGTCGAGCAGCGCTTCCTCGAGCAATGGTTCTTCGCGATCACCCGGTACGCCGAACGCCTGCTCACGAATCTCGACCGGCTCGATTGGTCGGAGTCCACCCGGACGCTGCAGCGCAACTGGATCGGGCGGAGCGAGGGCGCCGAGCTCGTGTTCGAGACGCCGGGCGGCCAGAAGATCAGCGTGTTCACGACGCGGCCCGACACCGTGTTCGGCGCGACCTACCTGGTGCTCGCGCCGGAGCACCCGCTCGTGGAAGCGCTCACGGCCGATGAGCAGCGTCGCGCGGTGAACGCCTACCGGCGCGAGGTGCAGGCCACAGACATCGTGTCGCGCAAAGTGGGCGACCGGGCCAAGACCGGCGTCTTCCTCGGGTCCTACGCGCGCAATCCGGCGACCGGCGAGTCGATCCCCATCTGGATCGCCGACTACGTCCTGATGGAATACGGCACGGGCGCGATCATGGCCGTGCCGGCCCACGACAGGCGCGACTTCGAGTTCGCGACGGCGTTCAAGCTCCCGATTCGGACCGTGGTCCGGGCCGAGGCGGCGGGGCCGCTCCCGATCGTGACCGAAGACGGCGTGCTCGTGAACTCCGGGGAGTTCGACGGCCTGGCGTGCCGGGAAGGGGGCCGGCGAATCGTCGGGTGGCTCCAAACGCGGGGCCTCGCGACCCCCCAGGTGCAGTACCGCCTGCACGACTGGTGCATCTCGCGCCAGCGTTACTGGGGACCGCCGATTCCGGTCATCTATTGTGACCGCTGCGGCCCGGTGGCCGTGCCGGAGCGGGATCTCCCGGTCGAGCTCCCCCTCATCGAGGACTTCCGTCCCGACGCGAGCGGGGTGAGCCCGCTGGCGCGTCACAAGGAGTGGTACTTCGTGAAGTGCCCGCAGTGCGGGGCCCAGGGGCGCCGCGAAACGGACGTGTCGGACACATTCCTCGACTCGGCATGGTACTTCCTGCGGTATCCCTCCACCGAGTTCGAAGACCGGCCGTGGGATACGCAGCGCACCAAGACGTGGCTACCGGTGTCGACCTACATCGGTGGGAACGAGCACGCCGTGCTCCACCTGCTCTATTCGCGCTTCGTCACCATGGCGCTCCGCGAGCTCGGGCACGTGCACTTCGAGGAGCCGTTCCCGAAGCTCCGGGCACACGGGCTGATCATCAAAGACGGGGCGAAGATGTCCAAGTCGCGTGGCAACGTCGTCATTCCCGACGCCTACATCCAGAAGTGGGGCGCGGACACCTTCCGGATGTATCTCATGTTCCTGGGACCGTTTCAGGAAGGCGGTGACTTCCGGGCGACCGGGATCATCGGCGTCCGCCGCTTTTTGGACAAAGTCTGGCAGCTGGCGCACGAAGCGGCTCTCGCCCCGGGCGTGAGCCCGGGGTTGCCCGCGGAAGTCGAGCGCAAGCTGCACCAGACCATCCGCAAGGTCACCGTCGATACCGACACGCTCAACTACAACACGGCGATCGCGGCGATGATGGAGTACGTGAACGAAGTGCGGAGTGCGGAATGCGGAGTGCGAAGTGCCATGGAACCCCTGCTCGTCATGCTCGCTCCCTACGCGCCTCATCTTGCCGAGGATCTCTGGGCGGCCCTCGGCCACGAGCGCTCGATCTTCACGGCCGCGTGGCCGGCGTATGACGAACGGCTCGCCGCGGCGGGCGACGTGGAGATCGTGGTGCAGGTGAACGGCAAGGTGCGCGGGCGGCTCGTGGTGTCGCGTGGCGCCAGCGAAGACCAGGTCGTCGCGCTCGCCATGAAGGACGCGGCGGTCAGGAAGTTCGTGGACGGCCACCCGGTCCGGAAGACCGTCTACGTCCAGGATCGACTCTTGAATCTCGTCGTCTAAAAGATTTTCGCCACCACATCACCCACTACATACCCGACGGCGGCTACTCCCAGCCCGACCACAAACATATCGATCCCGCTGCGGATCACCCCCCGGCCCGTGAAAACACTACGCGCGCCTCCCACCGCGAGGTGCGACAGCATGGCGACCGCGAACGCGACCCAGGCCGCCGCCGGTCCGCTGAACATCACGAACGGCGCCACCGGGATCAACGCGCCCACCGCGGTGGACGCGCCGGTCACCCACCCCTCCTTGAAGGGGGTGGCGTGCGCTTCGCCGATCTTCAGCTCTTCGCGCACCTGCTCTCCCAGGGCGCGCTCTGGGTCGCGCATCACCTCGACCGCCATCTGGCGTGCGATCCCGGGCTCGATCCCCTTCGCCTGGTAGACCAGCGCGAGCTCGTCCTGCTCCACGTCGGGCATGAGACGGATCTCTTCCTGCTCCATCGCGATCTCGTGGGCGTAGACCTCCTGCTCGCTCTTGGCGGCGAGATACCCTGAGGCGCCCATCGAGAGCGCGTCCGCGATCATCCCCGCTATCCCTGAGACCAGGACGATGTGCGGCGCGGCGGCGGCGCCCAACACACCCGCCACGAGACCAAAATTCGCGGTCAGGCCGTCGTTGAAGCCGTACACGACGTTCCGCAGGTAACCGCCGGACTCCGTCCGGTGCCACGGCTCGGCGGCCTTGCCGGCGAGGTCCGCCAGGGTTTCCGCGTGCGCGGCCGATTCCTTGGCGAGCTTGAGCGAGATGTCCCGCGCGTCGTCGAGCTGCGATTCGTTGTGGAGGTCCATGTAGCCCTTGACCTCCTGCCCTTCCTCGCGCAGCAGCAGTGGCAGCAAATAGCCGGGCCCGAAGCGACGCCCGAACCAGGCACGCAGCCGTGCGTTGAGTGAGGGCCGCGTTCCCTGCTTGGGGATCGGGTGGCCGTGCTCGGCAAGCAGCTTCTCCCACATCTGCGTGTGCCGCTCCTCCACGCCGGCGAGCTTGATGTAGATCTCTTTCTTCTTCGGGTCGCCCTCCTGCCCCGCGAGCACCAGGTACAGGAACGCGGCATCGTATTCGTCCTGCCAGTGATGCAGCCAGTTGTGGAGCGTGGTTTTGTCGAGATCGGGCATGCTGGAAAATAGCCGCAACTGACCGAATAGCAATCGGTTAGGCTGCGTGCTGCAACGGCGTCCCGCGACGACGTAGCACGCAGACGTATCACCACGACGTCGCGCGACGGCGTATGCGCGACGCCTGTGCTCGACGCCTTTGTGCGACGTATTTCGCACTTGACGCATCATAGGTTTCAGGAGATGACCATCTCGCTCGCCGTCCCCGACATCCTCGTCGCGCGCGCCCGTGCGGGCGATCTGGAGGCGCTGGAAGCGCTGTACCGCGCCTTCGAGACGCCCGTGTACAACCTCGCGCTGCGCATGCTGCGCACGCCCGAGGACGCGGAGGACGTGCTACAGGAGACGTTTCTCGAGGTGGTGCGCAGCATCAAGCAGTACCGCGGCGAGGGGCACCTGTGGGGTTGGATCAAGCGCATCGCGGCGTCGAAAGCCCTGATGCGGATCCGCCGCAACCAGGTGCGGGTGACTGAACAGTTCGACGAGGAAGCGGTGGGAGTACACGCGGGGCATGCCGACGCGGCAACCGGGCACGAGGGGCCTGGAGCGGTCGCGGGGGCGCCGGCGCGGATCGATCTGGAGCGGGCCTTCGAGCGATTGAGCGAGACGTCCCGCTCCGTGGTGTGGTTGCACGACGTCGAGGGGTACACCCACGAGGAGATCGCGGAGCTGATGGGCAAGACGGTGAGCTTTTCCAAGTCGCAGTTGGCGCGGGCACATGCGCGGCTGCGGCGGATGCTGGATGCGGAGGGAGCAGCACCATGACGCATTGCACGATCGTCGACCTGCTGGCCTTCAAGGAGAACGAGGCGTCGGCCTGGGCCCGGCAACACGTCGAGACGTGCCCGGCGTGCCGGGCCGAGCTCGAGGTGCTGTACCAGCGCATCGCGGCCCTTAAAGCGCTGCCGGTGCGGCGGCCGGCCCGGGACCGCTGGCCCGCGGTGCGGGCCGCGCTCCGGGTCGAGGAGCGCCGCCGCCGGCGCCGGTGGGGGGCGTGGACCCTCTCCGCGGCGGCGGGCATCGCGCTCCTGCTCTTGATCCGGCCTGGCCCGGCGGGGCGCGTCGACGCCGCCGAGCTCGAGCGGGTGAAACAGCAGTCGGCGACGCTCGAGGCGGAGTTGGAGCGCTATGACCCCGACCAGCGGGTCACGAGCGGCCGTACGGCGGCGCTCGCGGCCGCGCTGGAGGATCGCATTGCCATCATCGACGGTGAGCTGGCGCAGGTGGGGATGCCTGAAGCCCCCGTGCGCGGCGCCGAACTCGTGAAACTGTGGCAGGAGCGGGTGGACGCGATGCAGCAGCTCATGACGGTGCACGTCACCCGCGCCAATTACGTGGGGCTGTGAGGCCCCGAAGGAGCATCTGATTATGCAGCGGAAGTGGATCATACTCAGCACGGTGCTCGCCGCCGCGTTGCCCGGGGTGCTGGCCGCCCAGCGGACGCCGCGTACCCCGCGACCCCCACGCGCGCCCCGCGCCTACGCCTACTCGATGAGCGACCACCATGGCCGGATCGGCGTGGTCCCGAACAGCAAGCCCGACTCGCAGACCGACAAGATTGGCGCGAGGCTGGAGGCCGTGACCCCGGGCGGGCCGGCCGCGAAGGCGGGCCTCAAGGTGGGGGACATCATCACCAAGTTCAACGGCACGTCGCTCGCGGGCGCCCAGGCGGAAGACGAGGACGAGTCCGGTCCCAGCGCCAAGCTCGTCGAGCTGGCGCGCAAGCTCGAGCCGGGCGACACGGTGCAGGTCGAGTATCGGCGCGGCGGCGACGCGAAAAAGGCGGCGCTCGTGGCCGAAGACCTGGGTGGCTCGTTCCGGATGGAGATGCCGAACATGACGATGGCCATGCCCCGGATTGCGCCCGCGATGCCCGGCTGGGAGGGCGTCGAGTTGTCGTTCGGAACGCCCTGGGGCGACCTCGAGCTGGTGAACCTGAATCCTGACCTGGGTGAGTACTTCGGCACGAAGGAAGGCGTCCTGGTCGTCAAGGCGCCAGGCGACTCGAGCCTGCCCGTGCGCAGCGGCGACGTGATTCTCTCCATCGCCGGCCGCAAGCCCACCTCGCCTTCGCACGCCATGCGCATCCTGCATTCGTACGAAGCCGGCGAGACCGTGTCCCTCGACATCGTGCGGAAGCAGAAGCGCATGACGGTGACCTGGAAGGTCCCGACGCGCGAGGAGCGAACCTTGATGCGCCACCACGAGCGGGAGGATCAGAGCAGGCTCCGGTTGGAGACGCGGCGCCGGCTCCGGATGCGCCAGGTCTAGCGCTCGCGGCCCGGGCCCGCCAGGATCGCGTTGGTGACGAGCCGGGCGGGCCCGCGCCAGAAGCCCCGGAACAGCGGATCGGTGAGGAACAGCACGACCCGTCCCTGGCCCCGGTTTTCGACCACGGCCCACGCGGTTCCTTTGAGCAGGCGCTCCGTGTTCCCCGGCCATGTGAACCCGGACAGGGCGAGCGAGTCTCCCACGAACGCCACCGGGTTCGCCCCGTTTTTGGAAAGCTTCCAGAAGGTCGACCCCTCGACGTAGACCGGCAGCCGGTCGCTCTCGTACCCGAGGGTGAGCCAGTGCGTGGGGTCCAGCGTCGCGCGGAAGATGGAGCCCGGCAGCCATTCCGGCTTGTCCTTGGACGGTGACGTGGGCGAGAGCACCGGGGGCTCTTTGCCGGGCACCGTGGTGTCGGGCTTCGCCGTCGAATCGGCGCCCAGCGCGGCGATCGACGTCAGCCCCACGTCTTTGTCGGCGAGCAGCATCCCGGCGCCTGCGAACCCGATCAGCGCCCCGCCGTCCGAGACCCAGCTCTTCAGGCGCGTCACCCCGTCGTCGCCGAGCTGGCGCTTCATGCGGCTCGCGCCGCCGTCCGGGATGATCAGGACGTTGTAATCGGACAAGTCCGCGACGCTCGCGAGGTTCGCGAGCGGGATGGGCGTGAACGGGACGCCCAGGTCGTGCGCCAGAAACTGCCATACGGTGCCGTAGCTCTCCTGGTCGACGCCCTCGCCCGCGGCCACGACGATCCGGGGCGCGTGCAGGCTCACCACGTCGTCCGAGCCCACGCCGGGGGCGATGGTGTCAGGATAGGCGCTCTGCACAGCGACGACGGCGACGCCCGCCCGGCGCGCGAGCTCCGCGATCCGATCGTGCAGCGTCGCGGCGTTGCGTTGGGTCCGGACGACGAACGTGCCGCGCGGGTAGCTCCGGGCGTCAGCGCGAAGGGGCTGCGTCGCGATCGCCACCTTGAACCCTTCGGCCAGCAGGCCGAACGCGAGCCGGGCACCCGCTTGGCTGCCGTTGCTGAAAAGGTACGCGGAGCCCGCGCGCGGCGGCGTGGATGGAGGCGCGGCAGATGCGGGCGGTACGGTGTCCGTCACCACGTCGCCGGCGAGCGACGCGGCATCCTCGGTCCAGTAGGCCTCGAGGTTGAACGTGAAGGGCAGGGACCAGGCGGTGATGTCGTAGAAATCGTAGTCCTCGCGGTCGGCGCTCTCTCCGCGCCGGCGGTTCCGCTGAAACTTCTGGATCTGTTGCTCCACGAACCCGCGGTCGAACGCCGCGCCCGGCTCGAGCAGCGCCTTCGCGAGCCGGCGCTGGGGCTGTCCCAGGTCCACCACATAGCTCCCTGCGGGAAACGTCTGGCGCGCCACCGGACCGCCCCAGTAGGCGTGGGCCACGCTGGACGTCGCCGCCTGCTTGAGCCGGGTCACTTCGATGCCGTTGCGCAGCAGCAGGCCGACGACGTGCGCGAGCATCGAGGCGTCGCCACCCGACGCCAGCACCACACGCTTCATGCGATCGGTGCGCGCCTCGTCGATAGCGGAACGGCGGAAGTCGTAGTAGTCGAGCAGGCGGGCCCGCCGGTTCGAGGCGGCGGTCTCGAGTGTGGCGAGCGAGGCGGTGTAATGGTGGGCGATCCCGTCCCGCAGCGTGCTGATGGTGCCGTCCTCGCGGCGGCGGTTCAGGGGATAGCCCCCGTCCGTCTCGTAGGTCATTCCCGTGGCACCCTGAAAGGTGGCCCACTCGTCCCAGTAGCCGACGTAGAAGAAGTCGAAGACGCCCCGCACGTAGTACTGCCATCCCTGCTGGTCGAACGCGGCGGCGTTGCCCCGCCCGAACGTGTCGAACCATTTCGTCGCCTGGGGCGGCAGATTCTGGTTGATCGCCTGGGCCACGGGGGGGAAAAAGAATGCCCGGGTGGTGGAGTGATGATCCACGAAGACCTGGGGGTGCCAGCGCAGCAGCCCGTCCATCATGGCGCGCACCTCGGGCTGGCTCTGCGCCACGAGGTCGCGGTTCATGTTACAGCGAAAATGGTTGAACCGGCCCTGGATCGCCCACGGCTCGCGGTGCTCGAGCGCGGCGGGGTGGTCGGCCCCGACTGCGACTGAGTTGTACCACGCGGCGAACCGCTCGTGGCCGTCGGGGTTGGCGGCCGGGTTCAGCACCAGGACGACGTTCTTGAGGATCTCGCGCGTGCGTGGCTCGTCGGAGGCCAGCAGCTGATACGCCACCTGCATCGCCGCTTCGAAGCCGGCGGGCTCGTTCCCGTGGACGGAGTAGTTGAATCCCACGACGATCGGATCCCTCGCGGCGATCTCCGCCGCGCGGGCGGGCGCGGTCTTGCGCGGGTCGGTGAGCTCGGCGATCTCGCCGCGGATCGGGTCGAGCCGGGCGAGGTTGGCGGGGTCCGAGATGATCAGCGCGCGGATCGGTCGGTGCTCCGGGGTCTCGCCCCAGCGCTCGACCCGGACGCGCTCCGGGGCCGTGGCGACGACGGTGTCGAGATAATGTTGCATGACGGCGTACATCGTCTGCTGCGCGCCCGCGGGGTAGCCGGTGATCGCCTCGGGGCGGGGCACGGCCGGCCGGTACGGGCCCCGCGCGTAGAAGTCGAATGGCTGGCCCAGCTGCGCGCGTGCGGGCGCGGGGCACAGCAGGAGCACGAGGAGCGGGACCGTCGAGCGCATGGTGTTCGCGGGGGATGGTGTGAGGCGGGTGAATCTACCGCGTCCCCGCGGACGCGGGAGGGCTCTCGTCAGCTGCCGCGTCGCGCCGGGAGCACCTGATCGAACGAGCTGAACTCGAACGGCTTGGGCACGCACGGACGCCCCGTGGAGGCGAGGAAGGAGCGCACGCTGTCGTCTACGAGCTGGCCCGTCGTGAAGATCACGCGCTCGGCGTAGGACGGGTCGCGCGCTTTGAGCTCCTGAAACAGCTGCTCCCCCGACACATCGGGCATGCGCATGTCCACGATCACTGCGTCGAAGGCGTCTTCCCGCATGCGCGCCAGCGCTTCCTTGCCGCTCGCGGTGGTCTCGACTTCGTGGCCGCGGCTCGCGAGATAGCGTTGCAGGGCGACCCGCACCGAGGCCTCATCGTCGATGACGAGGACGTGCAGGCGGTCGGTGATCGGGAAGTTGGCGGTCAGGGCGGGGTAGTCGCCCGTGGTACGCGGCGCCACGACCGGCAGCTCGATGACGAAGCGGGCGCCCTGCGCCGCGTTTTCCGCCCAGATGCGGCCTTCGTGCTCGCGCACGATGCCGAGCGAAATCGAGAGCCCGAGGCCCGTCCCCGAGCCGGTGGGCTTGGTGGTGAAGAAGGGGTTGAAGATGCGCTCGAGCAGGTTCGGGGGGATGCCCGGACCCGTGTCCTCGACCTCGATGCGCAGCACGTCGCCGGCGCGGCGCGTCCGCACCGTCAGGTGCTGCTTGTCCCGCTCCGAGCGCTCCATCGCCTGCTCGGCGTTGGTGATGAGGTTCAGGAAGACCTGCTGCAGCTGGTGGGCGTCCGCCATCGTCTCCGGCGCCTGCTCGTCGTAGTCGCGCTGCACGTCGATGCCACGCACCCGCAGCTCGTAGCCCCGCAGCTCGAGCGTGTCGTCCAGCACCTGGTTGACCTGCGTCGTCGTGCGCTCCGGCTTGTGCTGGCGCGCGAACGTCAGGAGGTTTTGCACGATGCGTGACGCGCGCCGCGCCTCGGCGTAGATCATCTCCGCCGCCGTCCGCTGATCGGGCGGGAACCGCTTCTCGGAGAGCAGCAGCTGCGCGAACGCCGAGATGCCCGCGAGCGGGTTGTTGAGCTCGTGCGCCACGCCGGATACGAGCTGCCCGATCGCCGACATCTTCTCCGACTGGATCAGCTGCTCCTGCAGCATCTTCTGGTCGGTGACGTCGCGGATGACGCACAGCACCTCTTCGTCGCGCTGCGGCGTCGAGTAGGTGACCTGGATCGTCCGGACATCGCCGTCCTTGCGGTAGAAGCTCGTCTCGAACAACCCGGTCTCGCCTGTGAGCGCCTTCTGGAAGTGGGCCAGCGCCTTGGGGAGCTCGTCGTCTGGGAGCATCGGCGCGAACCACTGGCCCACCAGCTCTTCGCGGCGGTAGCCCGAGATAATCTCGGCGGCGTGGTTGAACGTGGTGAAGCGGCCGTTGGCGTCGAAGGTTGCGATCGCGTCGGACGCCGACTCGAACAGGTTGCGGTAGCGCGCCTCCGAGCGGGCGAGGGTCTCTTGCGCCCGCTTCTGCTCGGTGATGTCGCGCAGCGTCGCGACCGCGCCGAGCAGCTCCCCCTCGAGCACCAGCGGCGTGGTGGACACGGCGACGATGCGTTCCTCACCGTTCGCCCGCACGACCTTGGTTTCGTAGTGCTGCTCCTCGCCTTCGAACGCACGGCGCTCGCGCGCGGCCACGTGCTCACGCTCGGCCGCCGCGACGACGTCGTCGATAGGCGTGCCGGGAAGGTCATCGAGCGGGCGGCCGAACAGCACGGCCGCCGCGCGGTTGGCGGTGAGCACGCGGCGGTCGATGCCGGTCACGACCACGGCGTCGGCGAGGGCGGCCACGATCTCCGCGGCCACCCGCGATGGGTCGAACGCCGGGCGCTTCGGGGCTGCCTTGGGCGCTGGCGCCGAGGGACCGAGCCCCCGGGTCGGCGAAGCGCGCCGGCTCTTACTCATGAGTCGTACGATGCCACCATGGCTCCCTTCATCAAGCCGAGGCTCTTGAGCGCCGCGTCCGTCACGGCCTGCGGCGTCTCGCCCCGCTTGACGCAGTTCTTGACGATCTCGAGCGCGTGGATCGGGTGCTCGTCGTCGTACTTGGCGTGCTCCTCGAGCCACCACCGCCCGCGTGGGCCGATCTTCTCGTTCTTGGCCAGGCCGCGCAGCGCCTTCTCGGAGATCTTTTGCGCCACACCTTCCACGGCGTAGTTCGTCGCGGACACGGCGGAGCCGAACTGGGCACCGCGGCACATCTCCGTGAGATAGGCATGGAACTCCTTCACCTCGGGAATCATCGGCTCGGGCACCTGGAAGCGCTCGCGCGGGACGTTAAAGCCGTCTCCCATGGCGCGCCACATGGCGTCGTGCCGCTTCTCGACGCGGATGTTGTCGCGGAAGAAGGCCTTGCCGTCCTCGGGCGAGCGGTCGAGCAGCAGCTGGAGCCACTGCGGGAAGTCCCGGATGATCGGGTAGAACGCCACGAGAAAGTTCTGAATCCGGCCGTCGAGCAGCTGGTTCTCGGAGGCGTGTACGATCACCTTCGTGTCGAGGATCGCCTCGCGGCTCGGGTCGAGCGTGGCATCCAGGTCGGCCACCCAGCTTGGGTGGGGGGTCACCTGCACAGACATCGGATCTCCTTCCAGGGCGCGCACCAGGAATAAACAACGGTTCGGCGGGCGGTAAATGTACGATCCCGCCCCCGCTGGACAAATTTATGGGACCTTGGAAGGTGTTCCACACCGGCCCAAACCGATGTGAGGGGCGTTACCCCGCCGTTGACAAGATATATCGTCCAATAATATCTTAACGTTACATCGTAACTAGGGGAAATCATGCCTCGTCATTTCGGCTGGGAATCGTTCGCCTTCGGGTTCGGGCCCCGCGGCGCGTTTTGGGCCGGGCCGCGGCGCCGCCGCCGCCAGTGGTTCGAGTCCGGCGACATGAAGTACGTCATCCTCAAGGTGCTCAAGGACAAGCCCCGCCACGGCTACGAGGTGATGAAGGAGCTGGAAGACCAACTGCGCGGCTGCTATTCGCCCTCGGCCGGGACCGTGTACCCGACGCTGCAGCTGCTCGAGGACGAAGGGCTCGTCACCTCCCGCGAAGTGGAGGGCAAGAAGATCTACGAGGTCACCGACGCGGGACGCGCGTTCCTGGAAGAGCACAAGGACGTGGTGGACGACATCTTCGAGCGGGTCCACGACACCGTGGAGCGCGCGCTCGGGGGGGCGATGGCCGACATGAACCGCGCCGTCGGCCGCCTCGTCAAGGCGGTGTACCGGGCGGGCTGGCGGTCGCGCGATGAAGCCACGCGCAAGCAGATCGCCGAACGGCTGGACAAGGTACGGGAGGAGCTCGAGGCGCTGGTGCCGTGACGCGCGTCAGCGCCGCCGTGCTCGCAGCTCGTCGAGCGCTGCCTTCACGTACACCCGCGTCATCTGCTTCCGCCACGAGAGGTCAAAATCCGTGTTGTCGAGCGGCTTCGCCGGGCGGTACGCCGCTTCCGCAGCCGCGCCGATCGACTCGTCGGACAGGTCCGTCCCCGTGAGCGCGGCGCCTGCTTCGGCCACCTCCTGCGGCCGGCTCCCGACCCCGCCCAGCACGACGCGCGCTGCGGCGACGTAGCGCCCGTCCCAGCGAAGCCACACGGCGACGCCCAGCACGGGGAAGTCGAACGATCCGCGCCGGCGCAGCTTGTGGTACGTGGCATCCCAGCCGTCCGTCGCCGGCAGCCGCACCGCGGCGAGGATCTCGTCGGGCTGCTTGGTGAGATAATTGATGCCGTCGTTGGCGTACAGCCGCGCGGCGGGCACCACGCGCTCCCCGTTGGGCCCCACGAGCCGGAACTCCGCGCCCAGGGCGACCATGACCGGGGCCACGTCTGACGAACTGACCGCCCAGCAGCGCGGGCTGGAGGGCGCCACCCAGCAGATATGGCCGTCCTTTTTCATGCAAAAGTCGATCGCCTTGCGCCACTCGTAGGTCTGATCGTAGTAGTTGCAGCGCGTATCGAGGCAGAGATTGCCGCCCAGCGTGCCCATGTTGCGGAGCAGCGGAGTGGAGACGAGCTCCGCAGCATGCGCGACAGTGTCATAGTGCTGTCGGATAGTCGGGTGCGTACACAGGTCCGTGAGCGTGATGCACGGCCCGACCAGGCATCCCGCATCCCGCATCTCGCATCCCGTAAGCTCCCGAATCCCCATTAGCGAGACGACGACGCGCGGCTCCTGCTGCCGCCGCTTCATGTTCGGGTAGAGGTCCGTCCCGCCCGCGACGTACGACCCCTCCGGGCCGGCGTCGGCCTTCATTCGCACGGCCTCGGCGAGCGTGCTCGGCTGCAGGTAGGTAAAGGAGGGGAGCCTGAGCATCAACGCCGCCGAGCGCGTGCCGGCTCGTCCGCCATGGACCGCCCTTGACCGGCCTCGACCGCCCTGCCATCACCGCCCTCCCATGGGGGTGCCACGCGCGTGGGTTCGGGCCAAGCAATGTCGGGGAACTGCGTGGGCCCGAACCGCGGCTCTTCGCCCTTTTCCTTGCGACGCAGCGCCTTGAACACCTTCTCAGGGGTGATCGGCACCTCGTCGATGCGCACGCCCACTGCGTCGTACACCGCGTTCGCGACGGCGGGCGGCAGCGGCAGCAGCGGTCCCTGCCCGCACTCCTTGGCACCGAACGGACCGTTGGGATCGGGGTCCTCCACCACGTACGTGACGATGTCGCACATCTCGAGCGTCGTGGGGCTCTTGTATTCGAGCAGGCTCGGGATCTTGTGGACGACGTTGCGGTTGCCGCGATAGGCCATCTCCTCCATCAGGGCCTCGCCCAGCCCCATGTACACCGACCCTTCGATCTGTCCCATCACCGTCGCCGCGTTGATCGAGCGGCCCACATCGTGCGCGATCCAGACGCGCGGGACGCGGACGATGCCGCTCGCGGGATCTACATCCACCCGGGCGACACACGCGCTGTAAGAGTACGCGGGCGACGGCCCCACGCCGGCGCCGCGGTACTTCCCGGGCGAGGGCGCCGGCGTGTAGGAGCCGACCGTGCCGATCGTTCCTTCCGCCGCCTCTGCCAGCTGCACTGCTTCGGCGAACGCGAGCCCGTGCGCGGGATCCGCCACGTCGAACACCCGCCGGTCGGCGAAGGCTAGTCGTTCGACCGGGAGGTCGAGCTTCCGCGCCGCATGGCTGGCGATGACGTCCCGCGCCCGCTCCGCCGCCTGAATGCAGGCGTTCCCGGTCATGAGCGTCACCCGGCTCGAGTAGCTGCCGAGATCCACCGGCGTCAGGTCGGTATCGCCGGTGACGACGGCGATGTCGAACGGATCGAGCCCGAGCACTTCCGCTGCCAGCACGGCGAGGATCGAATCCGACCCCTGGCCGATCTCGGTCGACCCGCAGAACACGGTGACGCCGCCGCCCCGGTCGCACTTGAGCTGCACGCCCGAGTGGGGCAGCGGGTTCCAGTAGATGGGGAGGCCCGCTCCCGTGATGTAGGACGAGCACGCCAGGCCGATCCCTTGCCCGGGAGGGAGCTTACGGAACTTCTCCTTCCATCCGGAGCCGTCCACGACCTTGCGGATGCACTCCCCCAGACCCATCGAGCCGATCTTGAGCCAGTTCGCGGTGAGCGAGTTGGCGGGGACGAGATGCTTGAGCCTGAGCTCGGCCGGGTCCATCCCCAGCTGCTCGGCGATCTTGTCGAGCTGGACCTCGAGGGCGAACCGCGGCTGCGGTGTGCCGTGGCCCCGCTTCGGACCACACGGTGGCTTGTTCGTGAACGCCCTTGCGCCTTGAAACTTGTAACGTGGAACGTGATAGGTGACGGTCTGAAGCGCGCCCGTGTAATACGTGCTCGCGACGCCGTAGGAGCCGTACCCGCCGCCGTCCAACAGCGACTTGAAGTGCATCGCGGTGATCGCCCCGTCCTTTTTCACTCCGGTTTTCACCCACATGAGCGTCGGGTGGCGCCCGCGGTGGCAGTAAAAGACCTCCTCGCGGGTGAGGGTGATCTTTACGGGCCGGCCGGTGAGCATCGCGAGCTTCGCCACGACGATCTCGTGGCTGAACGGGTCGCTCTTACCGCCGAAGCCGCCGCCGTTGGGCGTGGCGACGACCCGAATCTTGGCGGGGGCGAGCTCGAGCACCTTGGCGAGGGCGCGGTGCACGTAGTGTGGCGTCTGGGTCGAGCTCCACAGGGTGAGCTTCCCGTCGGGGAGCGGGGACCAGTCGGCGACCGCCGCGTGCTGCTCCATCGGCAGGTGGGTGCTGCCCTCGAAGAACAGCAGATCTTCCCGCACCAGATCCGCCGCGGCGAAGCCCTCGGCGACGTCACCGAACTCGAGGTTGACGAGCTTGTGCAGGTTGCCGCCGTCGCCGTAGTCATGGATGCGCGGCTCGGGATGCGCGATCGCGTCCTCGGCGTCCGTTATCGGCCGCAGCGATTCGTACCGTACCTCGATGAGATCGAGCGCGGCCGTCGCGATCTCCTCGCTCGCCGCGGCGACGCCCGCCACGGGGTCGCCCACGAACCGCACCTTGTCGAGCGCCAAGGCGTGCTCGTCCTGGCTCACGGGCAGGATGCCGAACGGGATCGGCAGGTCCCTACCCGTCAGCACGGCCTTCACGCCCGGGAGCGCCCGGGCTTGCGATATGTCGATGCCGGTGATGCGGGCGTGGGGATGCGGACTGCGGAGCAGCTTGGCGTACAACATGCGCGGCAGGAACAGGTCGTCGGCGAATCTCGTAACGCCGGTGACTTTGGCGGTCGCGTCGACCTTGCGGATCGCCTTCCCGACCACGCGAAGGGCGGCCGGCTGCTTTCTACGGGTACCCATACAGGGTCTCCCGCGCCGGCTCGGCCTGCTCCCCCCGCATGCGCGCCGCCGCCAGTTCCACCGCCTCGTAGATCTTCAAGTATCCCGTGCAGCGGCACAGGTTGCCCGACAGCGCCTGCTTGATCTCGTCACGCGTGGGTCGCGGGTTCTCGTCGAGCAGCGCTTCGGCGGCGAGCAGGAAGGCGGGCGTACAGTACCCGCACTGCGCCGCGCCGAGCTCGGCGAACGCGTCCTGGAGCGGATGCAGCGTCCCACCCTCTGCCATCCCCTCGACCGTCTTCACGCGATGCCCCGCGCACGCGAGGCCGAGCACCAGGCAGGAGAGCACGGGCTTCCCGTCCACGAGCACGGCGCACGTGCCGCACTCGCCCAGCTCGCAGCCATGCTTCGTGCCGGTGAGACCCACGTCTTCACGCAGCACTTCGAGCAGGGTCTTGTGCGGCGCGAAGGCCACTTCGACCGGCTCGCCATTCAACTCGAGGGCGATCTTCGTCTTGGCATCGGGCATGTCGACGTAATCTTGATAAACGGCAAGAGCAACGCCAGCTTTCCGCCTCCCAGCCCCCGTGGAAGACCCATGTTTAGGCGCCTGCTCCTCGCCCTGTTCCTACTCGCCGTCTATCCGTCTACCCGTCTACCCGCCCAAGACTTCCGCGCCCAAGCCTTGCGCATCCTGAAGACCGTCCCGCTGATCGACGGCCACAACGACATCCCTGACGCGATCCGCCAGCGGGGCGGGCTCGATTCGGTGGACTTCGCATCCCCCCAGCCGAAGTTGATGACCGATATCCCGAAGCTCCGCGCCGGAGCGGTGGGTGGTCAATTCTGGGCCGCGTACGTGCCCGTCACGACGATGGATTCCGGACCGCACCCGGCTGTGTACGCGCTCGAGCAGATCGACCTCATCAAGCGGCTGTGCGCCCGGTATCCTCGCGACCTGGCGATGGCGTACAGCGCGGCGGACGTGGAGCGCCACTTCAAGGCCGGCAAGATCTCGTGTCTGATCGGCATCGAGGGCGGGCACGCCATCGAGAATTCCCTCGGCACGCTGCGGATGTTCGCGGCGCTCGGCGTCCGCTACATCACGCTCACGCATTGGCGCAGCCTCTCCTGGGCGACCGCGTCCACCGACACCGCGCGGCGCGGCCTCTCGGCATTCGGCCGGGAGGTGGTGCATGAAATGAATCGACTCGGGATCCTGGTGGACCTCTCGCACGTGAACGACGGCACGATGTCGGACGCGCTCCACGCCGCCCGCGCCCCCGTCATGTTCTCCCACTCGTCGGCGCGCGCCTTGACGCACCACGCGCGCGACGTGCCCGACTCGATCCTGCGACTGGTGCCGCCGAACGGCGGCATCGTCATGGTGAATTTCAACCCCGGCTTCGTCTCGGAGGCGGTGCGGGTGTACGAGGACAGCCTCGAGTCCCGCGCACGGGCGTTGCGGGCGGCGGGGACCGATTCGGCGACGCGCCGCGACTCGGTGCAGGCATGGCAGGCGCGCGCCCCCAAAGCCACGCTGCAACAGGTGGCGGACCACATCGACTACCTGCGGCGCGTGGTCGGCGTGGACCACGTGGGCCTGGGCTCCGACTTCGACGGCATCACCGAGGTGCCCGTGGGGCTCGAGGATGTGTCGAAGTTTCCGGATCTGATCGCGGAGCTGCTCAGGAGAGGCTGGACGGAACAGGACGTACGCAAGGTCGCAGGGCTGAATGTTCTGCGAGTGCTGAGCGACGCCGAACGAGTCGCAGCAGCAGGAAATGCAAAGGCTAGACGCTAGCCTCAAACCCTTTGCGAGTCATCTCTCCCCACACCTGCCGGTGCTTCCACACCGTGAAGAACGCCTTGAGCCGCCACCACACCGTCCGCTGGCGATATCCGAAGTTCTCGAGGGTGGCATACAAGAGCAGGCGCGCCAGGTCGCCGACGCGGCGGTAGCGGCGAAAGCTGACTTCCTCGAGCACGACCGCCCACAGCGACAGGAGCATGCCGTATCCCCACGCGACGAGGACGAAGAGCAGTGCGAAGGCGCTGTTGACTTGACCGAGTGCCAAGCCCGCGAACGTGATCACGTAACCCACGACCTCGATCAACGGCGCCAGCGCTTCGCCGAAGGTGAAGAACGGCATCGCGATCAACCCGACCGGCCCGTACCGTGGGTTGAAGAGCATGCCCTTATACAGCCACATCGCCGCGATAAGGCCGCGGTGCCAGCGCTCCCGCTGGCGCGACAGGATCCGGCCCGACTCCGGCACTTCCGTCCACGCCACGGGATCGGGGATGAACGGGATCTCGTAGGCAATGCGCCTCTGCCGCAGGTGGCGGTGCAGTCGCACGACCAGATCGAGGTCCTCCACGACGCTCGCCACGCGGTAACCGCCGATCGCGTGGAGGTACTCCTTGCGGAACAGCCCGAACGCGCCGGAGATGACCAAGCTGCCGCCCAGCCGATTCCAGCCCAACCGGCCGAACAGAAATGCCCGCAGATACTCGACGACCTGAACGCCCGGGAGAAAACGGCGCGGCACTCGCGCGTCGGTGACGCGACCGTCGCGCACCGTGCAGCCGTTCGCGACCCGGACGGTCCCCCCGACCGCCGCGATCCTGCTGCTGAGTAGAAACGGTCGGGTGAGGCGCAGCAGGGCATCGGGCTCGATCAGGGTGTCCGCATCCACGGCGATGACGAGCGGAAAGCGGCTCGCGTTGATGGCGGCGTTGAGAGAGTCGGCCTTCCCGCCGTTCTCCTTGTCGATGACGAGCAGCCGCGTGCGGGAGCGGGAGCGGTACACGGCGCGCACCCGCCTGGTGGCGATCCCCTCAGGGTATGTGCGCGGCACCTCGTACAGCTCGAACGCGTGCCGCAGCCGCTCGAGCGTGTCGTCTTTGGAGCCGTCGTTGACCACGACGACCTCGAAGCTGCGGTACTCGAGCGTGAGGATCGCCGTCACGCTCGTCTCGATCGTCGCGCTCTCGTTGTGGGCGGGGACCAGGATCGTGATCGGCGGGAGCGCGTCGCTCTGCATCAGGCGCTGGAAGTCCTCGTCCTCGGCCAGCCGGTTCTGCTCCCAGATCTCCGGGATCGAGAGCACGAGCAGCAGCGCGTAGAAGGAGTTGAGCGCGAGAAAGTACGCGAGGATCGCGAGGCCGGTCGCCGGGATGAGGTGAGTCACGCGGCGTACTCAGCCAGGGCCGGGGGCGAGAGGCCGAGGACCAGGCGTGCCATGTCGCGCGCCTCGGCGTGCGCGCCCACCTCGGCCTCGAGCAGCACATCGCGACCGGCGCCGCCGAACCGCGTGAGGGCGAGGCCGGCCCGCAGGCGGACCCACCACTCGCCGTCGCGCAACGCGTCGCGCACCAGCGGCAGCGTCGCGGGGTCGGCGATCATGCCGAGCGAGCGGATCGCCTGCGCCCGGATCGGCCAGGCCTCGTCCTGTACGAGGAATCCGAGCGCGGCGACGGACTCGGCGTGCGGGAACCGGCCGAGCGCGCGGGCGACCTGGGTCCGAACCTCCGCATCGGGGTGCGTCGCGAGGGTCGTGAACGGCTCGCGCAAGACCGGCTCCTGCAACCGTCCCGCGAACTCGACGAGACGCGGGAGCCTGGGGTCGTCGTGGCGGCGGAACAGCTGCTGCAAGTGCCGCAGCACGGCAGGCCGCGCGCGCTTGAGCACGCTCGCGTAGTACGCCTGCACCGTGGGGCCGAGGAAAGGCAGCCGATCCAGCGCCGCGGTCACGAGCACCGGACTGGCCAGCCGCTCGAGTGTGGTGGCCGCGGCGATCTGGACGGCGGGATGGTGGTCGCGCAGCAGCCGCAGCACGCGACCGATGTCGTGCGACGTCGCCGCCACCGAGAGGAAGCGCGCGCACTCGAGCCGTTTCCACCAGCGCGCCGACCGGCAGTTCGTGCGCACCATGCGGGCCCACCACTGGTGCTCGAGCGCCTGCGACAGCTCCTGCCACCGCTCGCCCGGCACCCGCGCGGACCAGGTGACGAGCGCGTCGATCGCCAGCGGCACGGGCAGGTGCGCCAGCCCCCGCAGGACGTCGTGCGCGCCGGCCTGGCCCAACGTCCAGCGCTGCATCACGCCGTCGACCGCGAGGCGGCGAGGATGGACACGCGCGCGCCGGCGCAGCCGGATCCAGCGGTTCAAGGTGATGAGAATGATGAGGGCGATGAGCAGCGCGCCCTGGACGGCCGCGACGGCGATCAGGAACTGGCGGCTCGTCACCTCCCCACCCAGCGCTTGATCTTCTCGAGCGCCACGCGCAGGCTGATCGGCTTGACCAGGTAGTCGAGCGCCCCCGCCTCGAGGCCGCGCAGTTGCTCTTCCTCGGTTCCGTGCACGGTGGTGAAGACCACCCGGTAGGTGCCGGGGCGCTCGCGCTGCAGGGCGTCGAAGATCGAGTACCCGTCGAGCGCCGGCAGGTCGACGTCGAGCAGCAGCAGCGGATGTGTCCCCTGCACGTCGAGGGCGAGCAGCGCGCGCAGCGCCTCGCGCCCGTTGCGGTACGCGGCGAAACGGTATCCGCGGGCCTGCAGCCCGTATGCGAGCAGGTCCGCCAACGCCGCGTCGTCCTCCACGTAGATCACCTCGGGTACCGTGAGCGGCGGCCGCGCCGGCGTGGCGACGGGGACGCCTGGCGGCGGTGGGCTCGGCCCGGGCGCAGGGGCGGGAGGAGGTGCCGGAGGTGCTCTCACCGGACGCATCGCGCGCGGCGCCGGTCGCGGCGCAGGGGCAGCGGGAACGGGCACCCCGAACAACGCCGCGAGCCGCGCCACGAACAACCGGGCCAGCGGGGCGCGCTCCACCTCGGGATCGTCGGGCCACTCGGCCCAGTCCTTCGCCGTGGCTTCCATGCCCGCGGCCAGGCGCGACGCTTCCATGAACCCGAACGAGCCGGCCGACCCGTGGATCTTGTGGGCGGCTCGGCGCAGTGCCTCGATCGCGGCGCGGTCGTGCTTTGCGACCGCGAGGCGCTCGGCGATCGTGGCGAGCGTCGCCAGCTCGGTGCGCATCCCCGCCAAATACCCCTCGAGCAGGCCCGGCGGCAGCTCGGGTGGCGTGGCCTGGCCGGTCATGGCTACCAAGATGGGGAACCGGTGGGCGAAAATGCCAGAGTGGCGGCGTCCCCGAACGTGCGCGCCGGGGTGATAACTTCCCTCCCATGGGCGATGCGGTCGCCGTCGGCCTGTGCTTCACCTGCCGCTGGATGCGGCCGGCCGGCAACCAGCGGGGCTCGATCTTCTTTCGATGCACCCGCGCCGACACCGATGCGCGGTTCGTGCGCTACCCGGCGCTCCCCGTGCGCACTTGCTCCGGCTACGAGGAAGCGATGTTATTCGTCGTGCTGATCCACTACACCGCGCCGCTCGACCGCGTCGATGCCGTGCGGTCCGATCACGTGCGGCATCTCGAGACGTACGCCGCGCGCGGCGTGTTCCACGCCTGGGCCCGGCGCGAGCCGGCGACCGGCGGCGTGCTGATCGCGCGGGCCCCGGATCGCGCCGCACTCGAAGCGGTCGTGGCGGAAGATCCCTACGTCCGGGCCGGCGTGGCGCGCGCCGAGATCGTCGCCTTCAACCCACAAAACGTGCGCGGGACGTTGCAAACCTGAGGGTCCGCCAGCGCGCGCTATTGCGCGCGGGGACCGGTCTCCCCACTTTGGTGCCGCGCCCGCCCGCACACTAGAGGGGTGTCCTCATGGCTCAACCGCGCTTGGTGGAGCGTGCCAAGCTGTTCTTCTTCCGCAACTTCGAGCGGGTGCTCGTGCTGCTCCTCGTGCTCGCGATTGTGGGGATCCACGCCCTCGTCGAGCAGAAGTTCGCATTCTTGAGCTTTTACTATCTCCCGTTGATCCTCGCGGGGTTCTACGGCGGCCGCCGCTTCGCCGTGCTGGCAGGGTTGTTCGTCGTCGTGCTGGTGCTGTTCTACCAGTACGTGCAGGGACTCGACATGCTGCCCGGGTTCTACGGTGACGCGCTGCTCGCGCTCGTCCCCTGGGCGGGGTTCCTGATCCTCACGGGCTACGTGGTGGGCACGCTCGCCGAGCAGCGGGAGGCGCGCCTCGGGGACGTGAAGAACGCCTACCTGGCCACGCTTGAGCTCCTGACCTACCACATCGAATCCACCGAGCGAAACCAGCAGGGGCACTCGAACCGCGTGGCGGACGTGGCCGTGGCGATCGGCCGGGAGCTCGACCTCCCCGAGGAGGACGTCGAGAATCTGCGGGTCGCGGCGCTGCTGCACGAAGTGGGCACCCGCGACCAGCGGCTGCTGCGGCTCTTGTCGCGCTCGGTGACGGACTCCACCGTGGCGGTGGCGCGCTGGATGCGCGGCGCCGCCGAGATCATCGGTGAGTACGGGCACTACTACGAGATCGTGGGTGAGGACTGGGACATCGAGGCTCTCCCGCTGCCCGTCACGGTAAAGATCCTCGCGGTCGCCGACGGCTTCGAGACGCTGCAGATGGCGACGCCGGTGCGCGCGGCGTTCCCCAAGTGGAGCGCGTTGGAGGAAGTCGAAAAAGGGGCGGGCAAGACCTTTGCGAAAGACGCGGTGCGTGCCCTGCGCACCGTGGCGGGCCGGCCGGAAGCGATGGGCGGCCTGCAGGAGCTGCGGGTCGTCTAGCTGCCGGCGTCCCCGTTCTTCCGGCCGGCCGCGAAGCCGCCGGCCACGCCGACCCCGAACGCCACCGCGGTCCCCACGGTCACGACCGGCAGCAGCGCGATCGGCAGGGCGACGACGGTCGCGGCGAGGCCGACCAGCAGGGGCACCGCCGGTTTCTGAGCGGCGTCGACGAACCGCAGCCGGCGCCGCACGAAGTTGCGCGTAGTCACGAAGCCACCGCCCAGCGCGGCGGCGCCAATCAATAATCCGATCATCGTCGCTCCTTGTGGTGATGCCGTACGCAAGTTGCGGCGTGGCTGTTTCGGGTGCAAATAACGGGAACTGCCGGGGAAGGGGAAAGGGGGAAGGGGAAACGTGAAGGTTTGTCCTGGAGGAGTAATGATGCGAACGATCGCTACCCTGGCGGCTTCCTTCCTGGCACTGCTATCCGTCTATCCGTCTATCCGTCTATCCGCCCAGGCGCTCCACGTGCCGTATCAAACCTTCACCCTCTCTAACGGACTGCAGGTGCTGCTGCACGAGGACCACTCCGTGCCGCTGGTCTCGGTGAACATGTGGTATCACGTCGGCTCGTCGGACGAGAGGCCGGGACGCACCGGGTTCGCCCACCTGTTCGAGCACATCATGTTTATGTGCCCACCGGCGACTTCGACCGCCTGCTCGAGGCCGCGGGCGGCGACAACAACGGATCGACCACGGAAGACCGCACCAACTATTACGAGGACGCGCCGAGCAACGCGCTGGCCTTGCCCCTGTGGCTCGACTCGGACCGCATGGGGTTCCTGCTCCCCGAGATCACCGCGGAGAAAGTCGACCTGCAGCGCGGGGTCGTCCAGAACGAACGGCGTCAGAGCTACGAGAACCGTCCCTACGGGCTCGCGGAGGAGAATATCCTGCAGCGGCTCTATCCACCGGACCATCCGTACCATTGGCCCGTCATCGGGTCGATGGCCGACCTGTCCGCGGCCACGCTCGAGGACGTGCGCGGCTTCTTCCGGACCTATTACACCCCCAATAACGCGACCCTCGCGATCGCGGGGGACATCACGCCGCGCGCCACGCGGCAGCTCGTCGAGCGCTACTTCGGCGACATACCGCGCGGGCCCACGGTGACGCGCCCCACGCCGCCGGCCGTGCAACTCGGCGCGGACGTGTATGCCACCATCGAAGACCGCGTCCAGGTGCCGCGCGTGTACGATGCGTGGCACTCGGTGAAGGCGTTCGCGGATGGCGACGCCACACTCGACGTGCTGGCGAACGTGCTCGCGGGCGGGCGGTCGTCACGGCTCTACAAGCGGCTGGTCTACGAGCTGCAGATCGCCACGGACGTGGTGGCGTTCCAGGATGGCGGGCGGATCGACGGGAAGTTCGAGCTGTGGGCCACCGCCCGGCCGGGGCATGACCTCACCGAGCTCGCGCGCGTGATCGACGAGGAGGTCCGCAAGGTCGCTCAGGCGGGGCCGACGCCGCGCGAGGTCGAGCGGGCGCAGAATAGCTTCGAGGCTCAGTTCCTCTCGCGCATGGAGCGGGTGGGAGGGTTCGGCGGCAAGGCCGACCAGCTGAACTTCTACAACTACTTCGTCGGCACGCCCGACTACTTCGAGAAGGACTTGGACCGTTACCGCAAGGTGACGGCGGCGGACGTGCAACAGGCGGCGCGGGGCTACCTGGTCGACGCCCATCGCGTGGTGCTGAGCGTGGTGCCGCAAGGGAAGCCCGAGCTGGCGGTGAAACAATGAGACGGTCGGACGGTCGGACAGTCGGACCGTCGGACTGTATTCACGTCTGGATGGTGATTACGGGGGTGTTGTTGCCGTCCCTCAGTCCGACAGTCCGACTGTCCGGCCAGGCCGTCGATCGCACCAAAGCGCCGGCGTTTCCCCCTCCCCCTGCGCTCAAGCTCCCGGCGGTGCAGACGGCCACGCTGCCGAACGGGCTCGAGCTCGCCGTGGTGGAGATGCACAAGGTGCCGGTGGTGGACGTCCAGATCGTGCTCGACGCCGGGGCGGCGCGCGATCCGGCGGATCTCCCGGGGCTCGCGACCTTCACGGCGACGATGCTGCAGCAGGGGGCGGGGCGGCGTGGGGCGCTGGACATCGCGGACGAGGCGGCGTTTCTGGGGGCACAGCTCAACAGCGCCGCGAGCTACGACGCGGCCACGGTATCGCTGCACGTCCCGAAACGGCGGCTCGAACCGGCCCTCGACCTGCTGGCGGACGTCGTGCTACGGCCGGCGTTCGCCGACTCGGAAGTGGCGCGCCAGCGCGAGTTGCGACGGGCGCAGATTGTACAGCTGGCCGACAATCCCGTGGCGATCGCAGGGATCGCGTTTTCGGCGATCGTGTACGGCCGCTCCCATCCGTACGGGCGCCCGTTGAACGGCACCGAGACGTCCACGGCCTCGCTCAGCCGCGACCGCGTGGCCGAGTTCTACCGGGCCACGTACCGTCCCAACGCCGCCCGCGTCCTCATCACGGGCGACGTGACGCTGGCCGAGGTGCGGCGCCTCCTCACCGCGCGGCTCGGCGGGTGGGAGCGCGGGCCGGTGGCGACGCTGGCGGAGGCGGCGGCCCCGGCGGCGGCGGCGCGCACGGTGTACCTGGTCGACAAGCCGGGGGCGGCCCAGTCGGTGATCCGGATCGGCCACGTCGGGGTGGCGCGCGCGACGCCCGACTACTTCGCGCTCCAGGTGCTGAATACCATCCTCGGGGGCGCCTTCACCTCGCGACTCAACCAGAACCTGCGCGAGACCCACGGCTACACCTACGGCGCGTTCTCGCAGTTCTCGACGGGGCGGCTGGCGGGCCCGTTCGTCGCCAGCGCGTCGGTCGTGACCGCTAAGACCGACAGCTCGCTGATCGAGTTCCTGAAGGAGCTGCGGCGCATCCGGGACGAGCCCGTGCCCGACCCCGAGCTCGCCAAGGCGAAGGCGTACATCACGCTCGGTCTGCCGGCGGACTTCGAGACGACCGGCGCGGCGGCGGCGCGGTTCCGGGAGCTGCTCGTGTACGGCCTGCCGCTCGACTACTTCGCCCATTACGCCGATCGCATCAACGCCGTCACGGCCGCCGACGTGCAGCGCGTCGCGCGGCAGCACATCGATCCCGACCACTTCGACATCGTCGTCGTGGGAGACAAGAGCCAGATCGAAGCGGGGATCAAGGCGTTGAGCGAGGGCCCCATCGTGTACCGGGATCTCTGGGGCCAGGAGGTGAAGTAGCGGGGAACGACATATGAAGGACCACGATCCCATCGACGGCCTGCTGTTGATGCGCGTCGGGTTCTACTTCGGGCCCGCGTGCTTCATCATCCTCACGGCGCTGTGGACCAAGCTGCTCGTCGAAGGCACGATCTCGGGCGGCGTGTTCGTGCTGCTGCTCGCGGCGAACGTCCCCATCACGCTGGCCGGCGTCAAACTCATCTATCGCAGCATCAGTGGCAGCGCCACGCTGCTCGCCAATACCCTGACTGCCGCGGGGGACATCCCGCCCCCACCGTCCTATCCCAACCAGGACGTGCTGATCGCGCAGGGGAAGTATGCCGAAGCGGCCGACTACTTCCGTGACCACCTGCGGGTCGATCCCGCCGACTGCGACGCGCGGTTCCGGCTGGCGGAACTGTGCGAGCGCCACCTCGCGGACCACGCAGGTGCGGAGCACCAGTATCTCGAGGCGCGACGCGGCAGCACGGACCCGCGGCGGCAGTTCGCCGCGACCAACGCGTTGATCGATCTCTACCGGCGGACCGGCCGCCGCGACCGGCTCACGGTGGAGCTGGCCCGGTTTGCAGAGCGGTATCAGGGAACGCCGCACGGGGAGGCGGCCGCCCGGGAGCTCAAGGACCTGAAGGCGGAGGCGCGCGGCTGACCAGCTACCAGCGCACCGCTGCGCTCGCCCAGGTGAATCCCGACCCGAAGGCGGTGAGGACGAGCAGGTCCCCGCGCGCCAGGCGCCCGGCGCACAGCGCTTCGTCGAGCGCGATGGGAATCGACGCGGCCGTCGTGTTGCCGTACTTCTGGATGTTCGTGTAGACCTGATCGTCCCGCAGCCCGATCGCCTTCTGCACCATCTCGATGATCCGCAGGTTCGCCTGGTGGGGCACCAACAGCGTGATGTCCGCCGGCGCGAGGCCGTTCGCCGCGAGCGCCGCGGCGACGGATTGGGGCATCAGCAGCGACGCGGACTTGAACACCTCGCGCCCGTCCATGACGGCGCGGTGCTTCCCCTGCCGGATCAGCTCTTCACTGATGTACGGGTCGTGCGCCAGTCCTGGCGCGTCCACCCACAGGTCCTCGGCGTGGCGCCCGTCGGCGTACAGGTGCGTGGAGAGCACGCCGCGAGCGGGGTCGTCCGTGGGCCCGAGGATCGCGACCCCCGCGCCGTCGCCGAACAGCACGGCCGTGTCCCGGCCCCCGGTCGAGCGGTCGAGGCCGCGGGAATGCACCTCCGCGCCCACCAGCAGGATGCGGCGGTATTGGCCGGTGCGGATCCACGCGTCGGCGACGGACAGGCCGTAGATGAACCCGGAGCACTGGTTGCGCACGTCGATGGCGGGGATGTCGGTGAGGCCGAGCGCGCGCTCGAGGAACACGCCGTTGCCGGGCTCGAAGTGGTCGGGCGTGCAGGTGCAGTACACGATGCAGTCGAGCTCGGCGGGCTGCATGCCCGCCTTCGCGAGCGCCTTGCGCGCGGCCTCGGTGGCGAGACTCGCGCCGGTCTCGCCGTCGGAAACCCAGTAGCGCGTCTTGATGCCGCTGCGCTGCACGATCCATTCGTCGGAGGTGTCCATCAGCTGCGCGAGATCGTCGTTGCTCACGACGCGCTCCGGGACGTGGAACGCCGTGGCGATGAACTGGGTGCGCGGCATCGCGGTTCCTTGCGGGCGGAAGGTGATCGGACAAGATTTCGCTCACGGTCCGCCAAAGCAAGGGAGTCATGGATCTCGCAGTCACGCGCGAGCAGTTCGAGGCCGTGCGGGGCGCGCGGCACCTCCCCGACGTCCTCAAGAACGTGTTGGCCGGCGCCAAGCGGGCGGGCGCCGGGGCGGGCTACGTGCTGCACCTCACCTACGAAGAGGCGACGGCGCTGAACGAGCTGTGCGCCTGGAACGTCCACACCGATGCGAGCGGCGCCGTGAGCCCGGAGTCACGCGTGTTCGACGACTTGGTCAAAGCGATCCTGACGCATCCAGACTACTAGACGCACAGGCGCACAGGCGCACAGGCATATAAACGCGGTAGGTGCTACAAATGAACCGGATCGCTGGTCTCTTGGTACCAGGGTTGCTCGCTTGCGGGGTCGTGCCCGTCGTAGCCCAAAAACGGGCGATCACGTTCGATGACTTCATTGCGATGAAGGCCGTGGGCGATCCGCAGCTCTCTCCTGACGGCAAATGGGTCGCGTACGCGGTGACGGAGTATTCGCTCAAGGAGAACCGCGGAACGGGCCGCATCTGGCTCGCGGAGCTCGAGACCGGGCAGACCCGCAGGGTCACGGAGGGCCCGGGCTCCGACCGCCAGCCGCGCTGGTCCCCGGACGGCAGGACGCTCGGATTCGTCTCCACGCGGCAGAACGGTCCGCAGCTGTGGGTGCTGCCGATCGCGGGCGGGGAAGCGCGGCGCGTCACGAATCTCGGGGATGGCGTGTCCGATCCCGTCTGGCTCCCGGACGGCAAAGGACTGCTCGTTACGAGCGACATCAAGTGGCCCGCCGACCAGGAGATCGACCGCCGCAACGGCGACTACCCGACCGACGCGCGGATCTGGACGGATCTCCTGTGGCGCCACTGGGACGACTGGCGCGCGGGGAAGCGGCAGCACCTGTTTCTCGTGACCCTGGCGGGCAACGCCGCCAAGGACATCACCCCGTTCGACCACGACGTCCCCACCATCGCCACGAGCGGCGACGGTGACCTGGCGGTGTCTCCCGACGGTAAGGAGGTTGCGTTCGCGATGCACGGCGACTCGACCGTGGCGGACAACACCAACGTCGACATCTACCTGGCGAGCCCGGACGGCTCCGGCATGCATGTGCTCACGCCAGGCCGCGGCGCCGATAACACGCCGCGCTACTCGCCGGACGGGCGCTGGCTCGCGTACCTGTCGCTGGAGCGGCCCGGGTTCGAGGCGGACCGTGTGCGGCTGATACTCGTCGGACGGTCGGACCCTAAAGGACTCCCTGACGGTCGCGGGCGGACAGTCGGACCGAATGTCGAGGCGACGAAGAGCTGGACGCTTTCCGTCGGTTCCTACACGTGGTGTCCTGACTCGAAATGCGTCTACGCCGTCGTCGAGGAGCGGGGGCGGGACAATGTGTACCGCATCGACGTTCCCTCATTCCGTCGGTCCGTCGTGGTCGGCAACTCGGGAGTGAACACGAACCCCAGCCTCACGCCCGACGGGAAGACCGTCGTGTACCTCCATCAGAGCAACACACAGCCGGCGGAAGTGTGGGCCTCGGGCCGGCAGCTCACGCATCACACCGACTCGAGCGTGGCCGCGCTCGATCTCAAGCCGCTCGAGCCCTACGGGTTCGTAGGCGCGCTGGGCGACTCGGTGTTCGGCTGGATCTTGAAGCCGCCGGGGTTCGACCCCGCGCGGCGCTATCCCCTCATCTATCTGGTGCACGGCGGGCCCCAGGGCGCCTGGGACGACAACTGGCACGCCCGCTGGAACTACCAGATGTTCGCCGCCCGCGGCTACATCGTCGCCGCCGTCAACTTCCACGGCTCGACCGGCTACGGGCAGAAGTTCACCGACGCCATCTCCCAGCACTGGGGCGATTACCCGCTCGAAGACGTGATGAAGGGCCTCGACGTCGTGGCGCGGCTCCCCTACGTCGATTCGACCCGCATGGGCGCGGCGGGCGCGTCGTACGGCGGCTACATGATCTACTGGATCGCGGGCCATACCGACCGCTTCAAGGTGCTGGTCGACCACGACGGGGTGTTCGACCCCGTGAGCATGGCCGGCACCACCGAGGAGCTGTGGTTCGTGGACTGGGAGTTCGGCGGAACGCCGTACGCCAACCGGGCGCTGTACGAGAAGTGGTCCCCGCTCAACTTGGTGCAGAGCTGGAAGACCCCGATGCTGATCGTGCACTCCCAGCTCGATTACCGGGTGGATCTATCGGAGGGCTACCAGGCGTTCACCGCGCTCAAGGTGAGAGGCGTGCCGGCGAAGTTCCTGTACTTCCCAGACGAGGGCCACTGGGTGCTGAAGCCCCGCAACCGCCGCCTGTGGTGGAGCACGGTGCTCGATTGGCTCGACCAATACTTGAAGCCGACCGGTACCGGAGCGCGTTAGTCACGACTTCGTCCACACATTGTTCTCGCGTCGCACGTCCGGGAAGTTCTGCCCCGGGTCGATCTCGACCTTGACGACGTCTGCCGCGAACTTCCGCTCGTAGACGTAGTGATTTCCGTGCCACCACACCTCGACCGGCAGCCGAACGGTCTCGGCGCTGCCGTTTCCGAGCGTGATCCGCATGTCCACCGGCATCGGCAGCGCGCCCGGGCTGGCCAGGAAGATCCGGGTGATCGGTCCGGTCGAGTCCTGGCGCACCCGCACCGAGTCGAGCGCGAGATCCACGACGTCGGTGCGGTAGAACCAGCCGCGCCAGAACCACGAGAAATCCTCGCCCAGCGCATCCTCCATCGACCGGAAGAAATCGGCCGGCGTCGGGTGCTTGTACGCCCAGCGGCGGATGTACTCGCGGAACGCCGCGTCGAATCGCGTCGTGTCGTCGAGCAGCTGGTGGCGCAACAGGTAGAGGCCGGCGGCCGGCTTGGCGTACTCCACGGACCCGAGCAGCGCCGGGGTCACGCGGTCGGCGGCGAGGATCGGCGGCTGATCCCGGCCGGTGGCCGCAAACCGGGCCCACCCCGCCGCCGGTGAACGGCCCACCGGCGGTCCACCCACCGGGACCGAGTCGTGGTAGAACGCCAGCCCGGAGTAGATGTTCATGAAGCTGTTGAACCCCTCGTCCATCCAGGCGTACAGGCGCTCGTTCGATCCCACGAGCATGGGAAACCACTGGTGGCCGAGCTCGTGCGTGGTGACGCCGAACAGGAAGCGGTCGCCCGCGCCCTGCCCGCAGAAGACGATCATCGGGTATTCCATCCCGCCCACCGGTCCGGCGACGTTGATCGCGGTCGGATAGGGGTAGCGGAACCACTTCTCGGAGTAGTGCTTGATGGAGTGGCGGGCGTACTCGGTAGAGCGCGACCACCCGGCGTTCGCCTCGGGCGGGTACAGCGACTGGATCAACACCCCGGCGTAGCCGCTCGCGTCCCAGATGAAATTGGGCGCGGCCGCCCACGCCACGTCACGCACGTTCTTGGCGCTGTAAT
>Ga0209474_10000637_pt1 | contig 37373 bp, 42 predicted proteins | sample GraSoiAngelo_145_FD_185902 | JGI IMG/M metagenome (GOLD analysis project Ga0209474, IMG submission 185902) | Grasslands soil microbial communities from the Angelo Coastal Reserve, California, USA - 14_1009_05_20cm (SPAdes) (version 2) | ecosystem: Environmental > Terrestrial > Soil > Grasslands...
GGACCCGATACCCGCAAACACGGGCACGAGCCTAAGCAGGAATTCTGCTTTCAACCCCAACCACGATGTCATTCCGAACATGTGCGCTCGCGCACGTGAGAGGAACCCTACGTCGTTCTGCATTTCTGATGCGGTCGTCAGGACAAACGCACTGCTTGCGCGCCGATGGGGTAATCCTGTCAAAGCCGCCATCGCCGCACGAGCATCGTACGGTCCATCTCGCCCGCGCAAGCGCGTCCGTTCGGGATGACATCAACTGGGAGGAATTGCGGAAAAAGAATTAGCTCGCCACATTTCTCCGGCTCCCTGAAGCGTTTTGCTCATTTGACGCATCTTATTTCAGGCGCATATTATTCCCGTTTGGCTTTGAGGCCCGCGAAGCAGAGTAGCGGGCTTCAGTTTGGAAGACTCGATGGACAAAAAGAAGTTGGAAGCATTCAAGAAGCGGTTAGAGACCCGGCAGCAGGAACTGCGTCGCGCTGTCTCCCGCACTCAGCAGGACGGCCGTACCGCCGATGAAGACGTTGCTCAGGATATCGCCGATAAGGCTGCCAGTTCGTATAACAAAGAGTTCTTATTTCATCAAAGCAACAACGACCGCCAGTTGCTGATGATGGTTGAGAACGCGCTCGCCCGCATTCGCGAAGGCAGTTTTGGCGAGTGCATCTCCTGCGGTAAAGAGATTAATCCCAAGCGCCTGGAAGCCGTGCCCTGGACGCGCCACTGCATTGAATGTCAAGAGAAGTTGGAAAAGGGCATTCTGGAAGAAGCTTCGCGCTGATCGTCAATCGCCCAGGGCAGCACCGCATACTCGGGGAGATGATCTCTCTTTGACGCTCCGGAATTCCCACTGATAAACTTAAGGTTCCGCATATCCTCAAAGCAGAAAGGTAATTAGTGCGCGCAGAAGCACGTCGTCAACTAAAGCAAGATCGCTTCAGCCGGGCCACAATTCACGCCGCCGAACAGACGGTTCATTGGACGGTCGAGCACAAAAACAAGATGACTGTCGCCGGCATCGTGCTGGCTGTCTTGATCGCTGCCGCGGTGGGCGGGTGGTATTACAACGAGCGGCGGGACGAAAAAGCCAGTGCCGATTTTGGCAAAGCCCTGCAGACCTTGGATAGCCCGGTCCGCCCGGCCGGAATGCCTCCGCAGCCCGATTACCCGAGCTTTGCCTCGGCAAAGGAGCGCGGCGCCGAGGCTCACAAGCAATTTCAAGCTTTGGTTGACAAGTACCCGCACACCCATGTCGCAGACTTTTCTCACTATTTTTTGGGCGTGACTTCGGCCCAACAGGGCGACACTGCGGTGGCCGAACGTGAGCTCAAAGCTGTCGCCGACTATCGCAACCGTGACCTTTCGACATTGGCGAAACTGGCGTTGGCTGGAGTTTATCGCGACACCAATCGCACCCAACAGGCCGTTGAACTTTACAAACAGATCATGGAAAAGCCTTCGCAGACGGTCAGCAAGTCCGCTGCCCAGATCCAGTTGGCGGAAACTTATCAGGCAGCGGGAATGACGGTCGATGCCAGGAAGCAGTACGAGCAGATTAAGAAAGAAGCGCCGCAGACTGAGGCCGGGCAAATGGCATCTGCAAAGTTACAGGAACTGAAATAGTTTTCTCGCCGGCGACTAGTTCTCAAACGCCTCTTTCGGCAATCCCGTAATTCGAATACCCGAATGTCCTTTGTGCCGGATGTTCAGGCCAATGAGCACCGCCGTAATCTGCTCGATGATGCGGGCGTTCTCGAGCTTTCCTCCATCCAGCGCGCGGACGCCCGGAATCCTTCGTGCCAGTTCGCGGACGCGTTTTCCGGCTTGCTTGTCATCGCTGCACACGATCACGTCGCAATCGACCGGTCCCTCTTGCTTCAACAAATCCGCCGCAAGATTGTGGAATGCGGCAACGACTACAACGCCTTCGGGCACCAGCTCAGCCGCCTGTTGGGCCGCAGACCCTTGCCACACGCCGAGAGTCCGTGTGGGCTTGCCACCAACGCTAGCAGCCAAAGGCACGGTTGTGTCCACAAGGATTTGGCCAGGACGCAGCGCCGGCTTGACGTGCTTCAACATCTCAGCCTGCGCTTCGAAAGGAACGGTCAAAACAACTATCTCGGCGTCAGCGCACGCAAATTTGTTTTCGGTGCCGGACACACGGCTAGCGCCGCCGATCTTTTCAGATAGTTTGCTCGCAGTTTCTAAAGCACGCTGCGCGTCGCGTGAACCGATGATGACCGTCTCGCCGGCCTGCGCCCATCGCTGCGCCAACCCCGAACCTTCAGGCCCAGTTCCTCCGAGGATAGCGATGGTCACGCGAACTCCGGCTCCGATAGCGGCTCGGCGGGATAGCTCTCGAAGCTCTCTTTGATTTGAATTCGCGAATATGTCGTATTTCGTTCCGCCGGAATGCGCCCGATCTGCCGAATCAGCAACTGGAAATCTTCGGGGCTGGTGTATTGGCCTGCGGTGGCGCCGGCTTCTCGCGAAATATTCTCCTCCATCAATGTTCCGCCGTAGTCGTTCGCTCCTGCCTGCAAGCAAAGTTGCGAGAGCTTGCTGTTCAACTTGACCCAGGAAACCTGAATATTGTTGATGGATCCCGCCAGCATGAGACGCGCCAGCGCGTGAATTTTGAGATGCTCAGCGAGAGTTGGCCCGCTCCGCGATAATCCCTGATGGAACAGCAAAGTATTGTTATGGATGAACCCGAGCGGAACAAATTCCGTGAAGCCGCCGGTCTGGTTCTGGATCTCGCGTAATAGTAACAAATGATTTACCCAGTGCTCCGTCGTCTCGACATGCCCGTACATCAATGTCGAAGTGGTGCGAATACCGCAATCGTGGGCTGTTTTGATGACCTCTTTCCACTGCGCCGTGGAGAGCTTGTTGCGCGAGAGCACGTGACGCACTTCGTCATCCAAGATCTCGGCCGCCGTTCCCGGCAATGTGCCCAGGCCGTTGTCACGCAGCATCGTCAGATAATCCGGCAGGCTCATGCCGGTGAGCTCAATTCCATACACAATCTCCATCGGAGAGAACGCATGAATGTGCATTCCCGGCACCGCTGACTTCACCGCGCGCAGAATATCGCGATAATAAAAAGCCGGCAGCCCACGAGGCAGCCCGCCTTGAATGCAGACTTCAGTGGCTCCCATTTCCCAAGCTTGAACAGCTTTTTCCGCAACCTGCTTCGGATCGTGAAAATAGGTGTCCGATTCGCGCGGACCACGGCTGAAGGCGCAAAACTTGCAACCCACAAAACAGATGTTTGTAAAATTGATATTGCGATTGACTACGTAGGTGACGATGTTTCCCGCAAGCTCAATGCGCAGCAAGTCTGCAGCCACGAGTAAGCCGAGCAGGTCATCAGCTTCGGCGTTGGCCAGGAGCAAACATTCGTCGCGCGTGAGTCGGGAGCCGTCTTGGAATTCCAGCGCACGTTCGACAGCACTGCGGATTTCCGGCTGCATCCGCCGCGCAAGATCCAGCCAATCCAATTGAGGGAATTTTTCTAGTTCGGCGTTCGTGCAAGTCCGCATGGCTGCTCTCTTTCTATTAGCCTCAACGGAACAAATCGTTCTTTGCCGGCCGGATCAGATCGCGTGCGCTTCCTCGGCCACTCTGAATTGCAAAGCCGCGCACAATGCAAACTGGTGTACGGTTAAGCTTGCCGCATACCAGACCCGCCGCGCAAGCGACCTCGTCAGCAACCGCTTCGTAGCTGGCATGAAGCGCGTATCCATGCGGGTCACGCTGCCCGCGATAGTCGGCCAGTGGCTTCATTCCAGCAATCCCAATTGCAACCTCGGTCAGCCCTTCGCGCCAGGGACGACCAAATGAATCCGAGATGATGACCGCAATATCGCACCGGAACCGGCGTTTGAGCCTCGTCCGCAGATTCGCCGCGGAGCGATCTGGATTTTTTGGTAGCAGCACTGCGCTTTCACCACCGTCCACGTTCGAAACATCTACTCCACTGTTGGCACAGGTGAATCCATGACGTGTCTCCGTGATCAGCACGCCTTTCTTCTTGCGCACGATCCGCTTACTTACTGAGAGTGCCAGCTCGATAACCCGTGCATCGATTCCGCTCCGGCGCGACCATGATCTTGCGCCGAGCGACGGTTTAACGCTCCCGAGCGGTTTCACCTGGCCTTCAGCTTTTGAAACAATCTTGTGCTTCACCACGAGAATGTCGCCGGTTCTCAATTTAAGTCTCTGATGCCGTAGTGCGGCGGTAAGTTTCTCTACGAGATCATCCCCGGGCCGGATCTCACCCGCAAGCGGAACCGGTATCACGCGAATCTCGCCGCGTGGCACCATCAGGATTTCGCCACGAGACTGCTGTCGTCCTTAGTGTTCGCAGCCGCAGCGCCAAGTCCGAATTTGCGCGCCAGAACCTGCGACCGCTTGTTACCTGGGGCTTCGGCCAGCTCGCGCAGGTCCTCCGGCGTGTCGATATCCAGGGCAATTCCCGGCAGCGAGAGCACGACGCAAGATTTGTCAGTCGCTATCGCCGCAGCCAAGTGCGGCATGAAACTGTTATTGCCGAAGCGCAGCGGAAACAGCGCAGCCGGTCGCCGCAGTACCGCGTTTGTTCCCCGCTTGTCTTTCGAAGGCACAAGCACCGACCCGGCGTTTGGACTTGCGTCGTAAATTACGCGAATATCTTCAGCTTCGATCAGCGGGATGTCTCCAGGAATAACCAGCGTGCTCTCAATTCCGCGAGCTTTGCACACCCGCGTTGCCATTTGAATGGCATCAGTCTCGCTTACATTCGCCTCATCGCGGATAATCTCGAATCCGTATCGGCCTGCAAGTTCCATCGCAAATGGGTCGGTTGTCGTAAGCGCAACCTGGTCGCCAGCATGTCTCGCAATTGCATCGAGTACATCGGTAAGCATCGCGTGCGCCAGCTCGGTCCGCGCCGCCTGTTCCAAAACCGCTGCCAAACGCTGCTTGGCATTCCGCAGATTTTTTACCGGAACAAGAATCATCGGAACTCCGCTGCTGGCTCAGAGAGAATCTCCGGACACGCGAGCGCCAAAGCGGCCCGCGCAATGCGTCTTTTGTCTTCAGTGTCGCGCATCATGATGTCGGTGCAGTGCACGGTAACACCGCCGATATTAATATCGCGGGCAGCAGCCGAGTCGGAATCATCCGCAATCAAGATGTCTAGAAAATCTTCATAAGCTTTTGCAATGCCCGCAATCGAGACCGGCAATCCTTGCGCTGTCATCAGGTTCGCCGCCGGCCCAGACACAGCAGCGCTGCCGATGATGGGACTTACCGCTACTACCTTCGCCGGAGTCGTTTGCAGAGCTTCGCGAACTCCCGGAACAGCGAGAATTGGCCCAATGCTGGTAACCGGATTGCTCGGCGCAATCAGTACCGCCTGCGCGGAGGCGATTGCATCAACTACTCCTGGCGCCGGCTCTGCTTCCGAGGCTCCAGAGAAGCGGACTGAATTAACTGGATCCTGGTACCAGCGTTTCACAAAATATTCTTCGAAGCTGAGATCGCCGGCCGGCGTATCGATCCTGGTCTCGACCCGCATGTCGCTCATTGGCAGAATGCGCGACCGCACGTCCAGTTTCTCGGCAATGTATGAAGTCGCCTCCGAAAGAGTTTGCCCTCTCGATAACAATTGCGTCCGCAGCAGGTGCGTCGCCAAGTCGCGGTCTCCAACGCTGAACCAAGCCTCCTCTCCCAACTCTTTCATTGCCTGCAGGCAATGGAACGTATCGCCGCGAACTCCCCATCCCCGCTCGCTGCTCAAAAGATCAGCGAGCACGTAGACAATCGAATCAACGTCCGGTGAGACATACAGTCCCCACCACTCATGGTCATCGCCGGTGTTCACGATGATTGTGAGTTCTTCAGCCGGAAGCAGGCGCCTTAGGCCGTCTACAAACTTCGCCCCGCCTGTTCCGCCAGTGAGAACGACAATCATGCGGCTCTCCGCGCATAATGTTCGGAGTCGGCGACCTGAAGCAGTCTTTCGGCAAGCAAGTCACTCTTCGCCGCCGCTCGTTCCACAAATTCCGGATAAACCGGCAAGCGCTGCCGCAGCTCAAAACCCTTTGCGTGCGTTCGTCGCTCGAGTTCCTTCAGGTGAGGCCAAGGTCTTTCTGGATTTATGAAGTCTGGTGTCAACGGCGAAACTCCGCCCCAGTCGTTGATCCCGGCATCTAGTAGTTCTTCGTAATCCGGATCGGACAGATTGGGCGGGGCCTGCAGATTTATTTCAGGCATCAGCAAACGCGCTACCGCAATGGTTCTCAACATTTCACTTCGGCTGGGCTCAGGCCAATGCGCCATTGGGATTTCAGGCTTCACCCGAAAATTCTGGATGATCACTTCCTGAATGTGACCGTATCGCTGGTGCAGATCGCGGATTGCGACCAGCGCATCGACACGGTTTTCCGGAGATTCGCCAATTCCAATCAGTATCCCCGTCGTGAACGGTACATTTTGCTTCCCAGCTTCTTCGATGGTCCGCAAACGTTTCGCCGGAACTTTATCCGGCGCGTTGTCGTGGGCCGCGCCCGGCGCGAGAAGCGCGTCATTTGTAGTTTCAAGCATCAGCCCCATACTCGGGGATACCGACGAAAGGCGAGCAATCCATTCGGTGCTCATCAGGCCGGGATTGGGATGTGGCAACAAGCTGGTTTCGCGAAGCACCAGCTCGCACATGGCTTCTAGATAATGCAACGTCGAGCGGTATCCCAGCTTGCGCAGCGTCTCACGCATGTGCGGAAAAATCAGCTCCGGCTTATCGCCCAAGGAAAAAAGAGCTTCAGTGCAGCCCAGCTTTTCGCCGTCACGCGCTACTCGCAAGACTTCGTCCGGGGTCATCGTGTGCGCACCGGGCTGGCCGGGATCGCGACGGAATGTGCAGTAGCCACAATAGTCGCGGCAGAGATTCGTCAACGGAATAAAAACTTTGCGCGAGTAGGTGATTACGCCAGACTTAAATCGATCACGCGCCTCGCGGGCACGGGCCAGGAGTTCTGGCAATTCATCGTCGCTAGCGCGAATCCATCGGCAAGCGTCTTCACGTGACAGCGGCTCGAAGGGCGGCTCAATCGCAATTTGTCCAGAAGAAACTGGTGGTCCATCGCTTTGCGGTTGCCGAAGCATTCGAGGTTCTTTCTATCCTCTGGCGCTCGCCGCAGATCCGGCAAACAAAACCGAAGTTTCGGCTGCTGAAAGAATCATAGCGGAAACGGCGATTGCGCCGGAAATCCAGTGTTCGTGGTACAAATCTGATTCGAGCCATGAGCACTTCTCAGGAAGACTTCCGTCGCGCCATGAGTTGCTTCGCCACCGGCGTCACGGTCATTACAGTTGACGATCACGGCAAAGTGGAAGGCATGACCGCGAACGCGTTCGCCTCAGTCTCACTCGATCCGCTGCTGGTGCTGGTTTGCGTCAGTCACAAGGCCCGCACTCATGCTCATCTTCACGCGCGCAAACGCTTCGGCGTGAACGTTCTTTCTGAGCATCAGCGGCGCATTTCGGAGCACTACGCATTGGCCGAACGGGATCCCGTCCTTGCCGAACAGGAAGTCGGGGCAAAGTTCGACCGCACACAACACGGAACTCCCGTATTGCACGGCGCATTAGCGTACCTGGAATGCCGGTTGGAAACTACGCACGAAGCGGGTGATCACACCATCTTCATCGCAGAAGTGGAAGACGTGATGGTGCGACAAGGCAAGCCTCTAATTTATTTTCAATCCACGTACCACGGACTTGAACCCGAGCTGAAATAGCCTCTACTCAATTCGCAGGCTGTCCAGCATTCTCTGATATGTCGGCTTTAGCGCTCCGAAATCTCTCTCCGGCGCTATGAAAATCAGAGCCAGATACGAAGCATTCGACTGCGGCACCACAACCAGCCAATCGCGCTCGGGCATTGGCCTTCCGTCTTGCTGAATGGGCGAGTTGCTGCTCAGATCAGCCGATCTCCCTTGGATTCCGTTCACGTTAATTGTTTTTATCTCGCCTTCCTGGCGCATGCCGGGATTTGTTCTCTCCAAGTTTTGAATCAGGTCCTGTGCGACCTGATCCAGAGAGCCCGTGTTTGTATCTTCAACGCTGTTAATGACCACGCCATATCCAATCGCATTGCGGCTGACGCCGGCTTTCGGCGCGATAGTAAGTGAATTCTGTCCTGATGCGGTGCTCCAGTTCGACGGATAGGAAACACTGAAACCGTCCTGGTGCACCTCCGTAAATTGTCCACTCGGTCTTATCTGATCCAGGCTCACATCTGAAACTGCTGCTGAATTTGAATCTGCGGCAACACTTTCCCGAATGCTCGTCGGCACCGCGCCATTGCTGATGTTTTGCCTCACCCACAGACCTTGCTTTGCACCGTCAGAAATTTGCTGGGCGCTATAGGCGTTCACTGCGCTCGCCGGTTTTTTTACGCTCAGGAATTCCCGGCTGTCGCTCAAGTAATTCTTCGGAGGCCAGTCCCTGATTTCCTTGCCGATGGCCTCAGAGCGGTTGCCGGGATTGGGATGGTCGCTGAGAAACTGCGGCCCGCCGCCGCCCTCTTTCGCGAGCGCCTCAAAAAAGTGAGCCAGTTCCATTGGGTTGTATCCGGCTTTGTACATGATGATGGCGCCCACTTGGTCCGCTTGAGCTTCGTCTTCCCTGGAGTATTTAAGCAGCAGCGTGCCGGCTCCCACCTGAATTCCCATACGGGCAAGACTTCCGAGAGCGCCGCCTCCCAGCATTCCGCCCGCAGCGCCGAGGATCTCAGCCACTGTCCGCTTGGTAGAAGTTGCCTGCTTCGCTGAGTGCTGCATGTACACATGTGACATCTCGTGCGCCATAACGCCGGCGAGCTGGCCTTCCGTGGCCGCAGTATTTATTGTCCCGATGTTGATGAATATCGGACCTCCCGGCAAGGCAAATGCATTGACCTCCTTTTGCTGCACCACGTGGAATTGATAAGGCCACGAAAGTTCCGGTGGGATTTGCTTCTGAAGCTTTCTGCCGAGCCGCTGTACGTACTGTGTGATCGGGCTCGAATCCGGCAGCACCGGCATTTGCTTGTACACTTCTGCCATTGCTTGCAAGCCGAGCTTGGTCTGGTCCTCTCGCGATAGTCGCGCTTTACCAGGATCTGGAAGTTGCGGAGTGGCAGGCGAAACAGGCCAAGCGGGAGCGGCAAGGAGGACCAGCGCGAGTGCGGTCACGCGTCTCAGAATCGAAATTGCGGTCATAGGAGCATCCGGGCAAATACGAGAGCATATCCCGCGGCACATAAGATGCTTCAAATACAATCTGGTATATGGCGGGTCAGCAGGATTTCCGAGCACCGACGGCCGGCGAGCGGGTATTCAATCGCGCATTTGGATTCCTTGTGGGACTCGGGCTTGGTTTCTCGCACAATCGACTTCTTCAGGTGCGGGGTCGAAAGTCTGGCAAACTTTACTCAACGCCTATTGATCTTCTGGAGCTCAACGACAAGAAATTCCTGGTCGCGCCCAGAGGCCGTACGCAATGGGTCCGCAATGCGGAAGCGGCTGGTGAAATTTCTTTGAAAAAGGGACGCAACATCCAACAATTCCGCCTGCGTCCGCTGTCCGGCTCCGAAAAATTAACGGTTCTCAAGGCGTACTTAGACCGTTTCAGGCGTGAGGTGCAGACGTATTTCCCAGTACCCGCTGATTCGCCGATTGACACGTTTGAGAGTATCGCGGATAACTATCCGGCTTTTGAACTGATCTCGGTATAGGAAGGTGAGGAGAATTGGGGCCCGGAATGCTGTGCTTTAACCTCTGAATTCTGCCTTCTCAATTCTGCATTCTGTTTTGGCTGCTGACTTCTGCATTCGATTTCATTCCAGCACCGCATCCTCGGTCTTTTCCGTTTTCCACTTCGAGGCAGCGCGCAGAAACTCGACAACAATCGGATGCGGATTGCCCGGCTTTGATGAGAGTTGTGGCTGGAACAGAGTCGCGATGAAGAACTTGTGCTTAGGGGCTTCAATGGCGCGGATCTCGCCGTTCTCTCCGCGGGCAGCTATGGCGAATCCCGCCTCAATAATCGAGCCTTCAAACTCAGGATTCACTTCGTAATTGCAAAAGAATTCTTCAGTGACTACATCCTTCTTGTAAAACGCATGCAGATACGATCCTGGCCGGATGCGAATTTCAGGGACCTTGCCGGAAAGTTTTGGCGAATTCTCTGTCCGGTTGGGGATCGCGCACGACACCGGAAAAATCACGATGTTCTTCGAATCCGGATTATTCTCCGCCGAATCCGCGTCCTTCATGCCCAGGACATTGCGCGCACACTCTACCAGAGTGTATTGAAATCCCCCTCATGTGCCTACGAACGGCCAGTCGCGACGTCGGGCGAATTCGATCCCGCGTAACATTCCGTCGAAGCTTTTGTATGGACTCCCTGGCCCAGCCCAAAGCCCGTCGAAAGCTCCAAGTTTCTTTTCTAACTCGGGACCCATCAGGGAGTCGGTCGACAGCCACTGCACCTCAACAGCAGTTTTCAATTTTTCGGACGCGTGCTGAATCGACTGCGCGACCGCAGGAAGATTGGGAGAGGCGGGATCGTAATCGCCGAGAACGCCGATCTGGAGCGACTCTGCCACCGGACTATTAAATCAGCTCACCCGAACCAACGAGAATTTTATTTCCCCTGTGCGAACGACATTGCCACATCGACTTTGTCCGCTTCATCCACTTTCAGCATAGTGCGCGGGGTCAGACGCATAAATGCCGCCACGAATGTGTCAGGGACCTGCTGGATGCGAATGTTGAACGTATTCACCGAGTCATTAAAGAACTCGCGCCGGTCGGCGATCTGATTTTCGAGGGATGTGATCCGTGTTTCCAGCATCTGAAAATTTGTGTTCGCCTTCAGGTCAGGATAATTCTCCGCCACTGCAAAGAATCCCCGCAACGCCGAAGTCATGCTCTGGTCGGCCTGCGCCTTCTGATCGAACGTCACCGCCTGCTGATACTGGTTGCGCGCCTGCGTGACCTTCGTCATCGTTTCGCGCTCGAAGTCGGCATAGCCCTTGGTGACATCGAGCAGTTTGCTGAGTTCATCGTGCCGCTGTTTCAACATAACGTCGATGTTGGCCCAGGCCTTATCAATATCGTTTTTGATCGCGACCAGCCCGTTGTAAATGGTGGTCAAGTAAACCGCGACTCCGGCGATCGCAAATAGAAAACCAAGCAGGATAATCGTGTTCATGTCGTCTCCAACGCGCGCAAAGTTTACAACCAATTGAAGTGTGCAAGCAAAATATAGACAGCAACAAGTGTTAGTGCTGGCCCTCCCCAAATCATCAGCGTCGACTTCCAGCCCAAGGCCATTACCAAGTCACGCTGGCTTCTCCAGGAAATGAAAAATGTAGCTTCGTGAGTACCCTTCATCAGAACCACCGGAGGGTGGAGGTCAAAAGTCTCGTTCGTTTCCGGGCTGTCCTTTTGTGGGGCCGTCGCAACCGCCGACAAGCCTCCGGACTGTACCGCCGCCTGCGGACTGACTCCTGCCACGGCCCAAGCTGCTGGATTCGTTATTCCGGCTTTCATGAGAGCGGCAGCAATTTTCTGCTGCTGCGTCATTTCCGTCGCCGGAACTGCAGCAGGTTGACCTGAGAGGTGCAGTACTTGTTGTTGGTGATTGATTTGGCCGATTGCAGAACCGGTGGTGTCGCCCACAGCTGTCGCCTTCGCAGAAACTCCTGCCGTAACTGATTTTTTGGCTGTATGCCCGGCCCACGTTGGCATCACACTGGCGTCCAACCCCGGGTTCTGCGACAGCGTTCCCAGCACAAACAGAGAATCCTTCGGGCTGATGCAAGACTCTTCCACCTTTATCCGCCGGCCTGACTCTACTCCATGGCGTGAGAGAAAACTGTATACCGAGCCCGGCATATCCGGACCGCCTAGCAGGATCGAGCGGTTGTACTCTTCATGAAACCCACATTGCAAATCCATTTCCGCGCCGCTGGGGTCGACTAACAACCTTCCAGAGCCGTCATCCATATAAAAAGGCACATGCAGAGTCTCTTCCGCAACTTTCACCCAGTCACTGTCTTTTCCCCGCTGCTTATACTGCCAGGCGACGGTTCGATAGTAGTAACAAGTCGTCTGCTTGAGCGGCGAGTTGATCACGTAAGGTCCTGTTGCCGACCCGCTAATTTCCACTAACCCCATGGAAGCACTGCGAATTTTCGACGCTGGCGTATTCAGGATGAGCCGCTTGCGTTGCAGCAACCGAAAACCCCGGTAGAACAAGTACATGCCGCCCAGCACGCCCGCGGTCGCCATCAGGAGCAAGTTCGTAGGCGTCGAAGCACTCAGTACTGCCGCAAAATGGTTTACCGCAAAATCGGTCATGAAAATGGGCGGTGGTGGCTGAACACACTTTCCAGTCTCCGGCAGTGTAGCCGAGCCGCGACGTGCCCCGGCTTTGAAAGCAGTGCAATTCGCTTACCGGAGTAACGCATTTCACCGACCAGGGCGTTTGGTGTGACCTTCGTAATTGCCGGTCGCCGTTACCGCATTTTCGAGTCTGCCGGGGCCGCCTAGAATCTGAAAGTGGACGACTCCGCATAACGGAGGTCCGCAGGCGCCCGACTCTGTTGTCTGGCGTAGAACCTTCCCATGGCTGAAACTCCAAAACGGGCAGACCGGCAGGAAATCGCCAGACGAGTTGAGCGCGGCGAGAAACTCCTGCAGAAAGGGAAGCCGGCGGAAGCGCTCGAAGAATTCCTACAGATCCTGTCACTTGACTCTGGTAATGACACCGTACGTCAGATGGCTTCGGACTTGTGCCTCTCTTTGCAACGACTTCCGGAGGCAGTGCGTCTGTTGGGCGAACTTTTCGAGCGTCAGGCGTCCGCCGGAGACGGCATCCGTGCCAGCCTGACTTATAAGAAATTGGCGCGCTTTGCGACTCCCACTTGCGACCAGAAGATCCGTTTTGCTCAGCTTCTTGAAGCCTCGAATCGCAAGCTGGCGTTAGAGACTTACGAGAGCGCATTCACTGAACTGACGCGCGCTGGCCGCAAAGCCGATGCTTTGGGCGCCCTCAAGAGAATCGTTGCCCTCGATTCTGCGGAAAAAAATATGGTGCGGCTTGCCGAGGCTTCATCTGAGGCTGGGGAGCGCAAAGCCGCCGGGGCTGCGTTCTTGAAAATTGCGCAGCAAGCAGAAAGCTCGGGCGCCGATCCCACGCAGTGGTACGAACGCGCCTATTCTGAGGACCCGACCGAGCAGCCTATCGCGCTCGGATACGCCAAATGCCTGATGCAGCAGCAGCAGGTGGGTGCGGCCATTTTTGTGCTTGAGCCGCTGGCCACTACCGGTCACAACTCGCCCGAGTTCCGCGATTTGTACGCTCGCGCGCTGCTAAGCGCGAATCGGCTGGCAGAGGCCTCGCCTTTGGTTTGGCAGACTTTTGAACAAAACCCCTCGCGAATCGAGCAGGTGCGCGACCTGATCGGCGCTTTTCTCGATTCGCAATTGGATCGTGAAGCCGTGATGCTTGCAGAGAAACTGGACCATTTTCAACGTCGCAAAGGAGAACGCCGGGCATTCCTCGCGATGATGCAGGACATTGCCGCCGGGCACAGGCCTTCAGCCGAAATGCTGGAATTTCTGGCCGATCAATTCAATACAGCGAATCGTGAGACTGACTACTCCGCGACGCTGCTGCGCCTGTTTGATGTTTATTGCGAGCAGCAGAACTTTGCCAAAGCTGCAGACGCGCTCGACCGCGCGGTGGAAATCGACCCGTATGAGCCTGGTCACCAGAAACGATTGGAAATGCTGAAAGGCAAGATTGAGCAGAACCGCTTCGACTTAATTGCGTCCCGCTTCACTGGCACTTCCGCCACTCAACCGGCGCGCAATAACAGCGAGGAAAAATCGCTCGGTTCCGGCACTCTACAGGATCTAATGTTGCAGGCCGAAATCCTCGTCCAGTACGGGATGCGCAACAAAGCGCTTGAGCGGCTGCAACGAATTCAGCAGCTCTTTCCTCACGAAGAAGATCGCAATCCTGATCTGCAACAGCTGTATCTGACCGCGGGAATGACGCCGCAGTACGCCACAGGAAGCACGGCTACTCCGCTTTCGCCAGCTGCCCCGTCCGGTTCAACCACCGGTACAGGTGCGGTTCCGGAAAATCTGGACATGGCAAGTTTCGCTCGCGTTCCTGACATCACTCGCAAGCTCAATCAGCAAAACACCGCCAATGGCGTACTGACTGCAGCCGCAACCGAAATTGGTACGCAATGGAAGCTTTCCCGCTGTATGGTCGCCTTGAGAAAACCTGGGCTGGTCGCCAGTGCAGCCAAGCAATTCGCGGCAGCGGGAACGCAACCCGCGGATTCTGAAGTAGTGGAGCAGGTCGTTTCTACTTTGCACGATTTGGCAATCAGCCGTGGCACGCTGGTTTATCCGGATATTGCCGCCGCATCAGAACTTCAGGGCCTTCGTCCGCAGCTTTCTGCTATCAATGCGCGTTCTCTTCTGGCTTTGCCTTTGATGGATGGAAATGATCACTTGGGAGTAATGCTGCTCATCGAAAACGCGCCGCGGGCCTGGCCGCCGAATGATGTCATCATTTTTAGGATGATTGCCGAGCAGGTGGCAATCGCGCTCAACAATGCCGGGCTCAGACGGTTGGTAAAGAATCTTTCCGTTACCGACGAGAATTCGGGCCTGCTCAAACGCGCTTCCTACATCGATTTATTGATGGGCGAAGTACGCCGCTCCGCCCAGCAGGCTACTCCCGTAACTGTAATGCTCATGCGCTTTGCCGAACGCGCCACCGTCGCCAAGGAGCAGGGCGAGGCCGCCGCCGACAATCTCATGCAACGTTTGGGGCAATTAGTAGCCGCCAACGTTCGCCAGAATGATCTTGCCTTCCGCTACGCTGCAAACGCCATTGCTATTGTTCTGGGCGAAACCGGTGAGAATGAAGCCCTTCGCGTTGTTGAAAAGATGCGGCGGCTTATCGCTACCGCTATCAATGAAAAACAAATTGCCGCTTCGTTCAACGCGGGTATAGCCGAGGCCGTCGTGAAGCAGCAGTTTGACCCCGTGGATATCGTGACGGAAGTTATAAACCGTGTCGAGCGGGCGCTTGAGAAAGCCGTTGCAGAAGGTCCCGGCAAGAGCATGGTTGTGCAGAGCGTGGTCGCCGCTGCCGCAGTGGCGTAAGTTCGCGGCAGATAGCAACTCCGGATATAATTGGGTTTGAGTTTGTCATGCATTGCCAGAATGCCAATTCGCATCTTCCCGCTTGCTGGTTGCACATGCTCGTGTGCCCGCGACGTTATCTAGCCGTATTGCCGTCGCAAAGCCGTCCCAGCCTCTTCGGTAGCGACTAATTAGATCCTCCTCAGTGTGTGAGGCCGAAGCCGTCCCAACAACTCGGCCTGCAACCAAACACGAACAACCAAGACCTTCAGGAGGATTCCATGTCAACCAAAACAACGTCCGTAATTGACGGACCGAAGATTACGACCGCTCTGCCGGGGCCGAAGGCCAAACGTGTGCTCGAAGGCGACGACCGCTACATTTCTCCCTCTTACACGCGCTCCTATCCGCTCGTGGCTAAACAGGGCCGCGGCCTGGTTATCACCGATGTGGATGGCAACGAGTTTTTGGATTTTTCATCCGGCATCGCCGTGACTTCAACCGGACACTGCCATCCGGATGTCGTCGCAGCTATTCAGAAACAGGCGGGCGAACTGATCCACATGTCAGGCACCGATTTCTACTACGAGAGCCTGGTCACGCTGGCCGAGCGGCTTTCGAAAATAGCCCCCATGCCCGGGCCGCATCGCGTTTACTACGGCAACTCCGGTGCCGAGGCCATTGAGTGTGCGTTGAAGCTGGCGCGTTATCACAGCGGCCGGCAGAACATCATCGCGTTCTTCGGCGCATTCCATGGCCGCACCATGGGAGCGCTGTCTCTTACCGCCTCAAAGCCACAGCAACGCCGCCGCTTCGCTCCGCTGGTTCCCGGCGTCACCCACGTTGCTTATCCAGACGTCTACCGCAAAGGCGAACAGGACGCCCTGGCCTGTGCTCGCTACATCGAAGAAAAACTGTTCAAGACCACACTTCCGCCGGAGGAAGTCGCGGCTATTTTCGTTGAGCCAGTGCAGGGCGAAGGTGGATACGTCCCCGCACCTACGGTTTTCATGCAGGAACTACGCCGCATCTGCGATCGGCACGGCATTCTGCTCGTGGCCGATGAAGTCCAGAGTGGCATTGGCCGCACAGGAAAGTGGTGGGCCATCCAGCACACCGGCGTGCAGCCAGACATCGTCTGCATGGCCAAAGGAATTGCTTCCGGCATGCCACTGTCTGTCACACTCACGAAAGCCGAGATCATGGACTGGGTTCCGGGATCGCACGCTTCCACCTTCGGGGGCAATCCGGTTTGTATTGCCTCAGCACTGGCCACCCTTGATGTCATCGAGCGTGAAGGCCTCTTGGGCAACACCGAAGCAGTCGGCAATCACATGCAGCGCCGCATGGCGGACTGGCCTAAGAAGCACAAGCTGGTCGGTGACGTACGCGGACGCGGCCTGATGATTGGTGTCGAGCTGGTCAAAAACAAAGAGACCAAAGAGCAGGCGTCGGCTGAACGAGACCGCGTAGTGGAGCTGGCATTCGAGCGCGGCGTTCTTTTCCTCGGCTCCGGCCCCAACACCATCCGCATCGCTCCCCCGCTGATAACAACCAAGGATCAGGCGGACATCGCAATCGATGTATTAGAAGAGTGCCTGGAAATAGCGGGGAAGTAGAAACCGTTGCGAGTCTAAGAACGGATGTCATTCCGAGCTGCTTGAGCAGTGAGGAATCTGCTGTTCACGCCGGAAAAGCAGGTTCCTCGAACCTAAAGGTTCTCGGAATGACATTTTTTTAATCCTGACATCGAGACTGTCATTTCGGAACTGATTGAGCGGTGAGGAATCTGCTGTTCACGTATTTTCAGAGCTGCCCGTCCATTTTCTGCCGGGACAAAATTCACAAAATTCTTCTTGCATCTGTCAAAATTTTCCGTAAATTCAATTCTGCGAACTAACTTCAGCGCGATTCCTGGAATCGGAAGCACCGGGATTTTCGCAAGCGGTCCAGCCCACTGGCAGCAGCTGAGAGTGAGTCGTTCGAGGAGGAAGCCATAGCAATTGGCAACAGCTAGCGCCCCACGTCCCCACCTCTCGCCCACTCTACTTTCCCCTAAGAAAAAGAAATCCGCTCGTCTGACGCTCTGGCCTCTGGTCGCTGCGACCTTCTTCATGGTCTCAGGCGGCACTTATGGTATTGAAGACATCGTGCATGGCGCCGGTTACGGCCGGGCCATCCTGTTTCTCATACTTACGCCGCTGCTCTGGAGCCTGCCGACGGCCTTCATGATCGGCGAACTTTCGAGCGCGCTGCCCTTCGAAGGCGGCTACTACGCCTGGGTGCGTCGCGCCATGGGCAATTTCTGGGGATTTCAAGAAGCATGGCTCTCGCTTACAGCTTCCATCTTCGACATGGCGATTTACCCGACACTTTTTGTGGCTTATCTCACGCGCCTGTTTCCGTGGTTCGCCTTGAATCACCGCGGTCTGATGGTCGCGCTGGCGGTGGTGATCATTTGTTCATTGCTGAACATTGCTGGTGTGAAAGTGGTCTCGACCACTTCTCTGTGGCTATTCTTCGCGCTGTCGTCCCCGTTTCTGTTGGTCGTGCTTCTCTCACCATTAAAATTCGGCGCCCTGTTTCATGCCGTGACCACGCCTACAACTTCGAAAGTTGACCTCATCGGCGGTCTGCTCATCTGCATGTGGAACTACATGGGATGGGACAATGCGTCCACGATTGCCACTGAAGTTGAGCGACCGCAACGGACTTATCCCCGCGCCATGCTCGCGGCTGTGACCATCGTCGCCTTGAGCTACATCATCCCCGTTGCCGCGGTTTGGATGACTCACCTTCCCGCCGGCTCTTGGGAGACTGGCTCGTGGGCCGACATTGCCGGCCTGCTCGGCGGCCCAGCTCTGCGCATCGCCCTGGTCGTCGGAGGCATGTTCAGCGCGTTCGGCATGTTCAACGCTCTAGTGATGAGTTACTCCCGCCTGCCTCTCGCCATGGCGCAGGACGGAATGTTACCCAGCATCTTCGGCAATCTGAATCGTCGGCGCGCTCCATGGGTTGCGATCATTGCACTGGCAATCGGATGGGCCGCCTGCCTGAATCTAGGCTTTGAGCGGCTGGTCACGATCGACATTCTTATCTACGGCCTGAGCCTTGCGCTTGAGTTCACTGCGTTGGTGGTGCTGCGAGTGCGAGAGCCGCGGCTAAGACGTCCATTCCGTGTGCCCGGCGGCCTGTTCGGAGCAGTTGCGGTCGGCGTCGCCCCCGTCCTTCTGCTCGGCTTTGACCTTGTCCGCAGCCAGAGCGAACAAGTGGCGGGGATGAGCTCATTCGCTTTCGGCGCAATCATCATCGGTGCCGGGGTGCTCGCTTATGTTCTCAAGCAGGTGCTCAAACCGACGGGATGGGCAATACCACAGGAACAATCGGCTCAGTAAACCTGCCTCGGCTTTCGCGGCTTTTGCGTATCCGTGAGAATCCGTGCTAATCCGTGGCTTTCGCCTTCCTGATGTAATATTTGCTCGTATGACTAAACGCCGCTCCAAAGGCGCGTACATGATCTCGGCCGTGGCAGAGATGTACGGAATTCATCCGCAGACCTTGCGGCTCTACGAACGTGAGGGTCTGCTGAAGCCATCCCGCACCGAAGGCAACACCCGCCTCTATACCGACGAAGACCTCCAGCGTCTGGAGTTCATCCTCAATCTCGCCCGCGATCTGGGCGTGAACATCAGCGGGATGGCGATCATCCTGCAAATGCGCGAGCGCATGGAAGAGATGCAGCGGCAGATCCAGGACTTTGTGAAGTACATTCAGGAGGAAGTTCTCTCGCGCGCGAACGCCGCCAGTGATCCTGCACGAGGTGCGATCGTTCCGATCCGGCGCCCATTTCCGCCCGCACCGCCGCCAGGCGCAAAGAAACGATAATCTCTGCGCCACTCGCACAATCCAGGCACCTTGGCATCCTGAGCGGAGAAATCCGATTCGCTCGCGAATTGGATTAAGTAGTCGAAGGACCCCGATTGATGATTGGGATCAAGCGAGGCGAGTCAAGGCATTTTGACTACGCTGGCTGCGCAGCGAAATACCGTGATGCGAAATAAATACTTCAAAGTTACATGGGATCCTTCGACTTCGTTTACCGGTCCGCAGCGAACGCTCACTTCGCTCAGGATGACATGTTTTAATGAAGCTCACATGCTTCCCTTCAAGCTCATCTATAGCGACGGATACTACTTGCCCATCGGGCAGCATGTTTTCCCTGCGGAAAAATATAGGCGAGTGCATGATCGGCTGATCGAAACATTGATCGCTGGTCCTGAAGACTTCATCACGCCTCAGCCGGCATCCGATCAGGACATCTTGCTTGTCCACACGCCGCAGTATGTCCAGAAGTTGAAGTCAGGCACACTCTCAGCCCGTGAGGAACTCGAGCTCGAAGTCCCGTTCTCGCCCGAACTGGTCAGCGCATTCTGGTTGGCTGCGGGCGGCTCGATTCTCGCGGCTCAGCACGCGCTCATCGATGGAATCGCGATAAACATTGGCGGCGGATTCCACCATGCGTTTACCGACCACGGCGAAGGTTTTTGCATGATTCACGATGTGGCGGTCGCAATCCGCCGCATGCAACGTGACCACAAAATCCGCACCGCCATGACAGTTGATTGCGACGTCCACCACGGCAATGGCACGGCTGCAATCTTTGCTGGAACGCGCACCATCAGTGAGCCTCTGCCGTCCAGCGGGCCAGCTGTCCTGGGCAGAAAACCTGCAATGCGCGGATCTCACGCTGGGGATGTCTTCACCATCTCGTTGCATCAGGAACACAATTACCCGTCGACCAAGCCGCCGTCATCCATCGACGTCGATCTGCCTGACGGCATCACCGATGGCGACTATCTTGCTTGGCTCGATAACGCGCTCAGCTCCGGCCTGCGTCAGTTCTCACCAGATTTAATTTGCTATATCGCCGGCGCGGATCCTTATGTCGAAGACCAGCTCGGCGGCTTGGCACTCACTATTGAAGGCTTGAAGAAGCGGGATGAATTAGTCTTCCGTGTGGCCAAGGCGCGCGGCATTCCCGTGATGGCGACCTATGCCGGCGGCTACGCTCGCAACGTGGAAGATACCGTGACCATCCATTCGAATACTGTGCTTGCCGCAAAGGAAATATTCTCAGCATGAGCACGGACATTCGGCCCACAACGACGAATCCAGTCATCGAATTTCGTGATGTTGAATACGTGTCGGGTGGCCGGGAAGTATTGCACCATCTTAATCTCGCTATTTATGGCGGAGAGATTCTTGTTCTCCTCGGCCGTAGCGGCTCCGGAAAGACAACCGCGCTAAAACTCGTGAACCGCTTGCTGATAGGTTCTGGCGGCGAAGTTCGCGTCGAGGGTCGGGACGCCAGAGCGTGGGACGTCATCAAGCTTCGGCGTCATATCGGATACGCAATCCAGGAGGTCGGGCTTTTCCCGCATTACACGGTTGAGCGGAATGTCGGTCTGCTTCTTTCATTAGAACGCTGGAGCAAAGAAAAAATCAGTACCCGAGTTGATGAGCTTCTTCGTTTAGTAGGCCTCAGCCCCGAAATTTGTTCTCGATATCCGCACCAACTCTCTGGAGGCCAGCGCCAGCGCGTGGGAGTAGCGCGCGCGCTCGCAGCCGACCCGCCAATTCTCTTGATGGACGAGCCTTTTGGCGCGCTCGATCCACTCACCCGTTCCGATCTTCAGCGCGAATTTTTATCGTTGCAGCAGAAATTGGGGAAGACTGTTCTCTTCGTCACTCACGATCTTCATGAAGCCTTGCTCCTGGGATCGAGAATAGCGTTGCTCGAACAAGGCCGCCTCGTATCGCTCAGTTCTCCGGAACAATTTCTAAGCTCATCTGACCCGCTGGTTAAGAAATACGTGGAAGCATTCGGATCGGTGGAGCATATGTGAGGAGATAAATGAATTTCTGGAATTTCGTCGTGCAGAACCGTTTGGAAATAGCCGACCTCACATTGGAGCACCTATGGATGGTCAGCGTATCCACATTGCTGGCGCTTGCAGTCGGTATTCCGCTCGGCATCCTTATTAGTCGCCGCCCCGCATTGCGCAAGCCGGTGATTGCGGCCGCCAACATTATTCAGACTATTCCGAGTCTGGCGTTGTTTGGATTCCTGCTTCCTGCGCCTTGGATCGGTGCACGCGCAATGCGCCTCGCGATTCTGGCGCTGATGCTCTATGCTTTGCTGCCGCTGATTCGCAACACTTACGCCGGCATCATTGGCGTCGATCGTGGTGTAATCCTCGCCGCGCGTGGCATGGGACTCACTGAATCGCAACTACTGTTCAAAGTTCAGCTGCCGCTCGCTGCTAGCGTGATCCTCGCCGGAGTGCGGGTCGCCATTGTGATCTCAATTGGTTTGGCCACAATCGCCGCTGCGATCGGCGCAGGAGGCCTGGGCGAACTGATCTTCCGGGGTTTGGCGATGGTAAATAATTCCGTGATTCTGGCGGGAGCGGTCCCCGCCGCTCTGATGGCGTTGGCCGCGGACACCATGTTGGGGTGGCTCGAGAAGCGATTCACGCCACAACATGCGGATTGATCGGTGTTTGCCGAGATTTGTATCAGCGCACGATTCAGTCGTCTCTATGAAATATAAAAATACGATGTCATTCCGAGGCGTCAAGCGTAGCGAGACAACGAGGAACCTGCTGTTTCATAGGGAAAGCAGATTGCTCAGAGATCCAAGCGGTTCGGAATGACACGAATAGAAAAAATACTCCGAGCAATAGCGTGCCTTGTACTCACCTTGTCGCTTCCCGCCTGCTCCCATCACGACCGAATCGTTGTTGGTTGCAAAAACTTCACCGAACAAATCATTCTCGGTGAACTCATCGCGCAGCAGATCGAGAACAAAACTCACCTTCTGGTCGAGCGCAGGTTCTACCTCGGCGGCACCTACATTGCCCACCAAAGCATTCTCTCGGGACGCATCGACATCTATCCCGAATACACAGGCACCGCGCTTACCGCCGTGTTGAAAGAACGCGCCACATCCCATCCCAAAGCCGTTTACGATCGCGTAAAGTCAGAATACGAGCGCCGCTTTCATCTCACACTGGGACCGCCGTTCGGCTTCAACGATACATTTGCAATCGAGATTCGCGGCGACGACGCCCGCCGCTTGCATCTGCAAACTCTCTCGCAATCCGCGCAATACACTGCGCAATGGCGTGCCGGCTTCGGCTACGAATTCATGGAGCGCCCTGATGGATATAAAGGGCTGGTCGCAACCTACGGCCTGAAGTTCGCCGCGCCGCCACGCATCATGGATCTCGGCCTTCTCACCCGCGCGCTCAAAGATCATCAGGTGGACCTGATCGCCGGCAACATGACCGATGGCCTTATCCCCGCGCTCGATCTGTCCGTTCTCCAAGATGACAAACAGTATTTTCCGCCATACGAGGCTGTCGCCGTGATTCGGGAGCAAACGCTGGCCGAGCATCCCAAACTTGGCCAGGCGCTCGACAGCTTACGCGCAAATATCTCCGATGAGGAAATGCGCCGGCTTAACTATGAAGTGGATGGACAAAAACGGGACGTAAAAGAAGTGGTGAGGGAATTTCTACGCAGCAAGCGCCTCTAGCTGGGAGCGTGGGTAAATATTAACAGTCAGATCTTCAGGCTCAGCGGCTTGGACCCGTCACGCTTGTCGCGCACAATTTGCAGCACAGCCGCGATCACCAACCCGATCGCAAGTGCGCCGACCACCAGGTACCAGAGCGCCGGCAGAGCAATCAGAAAAATCAGGGCGCTTCCCACCGCGAACACGAGTCCGGGGAAATCGCCACCTATCGGCAGCCGGTGCATCGTGATGCCACGATGTGGAGATTTGCTTTCCATACCTTTTCTCCCTACCTCTATTATGCTCCCGTTTGTCCAATAAAAGCAGGGCTTCGGGTCAAGCTAACGCCGTTTTTTAACTTCCAAATCCGCGACCCGCATCTTCGTAATCTTTTTCACCAGAGCAGCCGGCAGGGGCTTGTCCACCGGAAAATGAATCGTGCCCTTCGAAGTTCGAAACGGCTTCAGTTCTTGTTTGAGTCTTTCAATCACCCCCGCCGTGGGAAACAGGCTGCAATGGTCCGCAAACGCCGCGTACCAAATAAGCATTCCGCTGGATTTGAATCCGGGTATTCCATAGCTGATGACTTCTGTGGTCTCAGCAGGCACCACCGACCGGATTGCCGCCCGCACTTTGCTCAAAGTGGCCCGCGCGGGCTGCGGCACAGCAGTGAGATATTCATCGACAGTCTTGGGTCTAGCGCTTCTCAATTTGGCGCCCTTTTTCGACGCGGACTTCCCGCGTGATGCCGTTTTCTTCATTCGGGAATGATAACCGAGGCAGCCCCGAACCAACTTAGTAAAAGGTGGGACGGAGCCTCGCAAATCCCGCAGATGCTGGATCATCAGAAGACCCCAGAAGCCTCGCAGCAATCACAAAGTGGGATTTGCCCGCGCCGCGAACCAGAAGAGTTAACTCTGACGTCGAGATCTTAATGCGGAATCGGAACTGCAGCTACGCTCATCGAACTCGATGTGCGCATGAAACTCATTTCTGTCCATTCAACGTAGTAGGAGTGGCGATTCTGCTTATCACGCGCCGAGGTCCTCCGTCCAGAAATAGAAATCCCACCCTTCGGGTTCATGCTTCGACCTTTAAGCGAAGAAGGGTGGGCTGCACCTACTGCTTTTCGTATACCGTGGTGCTTTTGTATTTCTTGCCCTTCGCGTCGGTCCCATTAACTGTGACCGTGCGGGTCTTGCCGTCAGGCGCGAGCACAACGTGCGCTACCAGAACAACCTTCGATCCCTTTTTTGAAGTTACATGAAGCGTGTGGTCGTCAATCTGTTTAACCGACCGCATATCTTCGTTCGGATTTCCCGTTGACGCGTAATCTTTGCCGTCAAACTTACCCGTCCACTCACTGTGCATCGCCGTGCCATCGGGCGCCGTTCCCTCGATCGTCACCTTTATACTGTCGCCCGCAGCTTCGTAAGTGACAGTATTGTTCTTCGGACCTCCGGCGGCGAGTTTCGATTTCGCCTCGTTCAATTTCCAGGTACCCATCATGGCGTCGTCGGCTGCGAAGCACATTACCGCTACCAGGCACATTCCGAGCATTAACAGACTAGTTCTGATTTTCATGTAGCCTCCATTGCGAACATGTTGGATTGTTGGACGGCGCGAATTCTAGTCCTGCCCGGCGCACTCCGCAACTGCCAAAGAATAATTCACACTCTCACACGCCTGTCATCCTGAGCGAAGCTGGACGATTTGCTTGCAAATCGACCCCGCAAAGAACAATTCACACTCTCCAAACCTGTCATCCTGAGCGAAGCCGGACGATTTGCTTGCAAATCGACCGCGCAGTCGAAGGACCTCGTGTTTCATTGCTCCCAGCACTGGCTCCTCGGGGAATTCTCGCGGCACAATTTGTGTCTTGGTGATGCCTTCGCGCCTGTGATCCGGAGCGGCACGGCTTTAGCCGTGCAATTTCTCTCCTATGTTTCATGTCATTCCGAGCGCAGCAGGATCGTTCGCCTGTATTTATCATGTCATTCCGAGCGCAGCAGGATCGTTCGCTTGCGAATGATCCTGCGGAGTAGAGGAACCTGCTTTTCTGGTGGGAGAAAAGAATTCAGCGCGGAGTGCGAGATGCTTCAAACTAAGAAGCGCTCACAGTTTTGCGAGATGACACTTTGCGCGGTTCCGTAACCGTACTATCCAATTCTGCCGCGATCGCTTCAAACTCCGGCTTGGGACCGCTCCAGCGCAACTGCTCCACATCGTCGAAGAGAGCAATGTCCGTGCGCAGCGTCGCGAGTTTCCGAAAGAGCAGAGCGTCGGCCCATTCACGGCGCAGGGTGTCGGCGAGCGCGCCGGCGCTGGCTGCGTTCACGTGCCATTCGCGGCAGTCTGTTGGGATCTGCTCCAAATGTCCAAACTTGGCGAGGACCGCGGCGGACGATTTCGCGCCCCACCCCGCCAGTCCGGGATAGCCATCTGCTGAATCGCCCACCAGCGCCAGATAATCCGGAATCGACAGCGGCGGGACACCATATTTCTGAATCACGCCCTGCTCATCCAGCGTCACGCGCGTGCGGCGATTGAGTTGCACCACCCGCATGCCTCTCACGCATTGCGCCAGGTCTTTGTCGGGCGTGCAAATTACGACACGTTTCACGCGAGCGTCTTTTTCTGCAAGAGCGGCAGCGGCTGCCAAAGCGTCGTCAGCCTCGAACTCCACCATCGGCCAAACCACAACCCCGGCCGCTGACAGCACATCTTCCAGCAGCTGAAACTGCGCCAGCAGTTCCGGCTCGACGCCTTCACTGGTCTTGTATTCCGGCCACAACTGGTTGCGAAAAGACTCAATCACGTGGTCGGTGGCCACCGCAATGTGCGTCGCCCCGCCCTTAATCATCCCCAGCACCGATGCGAGGACAGCACGCACCGCGCCAACTTCGCGTCCCTGCTTATCGCGCGCCGACGGCACCGCGTAGTAGTGCCGGAACAGCTCGTAAGTGCCGTCAACGAGAAAAACTTCCATGGCTAATTTGCAAGAAGAATACTAGTTTTGAGGGTGCCCCGTCCTTGTCTCCCCCGGTTTTGGAGACACAGGGGCGGGCACCCTCGACCCGCACGCTTGCCGAATCCTGCTAACCTACGGCATAATAATTACTTGTCTTATTCCCGCCGGTGGTGCAGGCAGGCTAGCCACTACCTCCTTTCGGAAGAGCGGAAAAACGGAACACAAGGAAAGGAACCAGTTCAGTGTTAATGATTCGTCTATCGCGCGTAGGTGCGCGAAAACAGCCGCACTATCGTGTGGTGGTGATCGAGAAAGCTCGGGCGCGCAACGGCCGCCCGGTGGAGATTGTGGGGACGTACAATCCCCGCACCAACCCGGCCAGCGTGGAGCTCAAGCGCGAGCGCATTGATTATTGGCGCTCGAAAGGCGCGCAGGTGTCGGAGCGCGTCGGCAAGATCCTGGGCTTTGCGGGGAAGGCACCCGCCGAACCGGTGGCATCGTAAGTTTAAGGACCGGCCACGGATCACACGGATTCGCACGGATTTCTTTAGCTAATTCGGTTTCGGATTTCTGTAGTGGATTTGAGTAGTTCAAGTTTTCTCGGCGAACTCCGCGGTTTTTCTTGGCGATCTCTGCGGTTAAAAGCTTTTTTGGTTCGCACTTGATTTCAGCGAATAGGAAAAGAGTGTTGATCCGTCTGATCCGTGGCCGCTTTTAGCATGACTGACCAGGCTCCCAATCCGAAGGCTTTGATTGAGCATGTTGCCAAAGCGCTGGTCGCTGCGCCCGACAAAGTCATCGTCGAAGAAGTAGACGAGGATGGCGAACTGGTGCTCGAGCTCGAGGTCGCAGAAGACGACATGGGTCGCGTGATCGGGAAGTCCGGCAAGATCGCGCGCGCGATGCGAAATCTGCTGCATGCGGCGGGTGAGAAGGCGGGCAAGCACTACGAGTTGGAGATTCTGGAATAAGAACTTCAAAATCAGCCACGGATTAACCCGGATTTAAACGGATTTCAGAAAGAACAAAACCACGTGATCCAGGCGATTCAGATTTGGCATTTAGAATCCGTGTTGATCTGTGCAAATCCGTGGCCAGTTTGAATTTGAAAGATTTCGTTACTCTGGCGCGCGTGGTCAAAACCCAGGGACGGCACGGCGAAGTTGCCGTCGAGGTGCACACCGATATTCCCGGACGGCTGCACGCAGGCATGCGGGTTTTTGCGCTGAATGAAGACGGCACCCGGCGCGAGTTGCAGATCGAAAATGTCTGGCCGCACAAAGATTGGCTGGTGCTGAAGTTTGCCGGGGTCGATTCGATTTCGGATGCCGAGCCGTTGGTCGGAAACGAATTGCAAGTCCCGATCGGCGAGCGTGCGCAGCTGGAGCCGGGAACGGCTTACGTAAGCGATCTGGTAGGTTGCGCGTTGTTCGACCGCGGACGTGAAGTTGGTTTGGTAAGTGATGTACGCTTCGGTGCGGGTGAAGCGCCGCTGCTAGTGATTGGATCAGGAAAGAACGAATTAGAAATTCCTTACGCGCAGGAATTTCTAGTGAAGACTGATCTCGAGCACAAGCGCATCGAAATGAATTTGCCCGCAGGCTTACTCGAAGTAAACGCTCCGCTGACGGACGAAGAGAAGCAAGAACAGCAAAAGCGCTAACCACAGAGGTACACAGGGCAAACACAGAGAAGTGCAATTGATGCAATTCCTCCGTGGTGGTCCTCTGTGAAACTCTGTGCCCTCTGTGGTTAAAGATTTTGTGCAGATTGACATCATCACCATCTTCCCGGATTTTTTTCGCGGGCCGCTGGACTTCGGAATTGTTCGCCGGGCGCGCGAAGCCGGGCTGGTGAAGATCGACATTCACGATCTGCGGGCGTTTACCCGCGATCGGCATCGCACGGTAGATGACCGCCCTTTCGGCGGCGGCGCTGGAATGGTGCTCAAGCCGGAACCGATCTTTGAATGTGTCGAGCAGTTCAAGCTGGCGCCTCGCGCAGAACGCGTCACATCGAATCAATCGGTCGTGCTGCTCTCGGCGCAGGGCAAGCGTTTTGATCAGAAGCTTGCATCTGAGCTAGCAGGGCTGCAACGGCTGGTGCTGATTTGCGGCCGCTACGAAGGCGTCGATGAGCGCGTGGGAACGCACCTCGCTGATCGCGAAATTTCGATCGGCGATTATGTTCTGAGCGGCGGCGAATTAGGTGCGGCAGTGATTATCGATGCAGTCGCACGGCTGATTCCGGGCGCGGTCGGAAATGAAGCTTCGACGCGGCAGGAATCGTTTTTTGCTGGGCCGGAACTCGGCGAAACCAGTGGGCCAAGTTCAACCTGTGCGTCCGGCGGATTGCTTGACTATCCGCACTTTACACGTCCTGCGGATTTTCGCGGGATCAAGGTCCCAGAAGTTCTGGTGAACGGGAATCACGAAGATATCAAGCGTTGGCGCCGCCGTTCAGCATTGGAAAAAACATTGCAAAACCGCCCTGATCTTTTGGATCAGGTAAAGTTGAGCAAAGAAGATAAAGATCTACTCGCAGAGGTTGCGGGCGAAGTGAAAAGATAAGAGTTGTCATTCCGAAGGACTTCAGCCTTGAGAGCCTACTTTGCCGGCGCGAAAAGCAGGTTCCTCGTGGCTAAAGCCACTCGGAATGACAAGTTGGTAGGGTTCAACAGAAACTCTGAGAGGATCAACATCATGTCGAACTTAATCATTGAAAAACTTCTTGCTAAGACTAAGCGCACCGACCTGCCTGAGTTCGTCGCGGGCGATACCATTCGCGTTCACGTCAAGATCAAAGAAGGGGACAAAGAGCGCCTGCAGGCATTCGAAGGCGTGGTCCTCGCGCGCACGCGTGGGCCGCAAGCCAGCTTCACCGTCCGTAAAATCAGCTTCGGCCAGGGCGTGGAGCGCATTTTCCCGGTGAGTTCACGGGTGATCGACCGCATTGAGCTTGTGCGATCTTCAAAGGTCCGCCGCGCAAAACTTTATTATTTGCGTAATCTTCGCGGCAAAGCGGCCCGCCTGAAAGATGTTGAGCGCGAGCACGCAACCGCTGCGACACGATAAAGTTCGTCGCAGCTTGGGCCGTAGAGATACTACCGGCTGCGCGCAACAGATCGCAAAGAAGCGGCGCAAATCAGAAGTGATCGTCGACAGTAACGCTCTGCCGTTCACCCTGCCGCTCGTGCGAAATCCGGCCCAAGGCCTGTGCCTGGGTCATGCGGTCCCACGGCCCCGCTTCCCAATTATCTTTAATATGGTCACGCCGGATCCACGGCGGCAGTGAAATGTATAAAGTTTTGGCAATCGCCAGGACATAAGGTTCGTACTTCATCCGCATATTGTGTAACTTCTCTTCGGCTTCAGCGTCCTGTCGCATTTTTAGTCCCTTTGCCGCGAGCTGCGCGCGAATCTTCGCCAGATCTACAGGCCCTAATCTTTCCTGGGCGTGTGGATCATAGTGCGCATTCACCACCTGAGCCAAATCGACCACCGCATGACGTGCCATTTTGAATGTCCAACGCGCCTGCTCGCTACTCACGCCTTCGATCCCGGTAATGACCAGCGCCGTGGCATCCAAAATCACGGTCAGAGCGCCTAACCAGGATTGATTGCTGTGCTGAGAACGATAAAAACTCAACACTGGATATGAAAGATGGCTTTCCAGGACTTCAGCCGCCCATCGTTCCCAATCATGGAAGAGCCGGTCGAGCGTGCCCGCATCAAGGCTATCCACGGCCCGCGTGAGCAACTCGGCCGCGCTGGGAGGCGAACCGGCTCGCGCATCGAGCAGCGAAATTTCAATTTCCCGCCGAGAGAAAGCTGAATAGATCGTCGGCAAGTAGCCGATCACAATCGCCAAAAAGCCGAAGCCCATCCCCGCTTCAAGGACAGATAATACCCTCGAGTAGTACGACGCTGGGGTAATGTCGCCGTAGCCGAGCGTAAAGAAAGTCTCCCCGCTGTGATAAAGCAAAAGGCGGAAATTGATCGGCTGGTTGCTTAAGGACAGGTGTTCGCCGCCGGCATACTGAAGCAAGGCAAACGCAAAGATCAGCGAGCACGCCCAGATTATGAGCAACGCAATCATCGAAAGCGGCCCGAAATATCCGAGCACAGTTTCGCGCCGGGTCTGCGATTTAATGTGGCTCGCCAGCTTCGCATATGGCGCCCAGGTATTGCGGTAGAACAGAATCGTGATCCGGAAATGCCGCTGCACCCGCCGTGGCAGAACGACCGTTTCGAATGCATCCAGCAGGACGGTCAGGATGATCGCGACTCCCGCTAGCAGGGCGAGAATGTGCATGGGAATGAGATGAACCGGGCGTGGGAATGGTAGCAGGATTATGACTAAGGTGTAACGTGCGCTTCCCCAACTGCCCTCTGCACCGCCAATAATTCCTTCAGCACGCCGCGTAATTTGGTTGAGTGCAGGGCGTTAGCACCATCGGATTTCGCTTCGGCGGGATTGTCGTGCACTTCCATAAACACGCCGTCAACACCGGCTGCGACGGCCGCGCGCGACAGGACAGGAATAAATTCAGGTTGACCGCCGCTCACCGCATGATCGCCATCGCCTGAGGCGGACGGCAGCTGAACGGAATGGGTGGCATCAAAGACCACCGGCGCAAACTTGCGCATGATGGCAAGTGAACGCATGTCCACCACAAGATTGTTGTAGCCAAAGCTGGCGCCGCGCTCGGTCACGAATACGCGATCGTTCCCCGCGGAGCGGCATTTCTCGACGATGTGCTTCATGTCCCAGGGCGAGACAAATTGTCCCTTTTTTATGTTTACGGCGCGCTCGGTCATGCCTGCTGCTACAACAAGGTCGGTCTGACGGCATAGGAACGCTGGGATCTGCAAAACATCCGCGACTTCAGCGACTTTGGGGACGTCCTTTGCTTCGTGCACATCGGTCAACACTGGCACGTGAACTTCGTCTTTTATTTTTTTTAAAATGCGAAGCCCTTCCGCGAGCCCCGGTCCACGAAAGCTGCGAATCGAGGTGCGATTGGCTTTGTCGTACGAGGCCTTAAAAATAAACGGGATATTCAGCGACCGGGTCACGCCCTTGATCACTTCGGCCATGAACAGCGCGTGCTTCTCGCTCTCAATGACGCATGGTCCGGCAATGAGGAACAGATTGCCGGAACCGACGTTGATGCCTTCGATTTGGAAGGAAATTGCCAAAGACAGATTCTACCGCCGAGCACGCAAGATCGCGGAGCAAGCGGTTGGTTAAGAACCTTAACCACAGAGAACACAGAGTTACACACCGAACGCCCACCGAGGCTCTGTGTCGTTCTCTGTGTAACTCTGTGCTCTCCGTGGTTTAGGTTTACCGGCTCGCCACTTTTTGGGGCCGATGAAACATCTCGAGTTCCGCTGCCTGCTTTTTAGCTTCGCGCTCGCGTCCGTGTTCATGCGACGCCCCAACGAATGATTTAAATAATGGATGCGGCTCGAGCGGCTTCGACTTGAACTCAGGATGAAACTGGCAGCCGATGAAGTGCGGATGGTCGGGCAGTTCAATCATCTCTACGTAAGTGCCATCGGGCGTTGAACCGGAAATGCGCAGCCCTGCGGCAGTGAGAGGTCCTTCGTATTCGCGGTTGAACTCGTAACGATGCCGGTGGCGTTCGCTGATCTCAGTCTGTCCATATATCTTGTGCGCCAGTGTCCCTGGCTCAATCTTGCAGGGCCACGCCCCCAGCCGCATGGTTCCGCCCAGTTCCTCAACCCCGCGCAATTCACGGAGCTTGTATATAACTCGATGCGGCGTCGCCGGATCGAACTCGCTGGAATTGGCTTCGGCCAATCCGCATACGTCGCGCGCGAATTCAATGCACGCTGTCTGCATCCCCAGGCAGATTCCGAAATACGGCACCTTCTGCTCACGAGCATATCGGATCGCTTGCAGCATTCCTTCAATGCCGCGCTTGCCGAATCCGCCGGGCACCAGGATTCCGTCGAAGTCGTGCAACTGCTCCTCACAAGCACGCTGGCCTTCTTCCAAACCTTCCGCTTCGATCCAGCTCACGTGCAGCTTCAAATTGTGCGCCAGCGCCCCGTGCACCAACGCTTCTTTCAGAGACTTGTATGAATCTTCGTACTCTACATACTTACCGACGATTGCAATGTTCACGTCGGCCTTGGGGTTGTAAACCCGGTGCACCAGCTCTTCCCACTGCTTAACGTCGCGTTCTTTCGATTGCAGATGCAAATATTTCAGCACCAGTGTGTCCACGCCCTCATGCGAGAACACCAGCGGGACTTCATAAATCGAGGCAACATCTTTCGCGGTGACGACCGCGCCTTCCTCGACGTTGCAGAAGAGAGCAATTTTGCTCTTTATGTCTTTCGAGAGAAAACGGTCCGTACGACAAAGCAGAATATCGGGCTGAATTCCAATGCTGAGCAGTTCCTTGACCGAGTGCTGCGTCGGCTTGGTTTTTAACTACTGGGCGGCGGCGATAAACGGAACCAGAGTCACGTGCATGAACAGCGTATTCTCGCGCCCAAGTTCCTGCCGCATTTGCCGGATCGCTTCCATGAAGGGCAACGATTCAATGTCGCCGACAGTGCCGCCAATTTCGACGATTGCGACATCAACTTCCTGCGCGACTTTTTTCATCGCGGCTTTAATTTCGTTAGTCACATGCGGAATCACCTGGACGGTTTTGCCCAAATAATCCCCGCGCCGTTCTTTGGCAATAATCTGCTCGTAAATACGGCCGGTCGTCCAGTTGTTGTCGCGAGAGAGTCTGGCGTGGGTGAAGCGCTCGTAATGCCCGAGGTCGAGGTCCGTTTCCGCGCCGTCGTCGGTAACGAAAACCTCCCCGTGCTGAAACGGCGACATCGTGCCCGGATCGACGTTCAGATACGGGTCGAACTTCATCAAATTAACTTTGAGCCCGCGGCTCTCTAGTAGGCACCCGATCGAGGCCGCTGCCAGTCCCTTGCCCAATGAAGACACCACACCGCCGGTTACAAAGATGTACTTTGCCGACATCGTTGCCTCGCTCTAAATTGTGTTGGGAAATTGTGCAGGCTGGCGTGCACGATCAATTATGACAGAAAGCGCTCTTTCAGGAAATGTCAATTTTTTTACAGTCTCTACAGAACGCCTCACCTGCACGTAAACTACAGCAATCGTTATGATTCGCCTCTGCAACGCGAACGATTTTGAGCTGATCTGGACCATAGTGAACGACGGCGCGAAGGCTTACAAGGGCATTATTCCTGAAGATCGCTGGACAGAACCCTATATGTCGAAGGCGCACCTCCAGCATGAAATCAACGACGGCGTGGCGTTCTGGGGATACGAGAAAGATGGCGCGTTGATCGGCGTTATGGGGATTCAGGATGTTAGGGATGTTACGCTGATCCGTCACGCCTATGTTCGGACCAACGCCCAAGGGCGTGGCATTGGTGCGCAATTACTTTCCCACTTGCGTGCTCTCGCCGACGCTCCGCTGCTGATCGGGACTTGGGCTGACGCAACCTGGGCGATTTGCTTCTACGAAAAACATGGGTTTCAATTGGTCAGTGCCGGCGAGAAAGAACGCCTTCTGAGCAAATACTGGAGCATCCCTCAACGCCAAGCTGAAATTTCCGTGGTACTCGCGAGCCCCGAATGGTTGCGGTTGCAGTTCAACTCCGACCGCTGATTCCCACTGCAGCGCACCTCTGCGCCACTCGATCGTGCCGCTCCTTACGGTCTCAATAAACACGTAAGTTCACGACCTCAGTAATTTGCCGAGCATCCACTCTCATCGGAAAATCCTGAATACCGTGCTGTTTGCGCACTGCATGCCTCTATGAATAACGTCTATAAACACTCCGGCCGTTTTACGATAACTGGAACAATTGCTGCCATTGTCGCTGGCGTGGCTGCCGGCTTTCCTCTCGCCTTCATTTACGCGTGGGGAGTCATCCGGATTCCCGAAGTTAAATTGGCGTGTATCGCCACCATCGCATACGGACTCACGTTAGGCGTCGTTCCCGGTTTCGCCGCGAAGTGGGGAAAGGTCCGCAATGCCCAAGTCGCTGCACTACTCGCGATGTGTACTGCAGCCGGTTCGATTTATTGGAGCTGGGCCTTCTGGGTCCAGAATGTTTTCCACACCTTTGCGCAAAAAGAGCTCAGCGGTCTCGGACTGATGCAGCAGCCACACACTCTATGGAGATTGATGAAATTGATCAATCAAGTCGGCACATGGGGCATGAGCTCCGGGCCCGCAACCAAGGGTACTGAGCTTTGGGTGATTTGGGCTTTCGAAAGCGCAACCGTTCTTGGCGCCGCGGCATTGGCCGCGTTCGCTGTAATCCGAGTCCAGCCCTTTTGTGAGGTTTGTCAGCTCTGGTGTTCGGCAACAGAAAAGTTGTGCCTGTTACCGGTCAGCGACATTGGACAGACCAAGCTATTACTCGAACAGCATGACCTCAGCTTCCTGCAAAAACTTGGGCCAGGAAATACAAAAGTCAGTCATCTGAAGGCGGAAGTGCACAGTTGTCCGAACTGCAGGGACTTGAACACGCTCACACTGCAGCAGATGTTCGTGCAGCCTCGCAAATTCGGTTCGCCCGCGGTGAAGGTTGTGAATTTAGCCAGCAAGCTCATGATCTCCCGTCAGGAAGCCGACGCATTCCGTAATACTGCCGAGAACCTCAAGCAACTTTCGAAGTCCGCACACGCGTAGAAGCCCGCGAGACCCACCCACATTCGGGCTTACAATAATCGAGACACTCGACATTGCTATGCGTGCTCGATTCCATCTTATTTTGACCGTTGGGCTGGTCGCGATGGTCGCCCCGCTGATGTTTGTACTTCCATCCCCGGCACAGCAGGGTACGAAGCGACTGATCATGAAGGACGGCTCTTACCAGGTAACAACCAAATGGGAAATTCAAGGCGATCGGGTGCACTATTTCAGCGCAGAACGCAATGAGTGGGAGGACGTTCCCAACTCTCTAGTGGATTGGCAGGCTACTGAACAGTACGAAAAGGATCGCGCTGCGGGGAAAATGTCTCCGGAGGCGATTCAACTCGAAAAAGAACTCCAGGAGCAGCGCGCAGAAGACGAATTGAGATCGCCGCATGTCGCGCCCGGCCTGCGTCTTCCTGAAGAAGGCGGGGTCTATGCGCTGGATACTTACCTGACTGAACCGCAGTTGGTTCCGCTGGACCAGACCGGAGGCGAAGTCAATCGTCACACCGGCCACAATGTCTTGCGTGGGGTTATAAATCCAGTCGCTGGCTCTAAGCACACCATCGAGCTGCCTGGCGCAAACTCCAAGCTGCAAATTCACTCAACGCTGCCAACTATCTACATTGACCTCGATGCGGGCCAACCAGAAGACCAGCCGGAGAGCGCAAAGAAGCCCGCCTCCGAACTTCCGTGGGACCGATTTCGCATCGTGCGTGCGCAGGTGAAGAGCGATAAAAGGATCATGGGAGAAATCAAGATTGCGGTGTATGGAAAAGCCAGTCAAGAAGAGCAAATCATTCCTGCCGATGCCGAGCAACTTGGGGAAGGATGGATAAAGCTCACCCCCAAGGCTCCGCTGCAGCCGGGCGAATACGCTGTTGCCGAGCTACTGGGAAAGCAAGGTATGAACAGCTACGTTTGGGATTTCGGCGTTCATCCCGAAGCTCCGGCGAATATGTCGGTGATCAAGCCAGAAACTTCGCAGAAGAAATCGCCCGAGCCACTGGATGATACAGAGAAGCTGAAGAAGCGTGAGTAGCGCGGCATTGACCACAGCTTCGGCTGAGAATTAGACTACAAGCTCCTTCTGACGAGCTCTCGATTGTGAAATCCTATCGCCTAACCCGAGATCTTCTTGCCGATATCGAGCAAGCACTCGCCGAAAATCGCCCTTCCTTTCATGAATCTCCGCTGGAAAAAGTGGCCGGGCTGCTGGCTGAAGGCCGGCACTATGGCTGGGTCGGAATTTATCTGACGCTCGAAAAGCCGCAAGCGACGCCGCTGCTGCAAAACACCGTCCATCCGGCTGAGTTTGCAGCTTCAGGGACACGCAAAAAAGTTATTGTCACCATGAAAATTGCGGGGCGGGAGATCGGATTCTTGAACGTGGAGAGCAACCGCGAAAACGCATTCGGCTCTGACGAGCGGGTGCTTCTCGAACGCGTTGCCGGCCTGCTGGCTAAATTCCTTACCGGTCCGGGAAAATATCTGGTGCGCAAAGCCGGCCAACCAGAACCCACTCCACGCGCGGCAGCCGCTGCGTAGAGGGACTCGGTCCATACGCTACTGCTCACGCGCTCTTCTTTTCTTTCCCCTCTTTCGGCTCTGCCTTTTTTCGGTGCTGTTCGGCTTTGAAGGAATCAGGCACGAACCGACCGAGCTCTCCCTGCACCTTCGTCTTCAACGATGATGCGTAGATGTGATCTTTGCTCGCCATCAAGGCCTCATAACCCTGGCGTGCAACTTCCCTCGGGTCGTTGGTGTATTTACCTTCGGATCCTACTTCGGTGTTGTCCAATCCTGCGCGATGGAAAAAGTCAGTGTTCGTTGGTCCGGGCTGAAGCGCGGTTACCGTTATGCCAGTGTCCTTTAATTCATTGCGCAATGCTTTTGCGAATGACAGGTCGAAGGCTTTCGTTGCCCCGTATACCGCCTCCAACGGAGCGGGCATCGCCCCCGCGACCGAGGACGTGATCAGGACTTTGCCTTCTCCGCGTGCGACCATCTGTTTCAGCACCCGTTTTGCCAGGTCGACAACCGACGTCACGTTCAACTGGATCATCTTCAGTTCTTCGTTAAGATCGGTTTCGCGTGTGAAGTCTCCGCCAACACCGATTCCGGCGTTCATGGCTATCGCATCTACCGGCCGTCCAGTTTGCTCGATCTCTCGCCAGAGTTGCTCAACGCCTTCGTACGTGGAAAGATCACTCTGGACCGTGATCACTTCGAATCCAAGACTCTTCAGATCGGAGGCTGCGCGTTCGAGTCTCTCGCCACTCGAATTAATCAGCAGATCGTATCCGTTCTCCCCGAATACCCGCGCCAGCTCATAACCAATTCCGCTGGAAGCTCCTGTAATTACAGCAAATTTTTCCGCCATCACTTCCCTCCGCTCTATTTGTACGCACGTCGATTTAGACGCGCGGTAAGGAGTGGAGTTTGCTCTCTCGTGCTCGCAATCGAGAGCGGCCCAACTTGCCCGGAAACGCGGCTTTTCACCACCATAAGGTAAAGTAGATACAGCGGCATTTCTCATGGGAAGGAAGATCATTTGAGTTCAGGTATTCGCAACATCGCGATCATTGCGCACGTTGACCACGGTAAAACCACGCTGGTTGATGCCATGCTGCGGCAGAGCGGCACATTTCGAGCCAACGAAGCCGTCGTCGAACGCGTAATGGATTCAAACGAGCTCGAACGCGAGCGCGGCATCACAATCCTCGCCAAGAACACCGCGATCTTCTACCACGATGTGAAGATCAATATTGTGGATACGCCGGGGCACAGCGATTTCGGCGGCGAAGTTGAACGCGCGCTGAAAATGGTGGACGGCGCCATGCTCCTGGTCGATGCCAGCGAAGGCCCCCTGCCGCAAACGCGATACGTTTTGGGCAA
>Ga0209474_10000638_pt1 | contig 37312 bp, 32 predicted proteins | sample GraSoiAngelo_145_FD_185902 | JGI IMG/M metagenome (GOLD analysis project Ga0209474, IMG submission 185902) | Grasslands soil microbial communities from the Angelo Coastal Reserve, California, USA - 14_1009_05_20cm (SPAdes) (version 2) | ecosystem: Environmental > Terrestrial > Soil > Grasslands...
GGCTCCGGAGTTGAAAGACCACATGCAGGTGACGCGGCGCGCGCACACGCTGCAGAGTTTCCTCTACGAATTCAGCAATTTCGGGAGACTGCCAACGCTGGCGCTCCGTGGAATGATCGAAAAGCTCGAGCGGGTTCAGTTTCAAAGGGGCAATCTCATTATTAAAGAGGGCGATTCCGCTGGACCGATGTATATCCTGGAGAAAGGAAGGGCCCGCGCTTTTACGCAGAACAATGGCGCGCAGGTGAATCTCGCATTCTATCGGGATGGGGATTTTTTTGGTGAACTCTCGATTTTGAACGGCTCGCCACGAGCGGCTTCGGTCGAAGCATATTCGGATTGTGATCTTCTCGCGCTCGATCCGGATGCCGTGCGCAGTTTGAAGCAGAGCTATCCCGAATTCGGCAAGTTGCTGGAAGAACGGCTGGCGCAATACAAAGCGAAAACCGAAGCGCGCATTCCCCTCGATTTCACCGAGGAATTGGTTCCGGCGGAAACGCTAGCGCACAACAAAGTTGCGCTCGATGGAAAATTCGCGGTCAAAGAAAAGGAGGGCGCAGAGGCGCCATTTGCCGATGACGAGGGACATTTCCGGAAAAAGAAGCGACGCATCCGCAAATTCGAGCACATCACGCAGATCGATGAAATGGACTGCGGCGCCACGAGTCTGGGAATGATTTGCCGCCACTTCGGGCGCAAGGTCAGTCTCGCCCGCATCCGACAGCTTTGTCACACTGCCACTGATGGCACGAGTTTGAAGGCGCTTTGTCGCGCGGCGGTCGAGCTCGGTCTGGCGGCGCGAGCGCTGAAGGTTTCGCTTCGCAATCTGTCGGTGATGCCCCTGCCCGCGATTGTGCACTGGGAAGGCAATCACTGGATGGTGCTCTACGACGTCGACGAAACGCAAGTACGCGTGGCCGATCCCGCGTTGGGCTTGCGCAAAGTTCCACGGAAGGAATTTGAGCAAAAGTGGTCGGGCTATGCCGCGTTGTTTGATTATACGATTGCCTTCGAGCGGGCGCCGGAGAGCAAACCGAGCATGGCCTGGGTCTGGCCGTTCCTGGCAAAGTTCCGCAAGATTTTGCTGCAGGTGTTGGGACTTGCGGTTGCGGTCAGTTTCCTGCAACTGCTGTTCCCGGTTTTCACCCAGATGGTGGTGGACAAGGTGATCGTCGAGAATGATCTCGGTCTTCTCAAGACCATCATCCTCGGCATGCTCGCCGCGATCATTTTTGTGCAACTGGCAGCGATCGCGCAGGAATATTTACTCGCCTTTGCTGCGGTGCGGCTCGATACCTCTATTCTCGATTTTCTCAGCCGGCAGCTTCTCTGTTTGCCGATGAGCTATTTTACCAGCCGCCGGACGGGTGACATTCAACGCCGGCTCGATGGCGCACGTCAAGTCCGGCAATTCGCGGTGCAACATGGCGTCGCCGCGTTATTGGCGATGGTACATTTACTCGGGGCGGTGGTGTTGATGGCGCTCTACAGCGCCTGGCTCACGTTGGCCTTCCTTGCCACCATACCGCTCTATGCCGCCCTGATGTATTTTTCGCTCAAAGTTCTGCGACCGCTTTTCGCCGACGTTGAGGAAAGCCAGGGCAAGTATAGTTCCCATCAAATCGATGCCATCAAAGGAATCGAAGCAGTCAAAGCTGCCTCGGCCGAGTCGGTCTTCCGCGACGCGATGTTGAACGAGTTTCTTTCCGTCTCGAAAAAGATTTTCCGTTCCAATTTCGTGGTCATGTCTTATGACAGCGTGCTACAAACTATCGGCTTGCTCTCGACCGCGATTTTTTTGTGGGTCGGCGCGAACCAGGTCATCAGTGGCCATCTCAGCGTTGGCGGCTTCGTCGCCTTTAGCTCGCTGACCGCGATCGCTTACGCCGCGATCCTGCGCACGCTCGGGGTTTGGGACAATTTACAGTTGGCGGCGGTTTTGATGAACCGGCTCAACGATATCTTCGAACAGGAGCCGGAGCAGGGGCGAGACCGTTCGCGATTGACCCCCGTGCAGAGCTTGGAAGGCCGGATTGAATTACGCAATGTGAGTTTTAGATATGGCGGACCGGAAGCTCCCAACATCTTGAGCAATATCACGCTCGACCTGGCGCCGGGTCGGATGATCGCGTTCGTCGGGCGAAGCGGGTGTGGCAAGACCACGCTGGTGAAACTGATCGCTGGTCTCCTCGAACCGACGGAAGGCACGATCCTCTTCGATCACGTTGATCTGAAGAATCTGAATTATCGGGATGTGCGCCGTCATATCGGAATGGTGCTACAGGAAAACCACATGTTTAACGAAACGATCGCGCGCAATGTTTCCTTCGGCGATTCTGAGCCGGACCTCGATCGTGTCTTGGCCGCGGCCCACGCCGCAGCGGCCCACGATTTCATCATGCGTTTGCCGATGGGTTATGAGACGAAAATCGGTGAATCTGGTCTGGCGCTCTCCGGCGGACAAAAGCAGCGCATCGCGATTGCGCGTGCTATCTATAATAATCCTCCAATCCTGATTTTCGACGAAGCAACCAGCGCGCTTGATACCGAATCGGAGCGGGCGATCCAAAATAATCTCGGTCGCCTTATGGCTGGACGCACGACCATCGCGATAGCGCATCGCTTGAGCACGATTCGAGAGGCCGACTCGATTATCGTGCTGGAAAAAGGCAGCGTTGCCGAAATTGGATCGCATGATGAGCTGATGGCGCAACGCGGTTTGTATTTTTATCTCTCCAGTCAGCAAATGGGTGTGGGCGGATGAGCATGGAAACCTACTCGCCCAGCTCGTTCGACACCGAATCGGAGATGCTGCCACAGGATCCTCCGCCGAAGGTCATTCGTTTTATGGGGTGGTGGTTGATATGCCTTTTTATTGTCGCGCTGTTGACAGGCATTTTTGTGCACCTTCCCGAAACGGAGCACGCCGCCTTTGTCCTCATCCCGCGCGAAGGGGCCGATCCAATTCAGTCACCGCGTCTCGCTACGGTGAATCGCGTTTCCGTTGCGGAAGGACAAACGGTTGCAGCCGGGGCGGAACTCTTCGTCCTGCGATCGGACGAGATTCGGGCATTCGATACGCAGCTGCAAACCCTAACAGAAGATTTGCATACGCAGGAATTGACTCTGGCGAAAATGGACGAAGCCTACGCCGCCGAAGCAAACATTAAGAACGCGCAAGTATCCCAAGCGGAAAGCGAGCTCCGATTTCGCGAGAAGCAAACCGCCAGCAATCGCGAGTTGCTTAACCGACTGGAGAAGCTTTCGAAAAGCGGCGGTTTTTCCCAGATCGATTTGATCAAGCTTCAGCTCGAGGCTGCTGGAGCGGAGAAAGATCAAGCTGTTGCGCAGCGCACACTCGAGCAGGTGAAACTCGAGCGGCAACAACTGGAAAATGCGAATTCGCGCAAACGCGCCGAGCAAGCCGGCGAAGTGCAGAAGTTGAAGATGAAACTCGGCGCTTTGAAAGGTGACCTGGAAAATTCGCAAAAGAATCTGCTGACGATTCGCGCGCCCTACGACGCCGTCATCATTTCCCTGGCGCAGCGCAATGTCGGCAGCGTTGTGCAAAGCGGACAGGAGCTTTGCCAGCTTGGACGCACCGACGCCAAACCGCTCGCGCGCTTGATGCTAAACGAGTCCGGCCTGGCGAAGTTAAAATCGGATCAATTGGTGCGGTTTTTCTTCGAAGCGTATCCGTATCAACGCTACGGCGCGCTGAGCGGAAAGCTCGACTGGGTGAGCCCGTCCGCGGTCGCGGGAGCAAGCGGTCAATATTTCGTCGGATTGGCATCACTGGATGAAGCGGCGAATCGACATCATCTTTCGTTACGGCCTGGAATGAAAGGTGACGCGCGTATTCGGGTAGGAAGCCGGACCTTGATTGAATATGCTTTCGAGCCGATCCGGCAATTACGCGAAGGAGTACGGGATTGATGCAACCGCGCCTCAGCAGTTTAAAAGTTGAAGACCTGCGAACGACGAATGCGGGGATGACTCGTTGTATCAGTTTGGCAAAGCTCGCAGCAAAATCCGATGTCCCGATCGTTCTGCTGGGCGAAACCGGAACCGGAAAAACTTTGCTTGCGCAGGCCATTCACAATTCGTCAGCGCGTGCCGAGGGACCTTTCATTTCTTTCAACGCTTCGGCGATGAGCGATACCTTGCTCGAGAGTCAGCTCTTTGGTCACGAAAAAGGCGCGTTCACTGGGGCGCAACAAGCGGTAAAAGGAAAATTTGAACTCGCGAACGCCGGGACAATTTTTCTTGATGAGATCTCGGACATGAGTCCGCTGGCGCAGGTAAAGATTTTGCGCGTGCTCGAGTATGGTGAGTTCGAGCGGCTCGGTTCTGAACGGATGTTAAAAACAGATGCGCGGATCATTTGCGCGACCAACGTTTCGCTGCGCGATCGGGTGCGTCAGGGAAAATTCCGCGAGGACCTCTATCATCGCTTGAACGGCCTTACCATTTTGATTCCAGCGTTACGTGATCGGCGGGAAGAGTTGCCCGGATTGATCGCGAACGAGCTAAAAGTGTCAGCGCTGAGGCTGGGAAAACAGATCACCGCGATTCATCCCGCCGCGATGGATCGTTTGTTGGTGCACGAATGGCGCGGAAATTTACGCGAACTCAATCACACCGTGCGAACGATGACCTTGTTTTGCGACGGTGATGTCATCATGCCCGAGCATGTTCATTTTCCGCCCGACCTCGAGCCGTTGCAAACATCTGCGAATTCGTCGGAGAAAAGTGCGAACCATGCGCAGCCTGATAACGACGGTGGCGATCTCTCACTGGCAAGCGCAGTCAAGCGCCACGTGCACTTTGTCTATAAAGAGGCGAACCGAAATCAACGGCGCGCGGCAAAGCTTCTCGGCATCTCGCGAGCCACCCTGAGCCGGCATTTACGCGAATTGGATCATAAGTGATCCGACTGTGATCAAAACGATACCAGATGGCCTCGATTCTGAACCATCTTCGAAGCTCATCAAAATGGGCTGGGCAGAATTTTGGTGGGTGTGATTAGAAATATAAGCGACTGTGGAATGGGTCATTAGATATTAATTAAAAACTGCGAATTGCGGAAAAAATCGGGTCCAAAAACCTCATGGCACGGATGGTGGTAGTAAGGCACGCGTGAGTTCGTCGAAGGAAAAAAAGGACGCAGATTCTGGGGAGCGTGGAGCTCAACGGCAGAAGCGTTCGAAAGATAAGCTGATCCGTTTGGACGACCTGATCCCAGACGAGAAGGTCGTGGGCGGGGGCAAATATTTCGGCGCGACTGACACAACCCAAAACCAAAAAAACAACTAACAAACTGAAAGGTAATATGAGCGAAGAAAACAAAGAAAAGAAAGATAAGGGCGAAGTACGTGACCTCGAGCCCAAGAAAGATGCCAAGGGCGGCTACCGTGCTCCGCAGAAAGGCGTGCAAGGCACCCAAAAAGCCAACCAGTAACGCTCGCCAGCGCCGCACGGCGGTCCAAATCCGCTGTGCGGCCTGGCTACAAAACCAAAAGGAAACCCAATCAAAATGAGCGAAACACAAAATCCTGACCCGAATAAGAAAGACATCCCTGATTTGACGCCGGACAAAGACGCCAAAGGCGGCAGCGGCCCGCCTATGCATCGCAAGGAGCAGTAATCCTCGCCAGCCCCGCACGGCGGTTTCAATCTGCTGTGCGGCAAGGCGAGCGGCCAAGCGGATAAAGCGGATATTAAGGAAAATCGACAAGAAATTTTCTGACCTCGGTCACGTAGAAGCTTTCCGCAGCAGGAAGTAGTAGCCATGCCCTGAGCCGCGCGACGTGTGTCGATCCCGCAACGCGGCTCAATCTTTTCCACACTAATATGAGCAATCTGTTTCTGCGTCGTCACGATCCGCCAGCGGGAAAACGGCATACCAACGATCGAGCGCAACTGGCACGGCCGTAATTCAGAACAGCGACGTTTTCTAAATCTGGGCGGAGGGACGAATGGGTGGATCTATTTGCTCTCGATTCGCCGTACTTTTTTCTGAGCGCGAGGGGCATGATTTCATCGGTTACATTGAAAGTTCAGATACTAGTTTTTTGTTTTGACCGCCCCGGGGCCGCTCATTTTCGTGCTTCTGCTAATATTTTGGGTCGCGACGATTTTGCATCAGTCGGCTTGGCCATGGCTTCCCGGCAAATGGGAAAAAACGCAAAGTTTTATCCCTGGCCAATTGTGGCATGGGCGCCGCTGTGGGTGTTGAAGTGATCCACGATTTTGTTGGTGAATTGCCTTTGGGAGGAGGTAGCGGCACGATGCCAGCGCAACGAATTGGCGTCGGCGCAGTTTAATACAAACGAGGTGGTAGGCCTGCTAGACTGTTCTTTTCAGACAACCTAAAAAGCCTAAAAATAAGAGCGAAAACTTATTGACGAGAAATCGTTAAAGTTGTAGCTCTAGTAAGCGTGGAAATTATAGCGCGTCCGCGTGGGAGAGTGACCGCGACCTTTAGTGTGGGGAAGGTTCTGGCTAAGAAATGACGCCAGCAACCACGGGCGGCAGCGTGTCTCGATCCCTCGGATTATTAGGGCAAGAAAAACCGGAACAAATCATGGAAGGTAGAATGAGCGAAGTGCAAAAAGCGAATCGTGAACCGCGTGTCAATCGCGTTGCGTCCGGAGATGGAGAGGAGGCCCCTGAGGTCACTCGTCTTCTCCATCAACTCGTTACCGAAGTGGCAAGAGTCCATCGCGGCGATTCCGACACGGCGTTTCCTTCGAACCCGTGCTTGCGCGAGGAACTCGCAGCCGCCTTGCCCAAATGGAAAAGATTTATCGACCTGGCCGCAGTCACGCTCCTATTCCCAGTCTGGTTGCCGGTAATGACGTTGGTCGCACTGTGGGTCGCAGTCACTTCGCCCGGGCCCATTTTTTACCGACAGCCGCGGATCGGATTCAAGGGTCGCCGTTTCATGCTCGTAAAATTTCGCACCATGAAGGTGAATGCGGAGACTCATATTCATGAGGCATACCTTGAGCATTTGATTATTAGCGATCGTCCGATGATCAAACTGGACGCAACCGGAGATCCCCGTCTCATCCTTGGCGGGAAGTTCTTGAGAGCAACTGGTCTCGATGAGTTGCCGCAAATCTTCAATGTGCTGAAGGGAGAAATGAGTCTGGTCGGACCGCGACCTTGCACCGTTGGTGAATTTGAGCGTTATGCGCCTGAACAACGCGCGCGCGTAAATGCTTTGCCCGGCCTCACCGGGCTGTGGCAGGTCAACGGTAAAAACCGGACAACATTCCGCCAAATGATCGAGATGGATATCTTTTACTCGCGCAACATTTCTCTTTCATTAGATATGAAGATCATTCTCCGAACTGTGCCTGCGATCGTCAGCCAGTTTTTCGACTCTGTGCAACCATTGCCACGTTCTGGTGCTCAACCCACCCCGCCAGTAAAGACTTAAGCGGCCGAAAATGTCATCACCCATTAATGTTGGGGTAATCGGGTGCGGTTACTGGGGCCCGAACCTCGTCCGGAATTTCAAGGCGCTCACCAGTTGCCGTCTCAAGGCAATTTGTGACGTCAACGAGAGTCGTTTGCGTCATTTAGGCACCCTTTACTCCGACATCGACGCACACACCGACGCCGCTACCTTAATCAAAGATCCCGAGGTCCATGCCCTCGCCATCGCCACGCCGGTCGCCTATCATTACAAACTCGCCAAAGCGAGCTTGCTCGCTGGCAAACATACGCTGGTGGAGAAGCCCCTGGCTGCATCTTCGGCGGAGTGCGAGGAATTGATCGAAATCGCCGACGAAAAAGGTGTTGTGCTGATGAGTGGCCACACTTTTCTCTACTCTTCTTCCGTCCGGAAAATCTGCGACATCATCAACGCCGGTGATATTGGCGACATTCGCTACATCAATTCGCGCCGCCTCAACCTGGGATTATTTCAGAAGGACATCAACGTCGTTTGGGATCTGGCACCGCACGATATTTCCATCATCCTGCACATTCTTGGCGAATTGCCACTGACAGTGAACTGCCAGGGCAACGCGCACGTGACGTCAGGGGTTGAAGACGTCACGAATCTTTCGCTTTCCTTCCGTAACAAGAAATTCGCGACCATCCAAAGTAGTTGGCTGGAGCCGCGGAAGGTCCGGGAAATGACCATCGTCGGGACGCGGCGGATGATCGTCTATGATGATCTGCAACCGTTGGAAAAAATTCGAATTTACGATGTGCGAGTCGATCGCCCCCCGCATTACGATACCTTTGCCGAGTTTCATTACTCCTATCATTACGGGGACAGCTATATTCCCCACATTCAGCAAGAGGAACCGCTGAAGGTAGAATGCCAGCATTTTATCGATTGCATCGAAAGCGGAATGGAGCCGACGACCAGCGGCCGTTCCGGCTTGGAACTGGTCACTATTCTGGAAGCGGCAACTGCTTCGCTCAAAGCAAACGGCGCCCCGCTGAATTTCCTTCGCAAACGCGATGATGGCGTCGTGCCGCCGCGCCAGAAGCAAAGTCGCGGTGCCGTTCAGGTCGGACCTCTGGCCGTATGAGCGACGCCCGTGGGGCAAACCAACTAATCGCGCCAGACGTAAAGCTAGGGCGCGACGTGCGCATCTTTGGTTTCGTTAATCTCTACGGCTGCGAGATTGGCGACGAGACCAAGATTGGATCGTTTGTAGAGATCCAAAAAAACGCCAGAATCGGCGCGCGCTGCAAGATTTCCAGTCACACTTTTATTTGTGAAGGCGTGACCTTGGAAGACAATGTCTTTATCGGGCATGGCGTCACATTCATCAACGATCGCTATCCGCGCGCAACCAACGGCAACGGCGAGTTGAAGACCGAAGATGACTGGAGTTGCGAAATCACTCTTATCAAACGCGGGGCCTCGATCGGTTCGGGCGTGACTTTGCTTGGCGGCATCACGGTTGGTGAAAATGCAATCGTCGGCGCCGGTAGTGTTGTCATCGCCGATGTGCCCGCCAATACAACTGTCGCCGGAAACCCCGCCCGCCTGCTCAAGAATCGTTTTCCCTCTACCGATGAAAGTCCCATTCTTAGATCTTAAAGCCCATCACGCTCCGTTACGGGGCCATTTCAAAACCGCTATCGCCGAAGTGATCGATAGCGGCATCTTCGCTGGCGGCCCTGCCGTCGCAGATTTTGAGGAGGCATTCGCTGCCTTTTGCAAATGCGACTACGCGGTTGGTTTGGGTAGCGGAACCGAAGCGGTTTGGCTGGCGTTGCTGGCCTGTGGCGTCGGCCCGGGCGATGAAGTGATCACGGTGCCGAGCACTTTCATGGCAACGGCCGAGGCCATTACTTATTGCGGCGCCAAGCCCGTCTTCGTGGATGTTGACGAACACACCTACACAATGGCTCCCGATGCATTGGCCAACGCCCTAACGAGTCGTACGAAAGCTATCGTTCCGGTTCATCTCTTTGGCCAAACTGCCGACATGGATCCGATTCTAAAGTTTGCCCGCCAGCATGGCCTGGTCGTGATCGAAGATTCCGCCCAGGCACATGGTGCCGAATACAAAAATCGACGGGCTGGGTCGATGAGCGAAATCGGCTGCTTTAGTTTTTATCCTGGGAAAAACCTTGGCGCTCTTGGTGAAGCAGGGGCCATTGTCACAAATAGCCTTGAACTGGCGGACAAGATTCGCGTGCTGCGCGACCACGGGCAAGCGCGGAAATATCATCATACCATGATTGGCTGGAATTGCCGGATGGATGCGATTCAGGGTGCATGCCTCGCGATCAAATTGCGACATCTTGACCGCGGCAACGATCTGCGCCGAACGCATGCGGCCAGATACAGCGCGGCATTTAAAGAGGTCGAAGAAGTCATTTCTCCGCTAGAAGCCGAATACGCTCGCCATGTCTACCACATCTACGCCATTCGTGTGCAGGACCGCGACGAAGTGATGCGGCGGTTGGAAGGAAAAGGGATCGGCTGCGGCGTGCACTACCCGGTTCCGGTTCATCTTCAGCAGGCTTATGTCACCCTTGGTCATCAGCGTGGCGCGTTTCCGGTCTCGGAGCAGATCGCGAACGAGCTCCTCTCCTTGCCAATGTTTCCCGAGCTAACCGAGGCGCAAATCGATTTTGTCATTGAAACCGTTACAGAAACGGTTAGTGCGGGAGTAATAGCCTGAAAGCGGTCAGGCAAATAGCAGAGCAGGCAACGGCCGCGGCGTCGCTTCCGGTCACGCCATTGCTGCGATCTTTGCCCCGGCTAGGAGAGGAGAAGCAGGCGCACTCCGGTGGACTGTCATTAAATGCGATCCTGGTGAACCCTTTGGTGGATAACGAGTGGGACGAAGCAATCAAGCTGCATCCCGATGCCACCATCTTTCATTCAACGGCTTGGGCTCGTGTGTTGGTTGATACCTACGGTCATCATCCGTGTTACGCCCAAATGTCGTTGAATGGTAGCCTGCTTGCGCTGGTTCCAATGATGGAAGTCCAGAGCGTGCTGACGAGATCCCGTGGTGTTTGCCTGCCATTTAGCGACTACTGTGCTCCGCTTACTTTTAGTAGTTTTGGGCACGAGTTTGTGACGCAAAAGTTGCAGCAGATCGCGCGTGAGCGAGGCTGGAGCTACTTCGAGCTACGAAGCCATTCGATCATTCCCGTCGATATACCAGCTTCGGAGTCTTATTACGGCCACTTTCTTGATTTGAGAATCGGCTCGGAGGCGCTCATTTCGAATTTTTCGAGCTCGGTTCGGCGAGCGGTCCGCAAAGCGCAGCGCAGTGGACTGAGTGTAAGCATTCAATCTAGCGCAGACGCGATGGCTAAGTTTTACAAGCTGCATGTCCGGACCCGCCGCCGCCACGGAGCGCCGCCGCAGCCGCAATCTTTTTTTATAAACATTCAACGACACCTAATTAGCTCCGGTTTAGGGTTTATTGTTCTCGTCGAATGTCAAAAAAACCCTATCGCGGCCGCCATGTTTTTTAAGCTGGGGCGTCATGCGGTCTATAAATTTGGTGCTTCCGAAGAAAGGTTGCAGGAGCTTCGCCCCAATAACCTCGCCATGTTTGAAGCAATAAGGTATTTGGCCGAGGGAGGCGCTGAGGCGTTGCACTTCGGAAGGACCGACACAGAAAATCAAGGCCTGCGGCGCTTCAAACTTTCGTGGGGTGCGACCGAAGAAGAAATAGGCTACGTTCGCTTTGATACGGCGAGCGCCTCTTGGAAACATTCGCGCGGCCGCGGCTCCACATTTCACAAACGCATTTTTCGCGCATTACCGGCCTCGCTTAATAGGCTGGCTGGTGCTATGATATATCCGCATCTCGACTGATGCACTTCCTCCCTTAATATATGCCTGAACATAGAACAGAAGCTGAATCGTCCAATTTTAATTTACGCAATATCCTGTTCGCGCTCTTCAAATGGAAGCGAACGATCTTAGGCCTTGCTCTCTTCGGCATTGTTGTAGCTGCAGGTGTTTATTTTTTCTACCCGGCAGTGTACGAGTCGGACGCAAGGCTGCTCGTTCGTTATGTGTTGGAAAGGAGCGGTTATGATCCCGTCGACGCTCTCCAAGGTCAGGGCACCCGGGGTGGCTCCGGTCTAACCATTGACGCTGTCATCGCGGCGGAGGTTTCCATTTTAACGAGTTGGGATTTGTCGGTTCAGGTAGCGGAGGCATTGGGGCCCAACCGAGTGCTTCCTGATGCAAAAGCGCCAAGCGTCGTGGCAGCTGCCGCCGCAATTAATTCCGGTCTTTCTACTACTACATCCAAGGGAAGTAACATCATCGGGGTGTCTTACACAAATAGGAAGCCGGAAGTTACTGCTCAGGTTCTGAGTGAGCTGGTCACTCGTTATTTTACCAAGCACCTTGAAGTGCACAGATCGGCTGGCGCATTCGACTTTGTCAGTCAGCAATCTGATCAAATTCGCGCTCGACTCAATCAGACCGAAGACGCCCTCAAGGCGCTCAAGGCCAAGGCGGGAGTGATCTCGCTCGCGGATAGTATGGCTAGCCTTAATACGCAGTCCTCGCACCTGGAGGATCAATTAAGAGCGGCCGAAAACGATCTGGCCGAGCAGCAAGCCAAGGTGAAACAGATTGAGCGAGGTGGATTAGCAGTAGACTTGAACGAGACGGATAACACCAAGGATAAGGCAAAGGATAACACCAAGGATAACGCTGCACCGCCGCCCCAGCAGGCATCGACCAAGGATATCGGCGACTATCAAGCGCTGGTGACTAACCTGACGAAGCTGCGCGAGACTCAACTGGAGATGTCCGCCAAGTATACTCCTGAAAATGTACTGGTGAAAATGAACCAGGCGCACATCAACGATCTGGAGAATCAAAAACGGGATTTTGAAAGGAAGTTCCCTGAGCTCGCAATTAGTGGAGCAAAGGGCTCGGGCCAGTTGGACTTACGGGTTGAGCGTGCGCGTCTTGCCGGAATGAAGTCAAAACTAGACGATCTGCGTCGCCAAAAGATCGAGTTGCAGGATCGGATGAAACAGCTGGCCGACGTCGGACCGCAAATTGCCAGTCTTGAGCGCAACAAGGAGCTGGAGGAAGCAAATTACAAGTATTATTCTGGGACTCTGCAAAAGGCACGGGTGGACGAGGCGCTTGATCCTTCCAAGATGCCGAACATCAGCGCGATCCAACGACCTTCGCCACCGGGAATAGTTACAACGACTCGCAACAAGATCGCACTGGGATTTGCCGGAGGTGGACTCGCTTTGGGAATCAGTCTCGCTTTGCTCTTTGAGATGGTCCTGAACCATAGTTACAAACGTCGATCGGAAGTCGAGTTGCAGCTGCGTTCGCCTGTCATGCTCTCGATCCCTTATCAAGGCAGCAATGGTCGCCAGCGATTGCCTTGGAAGAATGGTGAGCGGGCCAGTAAGGAAACGCCCGATAAGAGCAACGCTAGTCTTGCTCCCTGGGAGGTTGAACACTTCATGCGCCCTTATTCCGAAGCGATTCGAGATCGCCTTGGTTTATACTTCGAGTTACATGGAGTTACTCATAAACCGAAGTTGATCGGCGTTACCGGCTTTGGCGAAGGCGCGGGAACTTCGACTCTCGCTGCCGGCGTTGCTGCCGCCCTCTCTGAAACCGGTGATGGTAAGGTTCTTCTTGTCGATGTGAATGCTGCCAATGGTGAAGTTCATCCATTCTTTGCCGGCCGCCCTGCTGCCTCTCTCACTGCGGCCATTGAACCGCAAGCGGCGATCACTTCCGCTGCCGATAATCTTTACCTGGCAACAATCAACCGAGCCGGGAACAAATCCGCGCATCTTGGACTCAAAAAGTTCTTCGCGTTGGTACCAAATCTCAAGGCCAGCGATTTCGACTACATCATTTTCGATATGCCGCCAATTAACCAAACCAGCCCAACTATCGGTTTGGCCGCGCTCATGGATAAGGTCCTGCTGGTGGTAGAAGCAGAGAAGACCAATCGTGACGTGGTAAAGCGTGGTTATCGCGAGCTTGTCGGAGCGCGAGCGGACGTAGCGGTGGTCTTGAATAAGACGCGTAGTTACGGTCCGAGCTGGCTCGAAGGCTGAAGTTAGGCCGTTGCTAGATCGAAGCTTCAGTCACTTTTCTTTCCCGTCTCGGAAGAAGTGTGCTTCTTGTAACTCAGTTCGGTAGTTCGTAGCCATGTTACGAAATAGAATCTACTATCAGCTTAAGCCCTTCATTCCCCGGGCCCTGCGCGCGGCCGTTCGCCGCAGAATTGCTCTGCGGCTGGAGGCGAGAGTGCAGGATGTCTGGCCAATCATGCCTGGCTCGGAGCAGACTCCGCCCGGGTGGCTAGGTTGGCCTGATGGCAAAAAGTTTGCCTTGGTATTGACGCATGACGTCGAGGGCCCAGTAGGCCTGCGACGCTGTCGTCGCCTCGCTAGGCTTGAGTCTGAACTCGGCTTTCGATCATGCTTTAACTTCATTCCCGCTGGACCATACGCTGTTCCCCCCGGGCTACGCGAGGAACTTACTTCCGAAGGCTTCGAAATTGGCGTGCACGATCTTCATCACGACGGCCGCTTATATCGCACCTGGCGCGGTTTTGTCGGGAAAGCCAAGCGAATTAATGAGTATCTCGCCGATTGGAATGCTGAGGGCTTTAGATCGGGCTTTATGTTGCACAAACTCGATTGGTTGCATCAGTTGGCCATTCGCTACGACATGTCCACCTTCGACACCGATCCGTTCGAGCCCCAACCGGAGGGACGACATACCATTTTCCCATTTTTTATCTCTCGCCCGCCGGTCGATCACCAGACTAATGGCAATGGGGACGGCTATTTGGAGTTGCCATATACCTTGCCGCAGGACTCAACTCTTTTCCTGCTCCTGCGTCACGAAACTTCCGAGGTCTGGATTCGCAAACTAGATTGGATCGCCAGGCATGGCGGAATGGCTTTGTTAGATACCCACCCGGACTACATGGCATTTCAGGACCCGGCCGATGCCTCGGTTGAATATCCGGTTGAGCGTTATTGCGAATTCTTGCGCTACGTCCGCGACAAATATTCAGAGACATGCTGGCACGCCTTGCCTCGCGAAGTCACTTCTTACGTGCTCGACATGTGGAACACCCAACTCGTGAGCGAACCGGTGGCATCGATTGACTTAAATGGCCGGCAAACGCAACCGGCAGCGACGGTGCCCGAGATACAAGGAAGACCGAGCGCGCGAGGCGTTGTGGCGAAGAAGGACCGTCGATTTCATGGCAAAAGAGTAGGCGTTCTTTTATTTTCAAATTATCCGGCGGACCCGCGTCCACGGCGGGCGGCCGAGGCGCTGACGCGGGAAGGGGCGATCGTTGATTTGTTGTGCATGCAGCAAAACGAAAGAGAGCCGCGTCACGAAAACGTTAATGGAGTGAACGTTTCGCGTCTTCCATTTAAGCGATACCGTGGCGGGAAGCTCACCTATGTCGGCCAGTATTCGGCTTTCATCCTGATTTCTTTTCTTTACCTGACCATACGCTCGCTGCGTAAGCATTACGACTTCATCCATGTCCATAACATGCCTGATATCTTGGTTTTCGCCGCTGCCGCGGCCAAGTTGCGTGGCTCGAAGCTCATTCTTGATCTCCATGATCCGATGCCTGAATTAATGCAGACCATCTTTAAGCTGTCGCCTGAGAGTTTGAGCGTTCGCGCCTTGAAGATGATGGAGAAGAAGAGCATTGCATTCTCTGATCTGGTGTTGACCGTTAATATTGCCTGCCAGAATCTCTACTCGGCCCGAAGTTGTCGGCCTGACAAAATCCGAGTTGTCCTAAACTCGCCTGACGACTACATTTTTCGTTTCCGTCCGGCTAACCTGAACGAACCGAATGGTGAGACGATAGAAAAAACTTACACCATTCTTTATCATGGCTCTCTCGTAGCCAGAAATGGTCTTGATCTGGCGGTGGAAGCGCTTGAGACCGTGCGTAGGTCAATCCCAAATGTTAAACTCGTCATCTGCGGAGACAGGACGCCATTCTTGGACAGGGTGATGGAGATGGCCCTCCAGCGGCAGCTCGGGAAGAACATCGACTACCTTGGCGTTCAAAACTTGAACGGAATCGTAGAGACAATTACCGCCTGCGATCTGGGTATTATCCCTAACCAAAAAAGCATTTTTACCGAAATTAATACCCCAACACGGATCTTTGAGTATCTCGCTTTGGGCAGACCAGTCATTGCTCCCAGGACGAAAGCTATTCAGGATTATTTCGGCGATCGCGACCTGATCTTTTTCGAACTTGGCGATGCCAGAGACCTTGCCCGGCAGATTGAGTATGCCTACTCACATCCTAAGGAAGTGATGGAGACAACGCGGCGCGGCCAGCGGGTATATCTCGACCATACCTGGGCGCGTGAAAGGGCGCAGTTTTTGGATGCCATAGATGAGATTCTCTGAGGCACGATTCGCAATAGCCTTGGAATCCATCAGCTCGAATCGGAACAGCTTCGCTCTCGGCTTGCAAGAAGTCCAAACTATTCTGGTTACCGTCCGGGCGGGAGTAGAGCCCCCAAGGTGAGTGAAGCACCGTTATTACGGAACGAACATGATCGCCGTTGCGACAAATCCTGAGCATCGGGCTGCCGCCAGCGAGTTCTTCGAATTGTTTAAGATCGCATGGGAGTTTTACCGCAGTGGCGAAGAGTACGACGCTGTTATTTGCTGTGGCATTATCCCGTCTGATATTCGAGCAAGTTTGGTTCTGGTGTATGCGTCGGACGAGCTTTCTTTTGATCGAGAACATCAATTACGAGTCCTGCAGCAGGATCATTCGAGGGAGCTACCGTCTTATCGCCGATGGCGCCTGCCGGTTTATGGGGGTCTCGCCTCAATCATATGCAACGGAAAGCGACATGATGCGATCGCCGGAAAAACGAAGTATTCCATTGCCACGGAAATCAAAGTCGGTGCGCAATCCTTCATTCGAATTGGCTATGACCTTTTTGCGGAAGTGCGGCATCTACTCTTCAAAGGCCAGCCCGCCCGGTTCGCACACGTCCCGGTGATCGAGATTCACATTACAATTGTGCGTAACATCCTTGTTGAGCATCAAATACCATTTGAAGAGGTACCTCCCGTTCCGGCGGGCTACAACTTCATTGTATGTTTGACCCATGATGTGGATCATTTCGCCATCCGCAATCACAAGTGTGATCACACCATGCTCGGGTTTCTTTATCGGGCGAGCATCGGATCGATGTGGGAACTGCTTTGCGGGAAGAAATCGCTGCGGCAAGTTGCTCGTAATTGGTTAGCGATTCTGTCGCTCCCCTTGATCTACCTCAGGATACTGCCCGATTTTTGGAGCAAGCTCGAACGCTATCTGGAACTGGATCACGCTTCCACCTTTTTCATCGTTCCCAAGAAAGGTGAAGCAGGAACGACCGCAGACGGCGCGCGTTTGGCGCGGCGCGCCGTTCGCTACGATCTTTCGCAACTACAAACAAGTCTGAACGAGATTCTGGCACATCGCGGAGAAATTGGCGTTCACGGAATCGACGCGTGGCGTGACACTGCTGAAGCGAGAAAGGAACGGGAGCAAATCCAAGCGCTCACTCATAACCCGGAGGTTGGAGTACGAATGCATTGGCTCTTTTTCGACTCCGAATCTGCGGGAAAACTCGACGAGGCGGGCTTTTTGTACGATAGCACGGTAGGCTACAACGAGACCGTTGGTTATCGTGCCGGCACGACACAGGCATTCAGACCGTTTGGGACAAAGCGTCTGCTGGAACTGCCGTTGCACATTATGGATACGGCCCTCTTCTATCCGGCCCATCTGAACTTGTCTCCGAAACAAGCCATGATGCGAGTAAATGATATGGTGGACAATATGAGACAATTCGGAGGGCTCCTCATGGTTAATTGGCATGACCGAAGTATTGCTCCAGAACGATTGTGGGACGATTTTTACGCCGAGTTGGTCGAGAAGCTCGAATCGGCCGGGGTATGGTTCTGTACCGCTGCCGAAGCGGCGCGGTGGTTTCGGCGTCGACGAGAGGTGACGTTCGGAACCAACGGGAGCGAGGCGGCGCTAGCTTCAGGCAGGAGCGAAGCTGGCCTCCCGGGATTACGAATTCGTTCCTACCATGGAGAACAACGATCGCAGTCATGCGCCGCGAAAGATCGCCCCACTGATCCCTCATTCTCCGAAGTCTTTCTTGATGGTGCAAAGGAAATTGCGCGAGCAATCTGATCAGATGGCACCCTAACGGAAAGTGGCTTCATTCTCGTTAACCATGGAATCGAAACCTTTAATATTTGCGCAGATCGGTTGTGGATATTGGGGTCCAAATTTGCTACGAAACTTTTCTGCTCTATCGAATTGTTCGGTAAAATACGTTGTCGATTCGAGTCCGGAGCGTCGCGCTTTCGTTGAAAATAACTTTCCCCGCACTTCGGCAGTTGATTCCGCCGATGCCGTCCTTAACGACCCGGAAGTTGATGCGATTATCGTTGCAACTCCAGCAGGTTCCCATTTCGCGTTGGCCAGTAGTGCACTTTGCGCCGGCAAGCATGTCTTCGTCGAGAAGCCGCTCGCGACCAAAGTATCCGAGGTGGACGAGCTTGCGAAGCACGCACATGCCAAGCGCCTTATTGTCATGGCTGGACATACCTTTGTCTATAACTCGGCGGTGCGCTACGTGAAGCAGTTGCTTAACGCAGGAGAATTGGGCGAAGTCCGTTATATCTACAGCCAGCGCCTCAATCTTGGCCGCATCCGCGACGATATCGATGCCTTATGGAACTTCGCCCCGCACGACGTCAGCATCATTCAATACTGGCTCGATGACGTCGAACCTGTTGCGGTGCGGCGTCAGGGAATGGCCTATATGCAGGATGGGATTGATGACGTTGTTTTTTTGAACCTGGAATATCCCGGCAAAATCATTGCCAATGTTCACGTGAGCTGGCTCGATCCACAAAAGGTACGGAAGATGATAGTGGTTGGCTCACTCAAGATGGTCGTCTACGATGATGTCGCAGACAATAAAATCGCGATCTACGACAAAGGAATCGATCGCAAAGCGGTTTTGGGCGAGAATATGGACTTCGACAATCCACAGCGCGCGCAATTCAATTATCGTAGTGGCGACATCGTTTTACCGGAAATTAAGTTTACTGAGCCGCTGCGCGTTGAAGCCGAACACTTCGTCGAATGCATTCGAACCGCGAAAACGCCGCTGACCGGGCTTCGTCACGCCCGTAACGTCGTTTCCGTCTTGGAACGCGCGCGTCCTGTCAACGTGAATGGAGAGCGCGTTGCCGCAGGATGACTGGTCCTACCTTGCGGTCGGCGGGGATTCGAAACGTTCGATTCGGGACGGACGTCACTGTTGTCGAACCCGTTAATATTTACGACTGCATCATCGGCGATTCCACTTTTGTTGGGCCGTTCGTTGAGATTCAGCGTGGTGTGATCATAGGCAAACGCTGCAAAATTCAGTCGCACGCTTTCATCTGCGAACTCGTTAGCATCGGCGATGATTGTTTTATTTCGCATGGTGCAAAATTTATCAATGACCCGTTTGCAATCGGGGGTCCGGCGCGTGGGAACCGCGACCTTTGGCGTAAGACTCAGATTGGAAATCGCGTTAGCATTGGCACGAACGCGACGATTATGCCGGTCACAATTTGCGATCACGTTGTGATAGGCGCGGGGTCCGTTGTAACCAAGCCAATTAACGAGCCCGGCATCTACGCTGGAAACCCAGCCCGCTTCCTCCGGCCGATAACCGAACATTCATGAAAGTACCTTTTGTTGATCTGCACGCTCAGTACCTGAGCATTAAAACGGAAATTAACTCCGCTATTGCTCAAGTAATTACGCAATCCGCCTTTATTCGCGGCAAACATGTCGATGCCTTCGAACAGGCCTGGGCTGAGACACTTAAAGTAAAACATTGCATTTCCTGCGCTAACGGGACGGACGCTCTTTACATCGTGATGCGCGGGCTAGGCGTAAAAACGGGTGACGAAGTTATTACGACGGCGCACTCGTGGATCGCAACTTCGGAGACGATCACGCAAGCGGGAGGTCGGGTTGTCTTTTGCGACACACAAGAAGATACCTTTAATATCGATCCACGCTTGATCGAATCCAAGATCACAAAAGCGACTGTCGGAATTATTCCAGTCCATCTTTGCGGTCAACCAGCTGACATGGATGAGATCATGGCGATCGCGAATAAGCACAATCTTTGGGTCATCGAAGACTGCGCGCAGGCGCATCTCGCGACCTACAAAGGGAAGGTCGTCGGAACTTTTGGTGATGCAGCTACTTTCTCCTTTTATCCGGGCAAAAATCTGGGAGCTTATGGTGACGCTGGTTGCATTGTAACGAATGATGACACCTTGGCCGATTGGACAGCGACCTTTGCTCGCCACGGCGGGAAAGGGGAACACGTAATGGAAGGCATCAATAGCCGCATGGATGGCCTGCAAGCGGCAATATTAAACGTTAAGCTGCCCCATCTGCCGGCATGGACGACTGCCCGGCGCCGGGTGGCTGCACGTTACAATGAATTGCTACGCGGCGCCGATAGCCTGACTACGCCCAAAGTAGGGGACGACAGAAGCCATGTTTATCATCTTTATGTTGTTGCCACGGATAAGCGCGACTCGTTGAAAAAAGCGTTGGCAGACTCTGAAATAACCACCTCCCTGAACTATCCTAAAGCTCTGCCGTTTTATCCGGCTTACACTTACCTCGGCCACAAGCCGGCGGATTTTCCCGCCGCCTACCGCAATCAATCTCGAATCCTTTCTCTTCCGATCTTTCCGGAAATGACTGATGAAATGATCGAATATGTCGCTGACCAAACCAGGCGCGGCCTTACCGGCCTATCCGCCGCCGGGGCAACTGCGGCAAAGTTGGCTAACGTTTAGACTTATTCTGAAACCAGCGCAGGTGAGCGAAACAGTAGTTGTCGTCGGTCTTGGCGAAGTAGGGAAGCCGTTGTTTGAGATCATGAAGACCCGGCATCAAGTTTTCGGCGTGGATATCGATTTGGCCGCGCCTCTCAACGGATGCGATGTGATGCACGTTTGTTTTCCGTTTCGCGACCAAAGATTTGTCGCTCAGGTAGTGGAATATATTGGGCACTACCAGCCCACCCTTACCATCGTCAATAGCACGGTTCCGCCGGGTGTCACCCGTCGCATTGCAGAAGAGTCGGGCGCTTCCGTGGTGAACAGTCCCATTCGTGGCAAACACGCCCGCATGCGGGAGGAAATGCTTTATTATACGAAATTCATCGGGGCGCTCACTCCGGAATCGGGGGCGCGTGCGCTAGAACATTTCGAGAGCGTCGGGATGCGGACGACGTTGCTACGCTCTCCTGAAGCGACTGAAATTGCAAAGCTTACTGAGACTACTTATTTCGGTGTAATGATTGCATGGGCGCAGGAAGTCGAGCGCTATTGTAAGGCGCTTGGAGCTGATTATGACGAGGTAGTTTCCTTTTACGAGGAGATCAAATTCTTTCCGCCGGTGAAGTATTTTCCTGGCGTGATCGGCGGTCACTGCGTCATGCCGAATATCGCGATTTTGCTCGACAAATTTCCTTCCGATCTTTTGCAAGCCATCATCCAATCCAACATGCTCAAGGAAAAGAATGTCGGCCAAGAAGGATGGCGGGAAGTGGCCCGCTCCGCGCCTGCGCCAGGGAACCGATAAGGAGCCAGTTCCGATAGAATGCTCATTATAAATGCTGACGACTGGGGCCGTTCGCGCGCGGAGACCGATGCCGCCTTACAGTGCCACGAACATGGAAGAATCACATCTGCAAGTGCAATGGTTTTCATGTTGGATTCCGAGCGCGCGGCGGAACTGGCAAGGGAAAGTGAAATCGATGTCGGGTTGCATCTCAACTTTGCAGAGAAGTTCACCGGTCATTCGGTACCCAGGATGCTTGAGGCCTGTCAGAGCAAGGTAACACTCTTCTTGATGCAAAATAAGTATTCGCAGCTGGTGTATAATCCCTTTTTGAGAAAAGAGTTTTTCTATTCCTATAAAGCACAAATGGAAGAGTTCGAACGCCTCTTCGGCAAACCGCCATCACACATTGATGGGCATCATCACATGCACCTTTGTGCGAACGTCCTTCTAAGTCGAATGATTCCAGTCGGCGTAAGAATGCGTAGGAACTTCTCGTTTTGGCCCGGCGAAAAGAGTTTTTTAAACCGCGCTTATCGTGGATTCGTTGATCGATGGCTTGCCCGCAGATATGGTTTGGCAGACTATTTCTTTGACCTGACGCAAAGCATTGGCGACAAAAAGTTGGGTCGTGTCGCAGCATTGGCGAGGTTAAGTAACGTTGAGCTAATGACGCACCCTTTCGTCCCCTCCGAATTGGCATATCTTATGAGTGACGAATTCGCGACCCTGTTGGGAGGCGTTGAACTAGACACCTATGCCCGAGTAGGATTGGCTTCTGATCGACCAACGGCCCTCTGTGGAGAGGAGCAGCACCTTCGGAGTTAACGAACGGCTCACCGGCGGGTCAAACCCATCATCGTCGTTCATTTTTTAAACAAATGCCTCCAACCTTAGCCCTTTTCCTTACAATCGGCTTTGCTGCTTTCCTTTTCCGGCGGGACTTTCGCGAAACCCGTCATGTCACGGGCGCGTTGTGGATTCCGGTTCTGTGGGTCCTGCTCATCGGCTCCAGACCCGTATCTCAATGGCTAAATATTTTTGGTCTTACTGCGGCATCTTCTACCACCGATGAGGGGACTCCGATTGACGCTTTCATCTACTTCACATTAATTGTTTCGGGTTGTTATATTCTTAATAGGAGGCAGGTCAACTTCGCGGAATTCTTTCGAAACAACGGATGGTTAATCGCGTTCCTTCTTTACTGTTTTCTCGCCGTTCTTTGGTCGGATGTTCCCTTCACTGCCTTTAAGCGGTGGATCAAGATTCTTGGTCATCCCGTTATGGTCCTTGTCCTCTTCACTGAGCCGGATCCTGCGGAAGCGCTGAAGAGGCTGATACAAAGAAGCGCATATATTCTGGTCCCTTTTTCCATCCTGGTGATTAAATATTATGACAGCATAGGTCGGCATTACGACGATTTCACAGGCTTGGCTAGCAACAGAGGCCTTAATTACAACAAAAACGGGCTAGGCGCCGTTTGTATGGTTCTTGGTTATTTTTTCTTCTGGCAGTTGCTGCAAATTTGGCGCCACAGGTGGGACAAGGCCTGGCGAAACGAGCTATTCCTAACCGGGGGCTTTTTGTTTCTGATTGGCTACCTTCTCCGCAAGGCACATAGCATGACTCCAACCTTGTCGCTGCTAATCGGAATTTTTGTATTAGTCGTCCTTAAGCTGCGGTTTGTGAACAAACGGGTTATTGGTCTGTATATCGCACTCGCCGTTGCAACCTTGGTCGTCGCGGAGTTGGGTTTTGGAATTTTTGAGTGGGTAATAGACCTGACTGGACACGCCTCCACCATCGAGGGAAGGGAAAATCTTTGGGGCGAGCTACTGGCGTTTCATACCAATCCGATTTTCGGTGTCGGTTTTGAAAGCTTTTGGTCGGGAGATCGGCTCAGACAATTGTGGGAAGCGCATATGTGGCACCCGACGGAAGCGCACAATGGTTATTTAGAAACCTATTTGAACCTTGGATGGGTTGGGCTGCTCATGCTTGCCGGGCTGCTGATTGCTACATACTGCAAAATAAGGCTCGAACTAGTAGGGAATTTTGAATGGGGCCGGTTCCGATTGGGCTTTCTAATTGCCGTAATAGCTCACAACTGGACTGAAGCAACTTTCAAGGGCCTTAGTTTGATTTGGTTCATGTTTTACGTCATTGCTATCGATTACGGACGGATTCACTTCGAACCGGTTGAAGAAGATAGCGCGGCCGTCGACTCCGAAGAAGCGAGGGAGTTCGTTTATGTCAACGAATAGAACTCGGGACCGAAGTTCTTCCGGACGATTTTGCGACGGACGCGTCATGGTCGCATTGGTCATGTTCTTAAGCACTTTTAGCGACGCCTCCTTGGCTGCTAACATGATTAAAGCGAGAAGTATCTCGGTAGCGGACGTTGACTCGGCTATCGCTTCGGCTTCGGATGGCGACACCGTCGTGCTACCCACTGGAACGGCCAGTTGGACTTCAACCGTCGTTCTTACAAAGGGCATTACAATCGAAGGCGCCGGAAACGATAAGACAGTCATCCTCGACGACATCCCCGTCGCGACAGAACCTCGGCAGCAAACGGCTGACCGGTCGCAGGGAAAACCTTCTGGACCAATGCATCGTTCTGCCAGGCCAGGATCATTGCCAGGCCAGCCGGGCGGAAGAGGGAACAGCGCACAGTCGATCTTCCGCATTGAGATGACGCCCCATCAATCATTTCGCTTGACTGGAATTACTTTCCGCCCCGGCTCAGTAGTGAGAGAGCGCGGTGGTGGCCAGGTTCCACACAGCATTGTAACTCAAGGAACGTGCTCTTCATTTAGAATTGACCACTGTCATTTCGACCAGCTTTATCGAAGTTCGATCCACATCAACGGATGGATGTACGGGGTCATCGATCATTGCGTTTTCGATTCACGGGCAAGAGGATCGGCTTCAATCCTCGTACAGCACACGAATTGGGGTGGCAAGACCTTTGGCGATGGTTCGTGGACCGAGCCTCCTTATTTTGGAAGTGAAAAATTCGTCTTCATTGAGGACAACATTTTCAATAACCTCGGCTCGAAGCAGACCAACGGCAGTATCGATTGTTCTGCAGGAGGCAGATATGTTTGCCGCTACAATACCTTCAATAACTGCCTTGCTCTGAGTCACGGAACTGAATCTAGTGGGAGATTAAGAAGTTCCAGGGCAATTGAGATTTACAATAACACGTTCCATTTCACCTTCCCTGCGAGCGCCGGCCAGTTCCGAGGTGGGACAGCTGTTATTCACGATAACACCTATACAGGGGTTCCGATCAGCCGTGGGATCACCCTTCAGGTTTTTCGAGAATTTTACCCTTTCCACGTCTTTGGGGGAGCCAACGGAACTAATCCATGGGATGTAAACGACTCCCATGGTCTCTATGCCAGCGGGAAACATACCGGTGAAAATGCTTCAAAGACACTGGTAGTAGCAAATGCCGGCTGGAAAACGAATCAATGGGTTGGCTATAGTCTCACCAACACGACCCAAACATTACGTAATGGGGAGCATTACAGCTCTTTCATCACCTCGAATACGAACGATACGATTACCTACAAGTTGGATGATTCCATTGGCCCCCGCTCCCAAGGTACATTCATGTCTTTTAACACTGGCGATGGTTATGAAATTCACAAAGTATCAATCGCACTGGACCAGCCGGGTCGGGGGAAGGGCGATTTAATTTCCGGCAATCCTCCTGGTCCAGTGGGATGGCCGCATCAGGCACTTGAACCAGTTTATTCTTGGAATAACAAAATGGGCGACTCGGAGGTGAATATCAGCGGGGGCCTGGTGCCAACGCTTCAAGAAAGCCGCGACTATTACAACAACACGCCAATGCCAGGGTATAAGCCTTATGCGTATCCGCATCCTTTGGTGAGCGGGGAAACGTCTCACAACCGCAAGGCTCGGAGTTCGGCTTCGGCGGAACCATGAGTGGCGTAATCCCGAGCAAGTACCGGCAAAGCCCTGGCACAGCGACTGCTGGGTATTATTATACTTATAAACGCTTGCAGTTCGGAATAATCACCGGTAAACGTCACCCACACCATTTTCAACACATTCAATTCATGATTGCCACAGGAAATTGCAAGACCAAACCTTATTACGCTGCCCTCGCAACGGCCCTATTTTTAGTTGCTCTCAGATCGGGCGACGCTGCTACAGTTGCCGCCAAAAGCGGTGCATTCACTGATGTGAGCACGGCCATTGGGTTGGCCAAGCCCGGCGATATCGTCACAGTTCCTGCTGGAACTGCCAGTTGGGCGGCCACTCTAAATATAACCAAGGGCATCACCTTGCAGGGAGCTGGAATCGACAGAACTATCATCGCCGACAATGTTCCGCTCAGTTCGAAAACTGGGGATGCTTCGGTCATAAATACCACGCTGGCGACCGGTCAATCTTTTCGTGTTACCGGATTTACTTTTAAAGCTGGGACCCGAACGACAAAACCTATCAGCGCTCAGGGGACCTGCTTTGCCTATCGGATTGATCACATTCATTTTGATCAGCCTATTGATAGAGAAGTTCATATAGGGGGATGGATCTACGGGGTTATCGACCATTGCCTTTTCGATACACGCGCAGGCGCCTTTGGCTCTATTTTAGTACAACACGCGACTTGGGGAGGCGGGACCAACAATTTTGGCGATGGCTCATGGACTGAACCCGCCTATTTCGGAAGTGAAAAATTTCTCTTTATCGAAGACAACGTTTTCAACAATCATGGCACAGAGCAGACCAATGGTATTGATTGTTACGCCGGGGGCCGATACGTCGTTCGACACAATACATTTAATAACTGCCTTCCTCTGAATCATGGAACGGAATCTCCTGGCAGATTAAGGGGTTCCAGGGCAGTTGAGATTTATAACAACGTTTTCAAATTCACGACTGGAGCCACGGTAGGCCAGAACAGAGGAGGGGGTGCTTTGTATCACGACAACACCTATACTGGGGCGTTCAACAACTCTGCGATAGCTCTAAATGTTTTCCGAGAATACTACCCCTTTCATACCTGGGCCGGTAGCGCGGAAAGCGGAGCAAATGGCAATAATCGCTGGGATGCAAACGATTCCCATGGCCTTTATGCCTCCGGGACACACACCGGTGGGAATGGAGCTGGTACGCTCATCGACAAGACAAAAAATTGGGTGCCTAATCAATGGGTCGGCTATAGCATAACGAACACGACGCAAACTTTGTCTAACGGCGACCATTACAATTCTTACATAACCGCAAACACGGCCAACACGATTACATTTCATGTTGATAGTACCATCGGAGCCGGTTCAGCTGGCACAGCGATGACGTTCAACACAGGAAACGGTTATGCAATTTACAAGGTATTAATTGCGTTGGATCAGCCGGGTCGGGGGAAGGGCGATTTACTTGCAGGTAATCCGCCCGTTAACAAGGCCGCGGGAGGAATCGCTTGGCCAAATCAAGCGTTGGAACCAGTTTATTGTTGGAATAACACTGTAAACGGCAGCCCAGTGACTGTCTCGAGCACTCATCCAACCCTTCGGGAGAATCGCGACTATTATAATGGGCCAATGCCTAACTATAAGCCTTACACTTATCCGCATCCGCTGACCGGCCCAGCTCCGCCTACTAATCTTGCTGTCGTTTCTGGGCAATAGTTATTAGTGCGACTGCGATTGCGTAGTACTCGCTTTCGGAAGCGGTGATTGTCAAGCCCGAGAGACCTGCGACGAAGCTTCGGATCTAGCGGTGATCGTCCGCGGCACGATCTTTTAATATTGCGTTGCTGCGCAAATGCGAAGCGGGTAACGCGTACGACCAAAACTGCGCAATTAGCGGAACAAATTCCAACCACAACGGCCTCCTTCCAAGCACCTCGCTGCTGGTTCAAATAACGATAGTTTTGGGCAACAAAGGAGAAAAGCCAGAATATAAAGCGCGTCCAATCCAAGTAATGACCTTTAAAATACATCGTTTCTCCCGCAGATCGTATTTTGGTTACCGGATCGAGTGGTTTTATTGGTGTAAAAGTCGTTGAGATTTTGCTCGAATATGGCTTCGCCAATCTTGGCTGCTTTATCCGCCCTTCCAGCCGTTTAGACCGTTTGAAGGAACGGCTGGAGCAATGTCCATCCGGTAAAAATGTAGAGTTGATTAAAGGAGATCTACTTTCGCGCGATGATTGTCGAAAAGCGGCCGAAGGGGTTTCGCTTGTCCTGCATCTCGCCGCTGGGATGGAAAAATCATTCGCCGGAGCATTTATGAACTCCGCCCTGGCCACGCGCAATTTAATGGATGCGTTTCTCGAATACGGTCAGCCCAAGCGCTTTGTCAATGTAAGCTCTTTTGCGGTCTACTCGACCCTGAATTTAAAGAGAGGCGCCATCCTGGATGAAACATGCCCATTGGAAGAGGTTCCTCAAGAACGGTGTGATGCGTACGGCTTTGGGAAGCTCAAGCAGGAAGAATTGGTCAAGCAATACGGCGAGCGAGATGAGATGCCGTACGTCATCGTCAGACCAGGAGTTGTCTTCGGCCCCGGCAAGCGAGACTTAAGCGGGCGTGTTGGAATTGATACTTTTGGAATTTTTATGCATCTTGGGGGATCCAACCATCTCCCCCTAACGTTTGTTGACAATTGTGCTGAAGCGATCGTACTGGCGGGACTTACGCCTGGCATCAACGCGGAGACATTCAACGTTGTTGACGATGAGTCGCTCACAAGCCGTCAGTTCCTGCGGGCGTATCGCAAGAAAACCGGGCGTTTTTCGATTTCCATCCCCTATCCAGTAACATGTGCGCTCTGTCTGCTCTGGGACAAGTATGCAAAGTGGTCGAATTACCAGCTGCCTGCGGTCTTTAACCGGCGCCGTTGTTCCGCAGAATGGAAAGGGAATCGCTACTCAAACAGGAAACTCAGGGAGTTGTTGCGGTGGCAGCCACGGATCAGCATGGATAAGGCGATGGAAGCGTTTTTAGGTCAATTTGAGGCCAAGAGCAGATAACGATGCTTCGCATAGCTATAATCGGATGCGGAAAGGTGGCAGATCAACATGTTGGCGCCATACATCGGATTCCAAGTTGCAGGATAGTCTCGGTCTGCGACCGAGAATTGCTGATGGCCAAACAACTTTGCGAGCGCTTTCACATTTCCGAATGCTTTTCTGATGTGCAGGAAATGCTCCAGAGTACTCACCCGCAAGTGGTCCACATTACAACTCCCCCACAAAGTCATTTCCAACTCGCCAAGCAGTGCCTTGAATTCGGGAGCCACGTTTATTTGGAAAAGCCGTTTACCGTTACGGCTGAAGAGGCGGAAGAGTTGATTGAATTTGCTGAAAGACGCGGTTTGAAGATGACTGCTGGCCATAACTATCAGTTCACTCTCGAGATGTTGGAAATGCGTCGGCTAGCGAAAGCAGGATTTCTTGGGGGTAAGCCCGTCCATTTAGAAAGCTATTGGTCGTACGATTTAGGCGACATAAGTTACGTGGGACCTGTCCTGGGTAATCCCGCGCACTGGGTCCGACGACTTCCGGGCCAATTGTTTCATAACATCATTAGTCATGGGCTTGCCAAACTCGTCGAATTTCTTGACGACGAATTGACTGAGATTATCGTGACAGCCCATCAAAGCTCACAACTCCGGCTTCTTGGTGCAAAAGAGGTCCTGGACGAGTTAAGGGTCCTGATTCGAGACAAGAGCGACACAACAGCGTTGTTTTGCTTCTCGACTCAAGTCAAAAACTTGAATCAATTGCGTATTTATGGTCCATCCGGTTCAATAACCGCGGATATTATTGCCGGAACCGTGGTCCGAAAGGAGAACCGCGCTTACAAGAGCTATTTGACCTATTTTCTTCCACCACTAAAAGATGCCAGGGAATATCTCAGAAACGCGTCCGTTAATGTGATCAATTTCGTCCGGCAGCGGCTTCATCAGGATTTTGGCATGAAAGAACTAATCCAACGTTTCTATCAGAGTATCCAGGGTGAGACTCCGGTGCCAGTTCCCTATCGGGAAATCATTTTAACAGCCCGGCTTATGGACCAGATATTTGCGCAGATCTATACCGATAACGAAGCGCAGGAGTGCCATAACGAAGTCAACAGAGTCCACTCTGATGGTCGTTTGCCTGTTGCACGTGGGGGAATCACTGATCGAACGAGAAGATCTGCGTCGAGCTAGATGAGATACGTCTTGATTACACCGGCGCGCAATGAGGAAGCCTATATTGAGAAAACGCTTGGCTCCGTTGTGAGTCAAACCGTCATGCCGGAACAATGGGTCATTGTTGACGACGCTTCGACTGACTCGACGGCGCAATTGGTGGAGAATTACATCCGCGATTATCCGTGGATCGAATTGGTCCGGCGGACTCAACGTTCCGAGCGGAGCTTTTCACGGAAGGTTGATGCGTTTAATGCCGGCCTGCAAAGATTGGGCTCGCGCGAGTTCGAAGTGATCGGGAACCTGGATGCGGACCTTTCCTTTGATCCAGAATATTTGGAGTTTTTGATGGATAAATTCGCTGAAGATCCCAAGCTGGGAGTGGCAGGAACGCCTTTCGTCGAGAATGGTTACGACTCAGCCAGGGACAGCTTTGAAGGCGAAAACCATGTTGCCGGCGGATGTCAGTTGTTTCGGCGCCAGTGCTTCGAAGAAATAGGCGGCTACATCGGTAACCCAGCAGGGGGAATCGATTGGATCGCTGTCACGACTGCCCGAATGAAAGGCTGGAAGACGTGTTCGTTTCCAGAGAAGCGGTTTCATCATTATCGCTCCCTGGGTACTGCAGAACGGGGTATAGTCGCATCGCTCTTCTCATACGGCGAAAAAGACTATTACTTGGGTGGCTCCCCCGTCTGGGAGCTATTCCGGGTTTGTTATCGAAGCGCCAAACGCCCATTTATAATAGGGGGTTTGGCGTTGCTGGCAGGCTATTGCTGGGCTGCTTTACGACGAACAAAAAGACCGATCTCGCCTGAGTTGATGCGTTTTCACCGCCGGGAACAAATGAACAAGCTGAGGGCGATCTTCGGGAGTCTCCTGAGGCTAAAGAAACTGGATAGCTTCCGCGTGGCGACGCAGAGGAACTAGGTCAGAGTATCCGACTAGGTCCGGCGGCAGTACTGCGCGGCGAGCAGATCTCGAGATCAGATGGAGGTAACGGAAAGATCGGAGAAATTAACAGGCAGGGCATCTCGCGCCCTGACTGCTTTCACCAAATGGCTGAATACCTACGGCGAAACCTCATGGGATCATCAGAGCTTCTTTGCCGGCCCGCTCGGCGGCCCGGCCAAGTCACTCTATTACCGCAACAAGGGTATTGGAACGGTGGCCGTAGCCCCCATGATTTTCTGTGAAGCCTTTTTCCCTTCAGCGCGCCGCTTGTTTCACCACCGTTTGCGCTTTCCAATCGCCGATGCGCATTATGCAATGGGCTTTGCCTTTCTCTACCAAGCCACTGCCGACCCGACATATCTGGCAAGAGCCGTTCATTTTCTCGACTTGCTCAAGCGATCGCGTTCAACCGGCTTCAAGGAATATGCCTGGGGATATCCGTTCGATTGGGTGACCAGGAATGGGACGATTAAGGCAGGGACTCCATTGATTACCACGACGCCGTATGTTTATGAAGCATTCCTGCAGCTTTATCAGCTTGAGGAACGCGAAGAGTGGAAGGAGATCCTGCAATCGATTGCGCAGCATGCATGCAATGACATCAAAGAATTCAGAACCTCCGACAGGGCAAGCTGTTGCTCCTATACTCCTTTTGACGATGTCGGAGGCGTGGTCAACGCCTCGGCCTATCGGGCTTTTCTGCTGACCAGTGCAGCCCAGGTATTTTCTAACGATGATTATGCACAGAGGGCAAAACGAAACCTGAACTTCGTGCTCGACACGCAACAAGCAGATGGATCGTGGTATTACGCCATGGATCAAGTGCGCGACTTTGTCGATCACTATCACACCTGCTTTGTCATGAAGGCCCTGGCTAAGATTCGGCAATTGACCGGCGACGAACAAATCCGCTCCGCGCTGGAGAAAGGGGTGAACTATTACCTGCGCAATCTCTTTGACGTAGACGGGCTACCGAAGCCGTTTTCAAAAGCACCCCGCCTGACTGTATATAAGAGAGAGCTTTATGATTGTGCGGAGTGCATTAATTTATGCCTTCTGCTTCGGCGAGAATTTCCACAACTGGAACAGACGTTGCGTAGAGTGGTCCAGCATATTCTGAATTGCTGGATCAAGTCAGACGGGTCGTTCCGTTCTCGTCGTTTGCACTTTAGTTGGGATAACGTTCCAATGCATCGTTGGGCACAGTCTCAGATGTTTCGAAGCCTGGCCTACTATCTTTGCGAGGAGGCCGTAGGAGAAACCGCGAAGGGCAGACGACAGACGGTAGAGGACCGAGCGTTGATGGATGCCAGCTAAAATAGCAGAGCGCGTTACGAATGTTTGACTTCCTTATTGTCGGTGCAGGCTTCGCAGGTTCGGTGCTTGCCGAGAGAATCGCCAGCCAGCTTGGCAAGACCTGCCTTATCGTCGAGAAACGTAATCACATCGGGGGTAACGCCTACGATCATTATGATGCCGCTGGCGTGCTTCTTCACACCTATGGACCGCATTACTTTCGCACGAATTCGCAGCGGATCATCGATTACCTCGGTCAATTCACCGAGTGGCGCGAAGTCCAGTATAAGATTCTGTCATGGACGCATGGTCGCTACTGGCAATTTCCCATTAACTTAAATACGTTCGAGCAACTGATAGGCCGGCCCTCTACGACGGAGGAAATGGAGGCGCAGCTTGCTGAATGGCGCGTCAGGATCGACAGCCCGAAGAATTCGGAGGAGGTGATCGTATCGCAGGTTGGATGGAAGTTGTACGAAATGTTTTTCAAAAACTATACGCGCAAACAATGGCGACGTGATGCAAAAGAGCTCGATCCCAGCGTTTGCGGACGCATACCCATTCGCACCAATCGTGACGACCGCTACCTTTCCGAGAAATTTCAAGCGCTACCGAAGCATGGTTATACGCCGATGTTTCAGAAAATGCTATCCAATCCAAAAATCGAAGTGCGACTGAACACGGATTTTCGCGAAGCGTGCGCACAGGTGCAATTCCAACACCTTATCTACACCGGCCCAATCGATGAATATTACGATCACTGTTTCGGGCATTTGCCATATCGGTCGCTTCGATTTGAGCCGGAAACGTTGAAGCAGGAATTTTTTCAGCCGGCCATGCAGGTGAATTATCCCAATGAGCAAGACTTCACCCGCATCGTAGAGATCAAACACGCCACCGGCCAAAAGCTTCCATCAACAACAATTGTGCGGGAATATCCGCAGGATTTCGGACCCGGTCGAGAACCGTATTATCCGATCCCAGCGCCCGACGCGAGAGCGCTTTATTCAAAGTACGCAGAGCGCGCCGCATTGGAGAAGGACGTAACCTTCGTTGGCCGGCTCGCCACTTATCGTTACTATAATATGGATCAGATTGTTGGAATGGCGCTCGCGGAATTTGAGCGCCTTCGAGCTAACCAGCGTGGTCAAACGTTGATCCAAGGAGAGCCCGTTTTATCAACCAAGATTTGAATTTGGACAGAAGCCTCGCGAGGTCTCCTCCGTTCTTACTTTTCGGTCTTTAAACGGAAATTTACCGGGTTATTCTTTCTTAGCATGTGCGGCATTTGCGGCCAGTTTAATTTTGCAAGCGACGAGCCGGTCGAGTCAACAACGGTTCGGCATATGACCGATACTATCGCTCACCGGGGACCGGACGATGAGGGTTATTTTATCTCCGGTCCGATCGGATTAGGATTTCGGCGGCTTTCCATTATCGATTTGGCCGGAGGTCATCAGCCGATGTTCGACGCCGAACGAAGCGTTTGCGTCATCTTCAACGGCGAGATCTACAATTACAAGGAACTGCGAGTTGAACTGGAGAGCTGCGGCCACCGTTTTCGGACTAATTGCGATACCGAGGTGATCGTTCACGGCTACAAAGAGTGGGGGACCGATGTGCTCAATCAGCTCAACGGTATGTTCGGGCTCGCCATTTGGGATTTTCGGAACAAGCGACTGGTGGTGGCCCGGGATGCGATGGGGATTAAGCTCATTTACTATCGGATTTCCAATGGTGGTTTTACTTTCGGATCGGAAATTCGCGCGGTCCTAGCCGCGGAAGAATCGCGGCCGGAAGTCGACCCGGTGGCGCTCAACATGTTCCTGCGATTTCGATACACCCCTTCTCCGCTGACAATTTTTCGCGGAATCCGAAAGCTTGCGCCGGGGACTATGCTGGTTTTGGAAGGAGGAGAATGTCGCGAGGAACGCTGGTACAACTACGTGCCTCGACCCTTTTCGACCCGGAAGACCGATCAGGAAGCCACCCAGGAACTACTGGAGCTGTACCGGGCTGCGGTAAAACGCCATCTGCTAAGTGATGTCCCAGTGGGAATACTTCTAAGTGGAGGCCTTGATTCCGGTCTGCTTCTCGCGCTGATGAATGAGCAAGGTGGGCCCTGGCCGGCGTACACGATCGGTTACGGAGAAGCGTTTGAGGACGATGAGCTCGCAGATGCGGAGGAAACCGCTTCTATTTTAGGAGCTCGCCATATAAAGATAAAACTCGACCAAGGCGAGTTTGAGCGCTCTCTGCCCAAAATCGTAGAGTGCCTGGAAGAGCCAATTGCGGCTTCTTCCATCGTTCCCATGTACTTCGTCTCGGAGCGCGCGCGACAAGATGTCAAAGTGGCTCTGATCGGTCAGGGACCTGATGAATTGTTCGGCGGCTATAAACGGCATCTGGGTGTTCATTATGGCGAGTGGTGGCGGTGGTTGCCAGCGGGTCTACGATCGAGCGTCGGCTTTGCTATCGACCGTTTGCCTCGTAATGAAACACTGAAGCGCGGCGTTTCTTCACTCGGGACTGAGGACCGGCTAAAACGCTATCAGGACGTTTTTTCTCTGGCCCCAGCACAGGTTATCGATGGGCTTTTTCAGGATGACCTGCGTCCGCGGCGACAGGATCATGAACTGGTTGATTATTGGCGAGCGTTGTTACCACAGATGCAGCACATGGATGAACTGGGTGGTTTTCAACTTCTTGAAATTCGATCCTCACTTCCCGACGAGCTGCTGATGTATGCCGACAAGCTCTCCATGGCCCATAGCCTTGAGGCCCGAGTGCCTTACCTCGATCGCACGGTGGTGGAATACGTGCAACGACTCGGCGCAGACTTCAAAATCCGCAACGGGACGCGCAAGTGGTTGCATCGGCAGGTCTGCCAACATTACCTGTCTCCGCGTATCCTCAGGCGGAAAAAGCGCGGCTTTGCCGTAAACGTTGTGGATCAATGGTTTCAGTCGACGCTGAAAAGCCAATTCTCGGAACTGCTAATTGACAGAAGCTCTCTCATGTTTCAGTTGCTCAAACCTGAGCCGATACACAAGCTCGTGAAAGACCACCAATCCGGGAGACAGGATAACCATAAGCTGCTGTTTAGCCTCGTGATGTTTGAACATTGGTTGCGCAGAACTCGATCACTCGAATTGGCGGTGCCGGAGCGTGGTTCCTGCTCCAATTCTGTCAATGGAGTGGTTGCACCCGCCTGAAACCCGAAACGTTCTCCGCCTGGCCGGCATGGCAGGAGCGGAAATAGTGCCAAGCGACTTACGCTTCAACTGTTAGACGCAAGACCTGCGCTTAGATGATCACGCTAACGAAGGATGTTGTTTATGACCGCGGCAGAGCTGTCGTTGTTCCTGGGGTGCAGATCGAGGACAAGCGTCTGGTAGTCGAAGGCAGATTTCTGACGGTGGCCCGGCTCAGAGACGAGTGGTATGATGAGCTCGGAGATCCCGAAGTCGTTATAAGCTGCCTGAAAAGATGTGTATCAGTCCCAGATCTCTTCACCTTCTGCCAGAGGCTACCCGATACGGTGCCCATCTACTCCTACCATCATGAACCTGAGCTTCTTTCTGCGATCCCACTGAAGGATTTTCAGCACTGGTGGAATCATCAGATTAGTTCCGACACGCGAAAGAAGGCGAAGCGACCTGAGAAGCGCGGGATAGAGATTAAAGAGGTGCCGCTGACGGATGATTTCGTCCGAGGCGTGATGGAAATCTTTAATGAAACCCCGGTGAGAAGGGGAAAGCCATTCTGGCACTACGGCAAGAGCTTCGACACCGTCAAAGAGGAGCTGTCGAGAAATCTTTCGCGCAGCAAATTTATCGCGGCATATAACGGACCGGAACTGGCCGGCTTCGTCAAGTTGAACTACGTCCCAAAGCGTTTCGCGAATCCCGGACTCATCGTTTCCAAACTGGAAGCGCGTAAGAAGTACGTAAACAATGGTCTTATTGCCAAAGCCGTAGAGTTATGTTGTCAAGACGGTCTTTCATATTTGACCTACACGAAATGGCGCCGAGGTACTCAAGCGGATTTTCTTATCCGAAACGGCTTTCAGAAGACGTCGGTCCCCAAATATTGGATTCCGCTCACGACCAAAGGTAAATTTGCGCTTAAGCTGGGACTGCACCGTAATATTCGAGCCTATATTCCCGATCCGATCTACCGCTCCCTTCTTGGGTTGAGAGGTGCTGTCTACCACAGGCGATATAAAATCGATGCGCAGGAGAGTGAATGACAAGTTTGCTTTGCTGCAATCCGCGATACAACTGGTTTCCTAGTAGGTCCAGTGATGTACTTTTGCCAGCGAATCCATGGCGATATTAACGAAGTAGGAAGAACTGAGTTTGCCGGCGTAGTTTAATGCTAGAATGGTTACTTCGTAAGTAACAGGTGGAGCGTTCAATTCCTCCCGCCGGCTCTATTTTGCGCGAAGACGAATAAGTCAAAAGCAAAATCCTCATCAATGCTTAAGTATCTTCAATCATCGTGAAAAGTCCTATATTTATTGTTGGGCCCCATCGGGCCGGAAGCACGCTGTGGCACAACCTGATTGTAATGTGTCCGGGAATAATGCGGCTGACCGATCCTCGATTTCTCAGCGAACGAAGGCACAAAGACTTCAAATATTTCCTTGAAACGCAGGCCGGTGACCTGTCCATCGATGAAAACGTGGATCGGATAGTCGAGATGTGCTTTTCGAAACAAGGCATCCCAGGCCTCGACGCGACCTTCTGGAGATTCGAGAACATCGAGGTAGTCAAGGACCCCGAATTGAAGAAAGAAATCTCGCGCGAGATCAAGCGGTCGGATCGAAGCCTGGGCGCGATTGCGAGAATACTGATAGAGAAAATTACCGAATTCAGCGACTGCGAAAGGGCCTGTGTTAAGTTTCCCGTCGACGTTGGGCATCTCGCGGAATTGCTGGCATGGTTTCCGGACTGCAAGATAGTTCATATTACCCGAGATCCCAGAGCAATGGCGATGTCGAAGACAAATGATCCATCGGGCACAGCGATTAGAGTGCTGCAGCATCCCCGCCTCGCCTGGTTGATCCGGAAGATGACGGTCTGGCTTGTTATTGCTCAATACCGCAGAACATCTCTGCAGCACATGCGATTCAAGCACCTCCCCAATTATAGGCTCTTTCGGTATGAAGATTTACTCGCCGATCCCGATATGGTTCTGAAAACATTGTGCAAGTTTATAGACGCCGATTTCACGGAGGATTTACTCCATCCAGAGAAAGGCCGGCATGAGCATCAGCGTTCTAGTTTGACCGGTAAACAGCCTAAAGCTTTTGACGCAAATGCGGCTACTCGATGGCGCACCCTCATATCAGCCTCTGACAACTGGCTCATTACGACTTTGACGAAAAGAAGCATGGAAAGATTTGATTACAATCCCGCGATCCACCCCATTTTTCGACTGAATCGTCATTCTCCGGCCTCCGCAGGGGAGCGCTGTGAAGAACCAGCGTGATGTCGGATAGGTTGTATAGGCGGCCGGAGACCGAGCTAATTCCCGCTTAAATCTCACTGCGAAACGCGATTTGGAATGTGTTTCTTGGAAAGGAGCCTTCGGTTTCAACGAGGTAAGTTTTAACTGTTAACAGATATGCCAGGGATAGTTGGAATCATCAGTCAGAGGCGGCCCGGAAAGTGTGAGGGTCTTGTGAAGTTGATGGTCGACT
>Ga0209474_10000639_pt1 | contig 37293 bp, 30 predicted proteins | sample GraSoiAngelo_145_FD_185902 | JGI IMG/M metagenome (GOLD analysis project Ga0209474, IMG submission 185902) | Grasslands soil microbial communities from the Angelo Coastal Reserve, California, USA - 14_1009_05_20cm (SPAdes) (version 2) | ecosystem: Environmental > Terrestrial > Soil > Grasslands...
GGCGGGCCGGGCAGGTCAGGCAGGTCGGGCGGGTCAGCCACAGAGGGCCGTATGCGTCGCGTGTCGTGTGTCGTTCTCGCGCTGGTGATTCTCGGTCTGTCGAACCATGGCACGCCGCCGGATGCCGACGGCGCGTTGTGTCCGCTGCCCGACGGCAAGACGCGGATCCGCTCGCCCCTCGACGAGACGACGCTCTACGCGCTCGAGCGCGCGAACGGCTGCCTCGACGATCAGGACGCCGCGGCGCCGTCGGGCTCGTGGCCGCCGGGATGGAAGACCGCCAACATCGCCGGCGGCGACGTGCCGCCGGTCCGCGTCGTCAGCGATCCGTATCCGACGCTCCACAGTGTCGTCGTCGACGCGGCGCGCAACCGCGTCTTCTTCAGCGATCCCAACCGCCACGCGTTGTGGTCCTACGATCGCCTCGCCGCGTCGAAGGATCGCCACGAGGTGGAGGCGATCACCGGCATCCGCGGGCCGTCCACGGGCATGATGTTCATCGCGGCCGTCACGCTCGATCGCGCGAAGCAGGAGATCTACACCGTCGACAACGACATTGGCGATCGTCTGATGGTGTTCCCCTACGACGCGGACGGGAACGTGAAGCCGAAGCGCGTGCTCGACGTGCCGCATCAGGCCTGGGGCATCTCGATCGGCGAGGCGCGCAACGAGTTCGCGGTGACGGTCGAGGCGCCGCGCGAGATCGTGATCTACCGCAAGGGCGCCGAGGGCCACGAGGCGCCGCTGCGCACGATCCGCGGGCCGAAGACGCGGCTCGGCGATCCGCACGGCATCTTCTACGACGACGCGAACAACGAGCTCGTGGTCACCAATCACGGGAACCAGGGCGGGCGCGCGCCGGCGCCGGGCGACGCGCCCGCGCGGCAGCGCGGCTCGCGCGTCGCCGAGCCGCAGCCGATCGAGGGCGGCAAATTCGACGAGCCGTCGATCACCGTCTATGCCGCCGACGCGAAGGGCGACGCCGCACCGCTGCGGCAGATTCAGGGCGACAGGACGGGGCTGAACTGGCCGATGGCGATCGATGTCGATCGCGGCCGCAACGAGATCGCCGTCGCCAACGACGGCGACAGCTCGGTCCGCGTGTTCCGCCGCGGCGACACCGGCAACGTCGCGCCGGTGCGCGTCATCAAAGGCCCGCGGACGCTGATCAACGGGCCGATGGGCGTCGCCTACGATCTCGAGAACAACGAGATCTGGGTCGCCAACTACGGCGATCACACCGCGCTCGTCTTTCCGATCGCGGCGAACGGGAACGTCGCGCCGAAGCGGATCCTTCGCAATGCCCCGGCCGGCTCGCCGACAGTGGGATTCGGGAATCCAGGCGCCGTCGCCTACGACTCGAAGCGCGACGAGATCCTGGTGCCCAATTGAGTGAGCGAGCCGAGAATCTCGGCGTTTGCCAGGCTGGCAAACGGAAACGCGGATCCGACTCGAGTGATTTCAGGGCAGAAGTCGCGGTTGAGCCGCACGATGCATGGGATTTTCTACGATCCCATTCACGACGAAATCGTCGTGCCGGTCGCGCTCGGCGGCGCGGTGCTGACGCTGCCGGGCGACGCAGCCGGCGACGCTCCGCCCAAGCGGACGCTGCAGGGTCCGAAGACCGGCATGGTCCAACCCGACACCGTGTATGTCGATCTCGTGCACGATGAACTCATCGTGGAGTCTGGCGACGAGTCGGTGCTCGTGTTCCCGCGCGGCGCGCAGGGCGACGTCGCGCCGACGCGGCGCATCGGCGGGCCGAACTCGCAGGTCAGCGATATCTACGGGCTCGCGGCCGACTCGAAACGCGACTGCCTCGTCGTCGCCAACCGCGTGCGGAGCGGCGTGCGTGCCTCCGACGACGCGATCCTGGTCTTCAATCGCACGGACAACGGCGATCCGAAGCCGCGCAACAAAATCGCCGGCCCGCATACCGGCATCATCAAGATCCGGCAGGTCGACGTCGACGAAGAGCGCGGCCTGATCTTCGCCACCATCAAGAACAACTTCGAGAACTACAACTGGAGCGATCCGCGGCCGTCGCCGTGGGATCCCGACCGCACCGGCTTCATCGGCGTCTGGAGCATCGACGACGACGGCGACGTGCCGCCGCGCGCCGTCATCAAGGGGCCGGCGACGGGCCTCGTGTGGCCGGCCGGCGTCGCGTTCAATCCGAAGCACCACGAGATCTACGCGATCGACAGCGTGAGCAACGCGCTGTTCATGTTCAAGATGCCGGAGTTCTTCGTGAAGCAGCCCGGATCGGCGTCGATCGCCCGATGAGAAGCGCGCGTTGCAAAATCGATGGAGGGCGGCCCTTTCAGGGCCGCCGAGGCGAGGCTGAAAGCCTCGCCCTACAGATCTTGCGACACGCTCTGATTTTCGTGTGCCTCGTGTTTTCGTGCCTTGGCGCCGATCTTCTCGCGCAGACCACCTGCGACGCGTCGCTCCTGCCGCCGCGAACCGTACGGAGCCACCGCGTCGGTCCCTCGTCGTGCCTGATGCGCGAGAGCGACCTCACCTCCGACGGACGCTCGTACCGCCGCATCGACGTCGGCCTCGACGGCACGGTCGACGGGTACCTCGCGAAGATCGGCGACTACAAGGAGTACTTCACCAACGCGCCTGACCTCGTGTTCCCGCAGACGTGGGGGCCGCGCGAGATTGTCTTCGGCGTCGCCGCGTATCGGCGCGACAAGGGCGCCGCGATGACGATCGTCTATCCGGCGGAGCGCGCCGCCTGGAATCGGAAGATCTTCGTGATGGTCCACGGCCGCGGCGTCTCGTTCAAGGACGGCAGCCTGAAGCCGTGGGACAAGAACGCCGACGATCTCGACAAGTACGATCGGCTCCTGCTCGCGAAAGGGTACGCGGTCGTGAAGACGCACCGATCGACCGTGGAGAACATCGGCGAGATCACCGCGACGCTCGAGGACGGCACGACGGTCGATTACATCGCGTTCAACGACACCGCGCGCTACGTCATGGATTTCGCCGACGTCGCGAGGAAGATGATCGCGGCGCGGATGGGCGAGCCGGCGCGAACCTACTTCTACGGCCACTCGGCCGGCGCGCGCATCGGCCGGGGCCTGAACTACACGCCGGGCCTCAACGCCGGCCGCGACGGCCGGCGCTTCTTCGATGGCTTCCTGAACGACGATCCGGCGGCGGGCACCTGGTATCCGGTCGTGATGAAAGACGGCAGGGACGTGCTGTTCACGACCGACGCGGAGAAGGCGGCGTTCGTGCCGCAGATCGACGTCGCGCACCAGATGTACAACAACATCTGGCCGCCGAAGCACCCGGCGTGGATGTCCTCGAGCTACCTCGAGAACAAGCGCAACAACGCGAAGATCCTGCGCGACAAAGGACTCGGCGCGAAGTACCGCATGTACGAGGTGCGCAGCATCAGCCACTCGGGCGGCGAGAACCTCGCCAACAGCGCGCGCGCGCCGCTCGACAACCTCGACCTCTCGAAGATGATGGATCGCTTCGTCGATTTTCTGGATCGATGGGTGGAGGCAGGCGCCGCGCCGCCGCCGACGCGATCGGACTGGCCCGAGCTCGGCGATGCCGATCGCGACGGCACGATCGAGAACCCGGCGCTCGCCTTTCCGGAGGTCGCCTGCCCGCTCGGCGTCTACTACAGCTACCCCGAATCGACGTCCGGCACCACCGCGTTCGCCGCGTTCACCGGCGCGGGGCTCGAGCCGCTCGACGCGAAGCGCGTCTTCGTGGACATGAACCGCAACGGGGTGTGGGATTCCCGGGAGACGCCGACTGAGGCGTGGCGCCGGCTTGGACTGCTGCAGAAATCGGAATCGCTCACGGGCGAGCGATATATCGCGTGCGTGCAGGGCGCCGCCGACCAGCTGCGGCGCGACGGCTTCTTGTCCGAGGAGACGGCCGCGTCCTACGTGCGGCTTGCGGCGGCGGTCGATCTGCAGCCGAAGACGGCGAGCCGTTAAGAGCGGGTTGCTGAAACGCGGGCGTGGGAATGAGCCCGTACATGCCGACGCGCCCCAGACGATGACCCGCCCGCCTGCTGGTCGAAAACGCTTGCGCGTTTTCAGTTCGAAAGGGCCTCGAGCTTCATTCGGAAAGCCGGCTTCCTTGTCTGTCGGCGACACGCTTTCGCGCGCAACCAACGTTCACGGCCGTCGTCTTGCCGGTTGAAACCCGGGATCCTTCTTCCTCGAACGTTCGTATGCGTCTCGTTCGCTGCGTCTGCTCCGCGTTCCCTTGCGAAAACCCGTATGCACTCGCTCCGAAGAACCGCCTCGACCGCTCGAACCACCGAAGCTGGCTTGCCCTCGTCCGGCGCGCGCAGCGACGCACAATGTAGGCGCGCCGTGCGCGTTGTCAAGTGCGCGTGGATGCGTCGCGCTCTTTTTTTTGCGCGGGTCAGATCCCCGAATCCGCGCTACGTCTGATCGACGAAAAAGGGAATCGCGCGCAGGCCGATCGAGAGCAGCAGGAGCACGAGCGCCGGCAGCGCGAACCACTCGTACACCGGCTCGTCGCGCACGTGCACGCGGCCGACGAGGACGCCCTTCTCGATCGCGTCGATCGTCCGCGACGCCGCGTCCACGTCGCGGACGGTGTTCGCGTTGAAGTACCGTCCGCCGTAGCGGCGCACGGCGTCGAGCAGCTTCTGCACCTGCGCCTTGCTACGGACTTCCTCCTCGAGATCGAGGCCGACGAAATGGACGCGGATGTCGGCGGCGTTCGACTCGGCGAGCACCTCCACCGGATCCCGCCCCTTGTTGCTCTCGCCGTCGGTGAACAGCACGATCACCTGATTGCGACGCAGCGCGCCCGCCTGGCGCGCGAGCAGGTAGTTGGCGAGCGCGAGGCCGTCGCCGATCGCCGTCATCCCCTCGCCGCGGAGGATCTGATCGTCCACCATGTCGATGTACCGCAGCAGGTACCCGTGGTCGAACGTCAGGGGGCTGACCACGTACGCGTTGTCCGAAAAGACGATGAGCGCGATGCGATCGTCGTGGCGCCGCGCGACGAAGGCCTTGATGGCGTCCTTCGTCGCCTCGAGCCGCGTCTTCCCCGCCACGCGCGCGCGCAGCGAATCGCGCGTCGTGAAGGTGAGGCGCGACAGGTCGCGCGACGGGCGCACGCGCTCCATCTGCTCCTGCATGCTGCTCGACAGGTCGAGCAGCATCACGACGTCGAGGCCGCGCGACTGCACGTCGGTGTCGCTCGACGGCAGCACGGGATCCATCAGCGCGAGCGCGACGAGCGCGAGCGCCGCCGCGAGGACCGCGAGCGGCAGGCGCCGCACGATCGACGCGCGATAAATCCCCGCGGCGAGCCGTGCCGCCATCGTCGACGCCGCGAAGCGGCCGCGCATCCGCCAGCGGACGACGAGCAGCCCGGCGGCGCCGGCGACCAGCCATGCGAGCTCGGGCCGAAGGAAGCGCATGTTCGTGGGCGCTACGCCCGCTGGACGATCTGCGCGGCCTGCGCGATCGAGGCCTGGCACGCCTCGGCCGACGGCAGCGCGTCAGGCGGCCCGAAGCGGGCGTGATCGCACGCGGCGAGCACCGCCGCCACCAGCTCGATCGGCACCTGCGCGCCGCGCCGCGCGATCGCCGCGTCGATTTCAGCCGGCGTCAGGCCCGCGGCCTCCACGCCCGCTGCGGCGCGGACGTGATCGCGGACGAGCGCGTTGATCCGCGCGTAGGCGTCGCGGCGTCCGGCGGGCGTCGAGACGTCGAGCGCCCGCAGCGCGTCGAGCGACGCGCGCTCGTCGTACCGCACCTGCCGCGCCGACCGCGGCTTCTCGCGCGGACGCGTGCGCCGCACGACGACGATCGCGGCGGCGGCCGCCGGCACGATCGCGATCAACACGAGCGCGGCGCCGATCGGCGCGAGCGACGAGTAGCGTGCCCGCCGCGGCCGCGCGCCGCGGCCGTCGCGGATCGCGTAGGTCTCCTGTCCGTCGGGAAGCGCGCTGCGGAAGGCGATCACCGCCGCCGGCACCGGCACCTCGCCGGCCGGCGCCGCATCGCCGATCCGCTGGCCCGGACGCTTCACGTAGTACCGGACGACGACTGGCGCGACTTTCAGCTCGGGCAGATCGACGCGATACGTGGTGAGCACGTAGCGAAACGTGTAGACAATCGTGTCCCCGGGGCCTGCGGTCCGATCCGAGCTGCTGCCGAGAATCTCGAGACCCTCGGCGTGCAGCTTGTCCTTCGACAGGTCGTCGGCGAGGATGTCGACGCCTTTGCCGCACGTGACGGTAATCGTGTAGCCGACGCGGTCGGCGACCCAGATGGCCGTCCTGTCGAGCGCCGTGCGCACGTCGATGTCGCGCGGCTGCGCGTGGAGGAGCGTGCCGTTGCCGACAGCGAGGGCCGCGAAAAGCACGAAGAGTCTGAAAGCGGACTGCGAAATCGGTAGGGCCAGGCTTTCAGCCTCGCCTCGGCGACCCTGAAAGGGTCGCCCTACATCCTGCGCTGCCGGAACGCTGATCATCGCCGCATCCTCGTCGCAAAGAGCTCCAGCAGCGGCTCCACGGGACTGCGATTGGTCGGCACGAACACGTGGTCGATCGAGGCGCGGTAGAAGGCGCGCGCGAGCGCTTCACGACGTCGCCGCGCATCGGCCGCGTACGCGCGCCGGTTGCGGGCGCCGAGCGCAACGGCGACATCCCGCCCCGACTCCAGATCGCGGACGTGCACGTACCCGCGCCCCGCCGGCAGCGTCGTCTCCGCAGCGTCTTCGGGCACGACGGCAATCACATCGTGGCGCGCCGAGAGCAGCGCCAGATCGCGGCTCGCGAACAGATCCTCGCCGGTAATGAAATCCGACACGAGAAAGACGACGCTCGTCTTCTTCAACGTCCGCACGAGATGGCGAATCGCAGGAAGGATCGCCGTCGGCCCCGGCTGCGGCGCCAGCGACCAGCAATGCTCGAGGACAGCCCACGCCGCGCCGCGCGTTCGCCGCGGCTGGTTGAACGCGACGACGCGGTCGCCGAACGCCATGAAGCCGGTGTTGATCTGGTCCGACAGCGCCGAGAACAGCAGCGACCCGGTGATGAAGGTGAGCACCTCTTTCTTCGAGAAGTGCGATTCGCCGAGCTCCATCGAGCGCGAGACGTCGAGCGCGATCATCACGTTCAGCTCGCGCTCGGCGTGCGTGTGCCGGACGTAGGGCGCGTTCATCCGCGCCGTCACGTTCCAGTCGATCCGCCGCACGTCGTCGCCGGGGCGGTACGGCTGGTGCTCGTCGAAGTCGAAGCCGGCGCCGCGCAGCGGGCTGGTGTAGGCGCCGACGCGGAGCGTGCGGATCTTCTTCGCCGTGTAGACCTCGATGTAGCGCAGCTCCCGCATCACCGGCTCCGGGATCATGGGATCGCCACCGCCTGCAGGATCTCCGCGAGGATCTCGTCGGCGTCGACGTTCTCGGCCTGGGCGCGCACGCTGCGCGCGATGCGGTGCCGCGCCGCGTCGCAGTAGATCTCCTTCACGTCGGCCGGCAGCACGTAGGCCCGGCCGTGCAGGAACGCCGTGACGCGCGCCAGCGCGAGCACGTGCTGGTACGACCGCGGCGACACGCCGAGGACGAGCAGCTCGGCGAGCGCCGGCCGCCCGACGTCCGCCGGCGACCGCGTCGCGCGGCCGAGGCGCACGATGTAGTCCAGGATCTTGTCGTCGACGAACACCGCGTCGCGGACGAACGCGCGCAGATACGCCACGTCGCCGGGCGAGACGCGCCGCTCGATCGCCTGCTCGGACAACCGCGCCTGCAGCATGCGGACTTCTTCGTCATGATCGGGATAGCCGACGCGCAGCATCATCGAGAAGCGATCGAGCTGCGCCTCGGGCAGGCTGTAGACGCCCTCCTGCTCCACCGGGTTCTGCGTCGCGAGCACCCAGAACGGATCCTCGAGCGGGAAGGTCGTGTCGGCGAGCGTCACCTGCCGCTCCTGCATCGCCTCGAGCAGCGCGCTCTGCGTCTTCGGCGTCGCGCGGTTGATTTCGTCCGCGAGGAGGATGTTCGTGAAAACCGGCCCCTGCTCGATCCGGAACGTCGCCGTTTTCGCATCGTAGATGCGCGTGCCGAGGATGTCGGCGGGCAGCAGATCCGGCGTCAGCTGAATGCGCTGGAACCGCGCCGAGATCGCCTGCGCGAGCGTCGTCGCCGTCAGCGTTTTCGCGACGCCGGGCACGCCTTCGAGCAGCACGTGCCCGCAGCCGGCGCGCGCCTGCGCGCGTGCGGTCGCGAACGGAATCGCCGCGAACAGCCCGGTCAGCAGGCGGCGAATCAGCCGGTGCTGCCCGATGATGACCTTGGCGATCTCGGCTTCGAGGCCGGCCACGGTCGCGAACGCCGTTTCGGCGCTCGGGTCGCTCGATCTCGCCAGCCGATCCTGGACGCTCATAACAGCAGACACAGCGCCGCGCCGGCCGCTGCGGCGACGGCGAGGCCGGCAGGATACAGATCGCGATACTCGGTCGATGTGCGGAACCCGATCACCTTGCGCTCGCCCTCGACGATCTCGCCGATCGCGCGCGCGAGCTCGCCGCCGGTCGTCGATCGCACGTAGCGGCCGCCCGTCGTCACGGCGATCCGGCGCAGCGTCGATTCGTCGAATTTCGTCGTCACCGCGCGCCCGGCGTCGTCGCGGAGGAACACTTCCCGGCCGCCGGGCTGCGGCAGCGGAATCGGCATGTCGCGATCGGATCCGATGCCGATCGTGTGCACGCGGCGATCCTCCTCGCGGAACGCCGCGAGCGCGGCGTCGAGCTCCGCGCCGTAGTCCTCGCCATCGGAGATCAGCACGAACAGTTTCCGCGTCGGGCGATCGTCCTTCTGCGCGACGTCGCGCGCGCTGCGCAGCGCGGCTCCGAGGTTCGTGCCGAGAAGCGTGGTCGGATCCTCGTCGATCCAGTCGAGATAAAACGCGAGGCTGTCGATGTCGCTCGTCAGATACGAGAGCACGACTGCCGCGTCGGCAAAGCCGACGAGGCCGATCCGATCGATCGTGTCCGGCTTGCTGCGCAGGAAATTCCGGAGCTCGGCGGTCGCGCGCCGCGAGCGGGACGGCTCGACGTCGTGCGCGCGCATCGACGCGGATCGATCGAGCAGGAAGACGACGTCCTGGCGCTCGTACTCGGGCGTGCGCGCCGCCAGCAGCGCCTGCGGGCGGACGACGGCGAAGACGAGGCCCGCCGCGGCGGCGACGCCGCACACGAGGATTGCGGCGGCGCGCGTCGGCGTCGACCGCCGCGACAACGGCGCGAAGCGAGGCGCGACGGGCGATCGGCGGCGCATCGCCCGCGCGTACGCGACGCCGATCGCCCAGAACGCGACGAGCACCGGCACGGCGAGCGACCAGTTGATCAGGTCGGGGCGCAGCAGTCTCATCCGACGCGCCTGGCCGGTCGCGCGCCGGCTTTGGGTTGTGGGCGCAGCAGCTGCATCAGCTGGTTCGGCGGGGTCTTCGGCTGCTTGCGCAGCTCGGCGGCGAGGCGCGCGGCGAGCTCGAAATCGTACTTCGTGTCCCAGTCGTCCGGCGCCGACGCGACGGCGCGCCGAAGCTCTTCCTCGGCGCGCGTGATCCAGCCGAGCCTCGCCTCCGGCTGCGGCTCCGCGACGGCCTTCTCGAAGAACGCGCAGCCGGACCAGAAATGCGGCGCCGCGGTTTCGGGCGATCGATCGGCCTTCTCGATCGCGTCGTCGTAGCGGCCGAGGCGGTACAGCGCCCACAGCTCGTTCTCGACGACGCGCTGGTAATCGGCGGCGAACAGCTGCCTGGCGGGCGGAAGGCGATCGAACCGCGCTTCGGCGCGCGCGTAGGCGACGAGCGCGCGGTCGAGCTGCCCGTCGGCCACCGCGCGGTCGCCTTCGGCGATCGGCGCGGTCCACCGCGCGTACGCGAGCGCCGCGCCGCCGGCCAGCACCATCAGGATCGCCACGACGGACGCCGCGTGCCTCGCGCTCGGCATCTGATCGGCGGGCATTACACCAGAAGGCCGGATCACCCGTCAATTGCGCGAGAGCGGCCGACGCGTGCAAAGGTCCGACCTTTGGCCGCGATCCAACCGCTCGAATGGCACGGCTGCGCGCGCCGGGCGGCTGGCGAAGTTGCGCTTGACTCGGCTAAGGAAACCATAGAGGCTAAACCGCGCAAAGGTAGGACCAATTAGGAGGGCTTCTATGCGGCCGTCTCTCCGAACGCTCCTCGCCGTCGCTCTGTTCGCGTTGTTCGCCGCGCCTGCGCTGCGCGCGCAGGCGACGACCGGCACGATCTACGGCGCGGTGGTCGACGAGTCGAAGTCGATTCTGCCGGGCGTGACGATTCAGGTGAAGAACATCGAGAACGGCGCGACGCGGACGCTCGTCACCGATGAGAACGGCCGCTATCGCGCGCTGAACCTGCCGCCCGGAATCTACGTCGTCAGCGCGGAGCTGCCGGGGTTCGGGCCGGCGCGCCGCGACAACCTCACGGTCGAGATCGGCCGCGACATCGTCGCCGATCTGACGATGAAGGTCGGCGGCGTCAACGAGCAGGTGACGGTGCAGGGCGCCGCGACCAACGTCGAGTTGAGCAGCGCGGTCGCCGGCGGCGTCGTGTCGCAGACGCAGATCGCGGAGCTGCCGTTGAACGGACGCAGCTTCATGCAGCTCGCGACGCTGCAGCCGGGCGTCACGGTCAGCCGCGGCACGGCGAGGGACTTCACCGGCGGCTTCGGCAACACGCAGCTGTCGATCGCCGGCGCGCGGCCCGAGATGACCGGCTACCTGCTCGAAGGCACCAATATCGCCGACATCTCCGACAAGGCGCCCTCGTCGATGGCCGGCGTGCTGCTCGGCGTCGACGCCGTGAAGGAGTTCAGCGTCCAGACGCACGATTACAGCGCGGAGTTCGGCCGCGCCGCGGGCGGCGTGATCAGCGCGGTCACCAAATCGGGCACCAACGGCGTGCACGGCACCGCGTTCGAGTTCCTCCGCAACAGCGCGCTCGATTCGCCGAACTTCTTCGATCCGGTCGATCCCGCCACGGGCAAACAGATCAACCCGCCGTTCAAGCGCAATCAGTTCGGCGGCACCGCCGGCGGTCCGATCGTGCAGAACAGGATCTTCTACTTCGGCAGCTACGAAGGGCTGCGCCAGGATCTCTCGCTGACGCACATCGCCCGGCTGCCGAACGCCGCCGCGCACAACGGCGCGCTGCCGACCGGGCCGGTCGCGATCAGCCCGCTCGTGAAGCCGTATCTCGATCTGCTCTACCCGCTGCCGAACGGCCAGGACTACGGCGACGGCACCGGCGAGTACCGGCACACCGAAGTCGATCCGACGCACGAGAACTTCCTGGTCGGCAAGATCGACTGGCAGGCGTCCAACGACGACTCGATGTTCGTGCGCGTGTCGCGCGACAAATCCGAGGCGCAGACGCAGCAGGATCATCCCCTGTTCAACGAAGGCACGAGCACCGACACGCGCTACTTCACGTATCAGGATCAGCATCTCTTCAGCGCGCACGTCCTCAACGTCGCGCGCGGCGCAATCAACTACACGGGGCGCGACGACGACATCCTGCCGACGGTGACCGTGCCGCAGAACATGTACTTCACGACCGACCCGCATTTCGGCGCGATCACGATCCAGAGCGGCATCACGCAGGTCGGCACGACGGCGTCGACGCCGATCAACTATCGCCAGACGCTCTTCCAGGTGTCCGATACGCTGACGCTCAGCTCGAGCAACCACACGGTGAAGCTCGGCGGCGACGTGCAGCGGTACCACTTCGACGGCTTCTCGTACTCCCGCTTCGGCGGCGAGTTCCGCTTCACCAACCTGCAGAACTTCCTGCGCGCCAGCGTGAACCGGTTCACCGGCAACATGCCGAACACCGACACGCAGCGGCAGATGCGGCAAAGCTACGTCGCCTTCTTCGGGCAGGACGAGTGGAAGCCGGCCGACAACTTCACGATGAACTACGGCGTGCGGTACGAGTTCTTCACCGTGCCCTACGACGTCAAGGGCCAGGTCGCCGGCCTGCTCAGCTTCAACGACCTCGAGTCGGGGCCGAACGGCGTCACGCCGGGCTCCGATTTCTTCAAGAACCCCTCGAAGCTCGATTTCGCGCCGCGCGTCGGCGTCGCCTGGAATCCGTTCGGCGACCAGAAGACGTCGATCAAGGCGGGCACCGGCATCTTCTACCAGCCGCTGACGACGTCGTACTACCGCGGCACGACGTTCCGGATCTACCCGTACTTCGCCGGCGTCGACATCCGCACGGTGCCGACCTTCGGCCCCGCCGTGCAGCAGCTGCTCTCGCAGGGCATCGGCCTCGCGGTGCAGAAGCGATCGGAGTTCATCGACTACGAGGCGCGGCAGCCGTACACGGCGCAGTATCACGCGAGCATTCAGCACGAGCTCCCCGGCGAGCTCGTCGCCGAGGTCGGCTACATCGGATCGCGCGGCTACAACCTGCCGTTCTACAGCGATCCGAACGCGCGGCCGGTGCAGTTGAACGCCGCCGACGGACACCTGCAGGTCGTGCCCAACTCGCTGCTGCCGTTCCCCGACTGGGGCCGCATGCGCACGCGCACCAACGTCGCGCGCTCCTGGTACAACGGGATGACGGCGAGCGTGAACCGACGCTTCTCGCGCGGCCTGCTCTTCCAGGCGTCGTACACCTACGGCAACTCGCGCGACACCTGGTCGGGCGGCCTCATCGGATCGTCGGACTTCGACAACGGCGCTGGCAGCGCCACCAATTACTTCCACCCCGAGGCGGAGCTCGGCCCCTCGAGCTTCGACACGCGCCACACGCTCGTGTTCAACGCCGTCTATCAGCTGCCGTTCGGCCGCGGCCGGAGCGGCGCCGCCAAGCAGCTCCTCGCCGGCTGGCAGATCGGCGTGATTGCGAACTACGCGAGCGGCATCCCGTTCACGCCGTTCATCGGCTACGACTACGCCGGCGACCTCTCGAGCGATCCGAATCCGCAGAAGCCGGACTGGGCGCCGGGCCGCAACCCGGACAATGCCGCCATCGGGGCCCCGAACAACTGGTACGATGCCACGGCGTTCGTGCTGCCGCCGACGGGCGAGTACGGCAACGTCGGACGCAACGCGCTGCGCGGGCCGGATCTCAAGGTGGTGGATCTCTCGATCTTCAAGAACACGTCGGTCGGGAAGCAGAACGTGCAGTTCCGCCTCGAGATCTTCAACCTGTTCGACCGCTCGAACTTCGCGACGCCGAATTCCGCCGTGCTCTTCAACGCCGACGGCACGCGCGTGCCCAACGCGACCAACATCGTGCGGACGGCGACGACGTCGCGGCAGGTGCAGCTCGGGATCAAATTCGTCTTTTAGAGGACGCGTTGATTGCGTTTTGCAACGCGCTCGAGGTCTCTCATGACGACTCGAGGCATTCGCGTGTGGGTGCGGCTCGGCGCGGCCGCGCTGGCCGTCGGCGGCGCGGTTCTCGCGGCGCAGCAGCCGCAGACGCAGCCGTCGCCGCAGCAGCCGCAGCGTCCGCGCGAGCGCGTCAGCGAAGACGGCGGCCGCCTCGAGAAAGTCGGGCCGACGATGAGCCGCGTCGTCCCCGACAACACGCCGTACGATCAATGGCTCGCTCAGGCGAAGGCGCGCACGCCGATCTTCTCCGGCCTCGTCATCGACGACGCGCGCGCCGTGCCGCTGAAGCCGTGGCCCGACATGGGCGTCGACGGCCTGTACGTCCGCATGGCGGACTACCAGATCATCGACGGGTTCGTGCTCGAGATCCCGCCGCACGGCCAGACCCGGCCGCAGCGGCACATGTTCGAGGAGGGGATCTATTTCTTCGGCGGTCCCGGCCACACGATCATCCAGCAGGAGGGCCGCCGGCCGGAGCGCGTCGACTGGAAGGCGCGATCGCTCTTCGCCGTCCCGCTCAACGTCAAGTATCAGCACTTCAACGACGGCGACAAGCCGGTGCGCCTGCTGGCGGTGACGAGCTTTCCGTTCATGCTGAACACCACCGACAGCGTGAAGTTCGTCTACGAGAACCCGTTCGAGTTCCGCGATCGCTACAACGCGCAGGAGGACTACCTGCGCAGGAACGACCACCTCGGCCCGAACCAGACGGTCACCAACGTCGTGCCCGACGCGCTCGAGTTCAAGCTGGACGCCTACGAGCGCCGCGGAAAGAACACCACCAACATGCACTGGCGCATGGGCGGCGACACGATGGTCGACTTCCACGTCTCCGAGATGCCCGGCGGCGTCTACAAGCGCGCGCATCGCCACAGCAGCGACGCGTTCATCCTGCTGCTCTCCGGCGAGGGGTATTCGCTGACGTGGAAGGAAGGCGCCGAGAAGCGGACGCGCGTCGACTGGCACGAAGGCACCGTCTTCGTGCCGCCGATTTACTGGTATCACCAGCACCTGAATCCGGGGAAGACGCCGGCGCGCTACCTCGCGATCAACGCGCCGACGCTCGTCTCGCGCCTCGGCCTGCGCTTCGAGGATCAGATCGAGAAGGATCCGCCCGAGATCGAGCAGGAGTTCGCCCGCGAGGTTGCCAGGCGCGGGGGAACGGTGAAGAAAGAACCGTAATTAAGAATTTGGAATTGAGAATTTGGAATTCGTCGTCACGCTGTCACGACCGTGATCACGAATTCCAAATTCCAAATTCCAAATTCCTAATTCCTATCGACAGCCGATACACCGTCCCGCTCCGTCCACCGTCCGGGTCACGTCGCTCACCGGCACCACGACGTCCACCACGTCGCGGACAAGCAGCGTGAACAGATCGACGCGCGTGCCGGCGCGGATGGCGCCGCCGGCGGTCGCCTGCTCGTTGACGTGCGTCGGCATCACGACCCGCGGGCGGACGAGCGTCTTGATGACGAACGCCGCCTCCTCGGGCCCGAGCGTCGCCGTGTCGCTCATGTTCAGCACGATGAGCGTCGGCTTGTAATACTGCGCGACGATCGTGTTCATGTCGCCGAACATCCCCGTGTCGCCCGTGAGATAGGCGACCAGGCCGTTGGTGAACGTGAGCACGAAGCCGCCTTCGCTGCCGCCGTAGCCGCTCAACCCGCCGGCGACGCCGGGCGTCTCGATGAACTGCGCGTTGATCCCGTTGCTGTGCACCGCCTGCACGACCGCGATGCGAACGCCCGGCCCGCTCGCGCCGCCGCGCCGCGCTTTCCGGCTGCCGCCGGGGCGCAGCGTCGCCGTGCACGGCGCCGCCAGCGGGACGTCGAAGATGTTGTCGAGGCCGCCCGCGTTGCAGGCGGCCGTCGCCGAGCCGCGCAGGTTCTGGATCTTGCGGCCGAGGAAATCGGCGAGCTCGCCGGGCGCGATCACGGCGGCGTTCTTCGCCGACGCGATGCTGACGAAGTTCGAGTCGGGATTCGCGGGGCCGGCCGCCGGCGCGGCGCAGGTGCCCGGCGCGCTGCGGTTCGGGCGCGTGTCGCCGAGATGATCGGTGTGCGCGTGCGAGAGCAGCATCACGTGCACGTCGCCGAGCCGCGGATCGGTCTCGTCGACCGTCCGTCCCGGGTCGTAGAGGATGCGCACGCCCGTCGGGTCCTCGAACAGCATCGCACGGTCGTTGCGGCACAGCTCGCCCGCGTGGCTGCCGAGCGGCGTGATCTTCACCAGGGCCGAACCCTGCGCAGCGGGCCGCGACGCCGCCGCGCCAAGAAGCAGTACAAAGACGAGGGCGTGCGCGCGAGGCTTCATGTGCGTCCTCCATCACGGCCGGCGGCCGAGGATCCTACTTCTGCTTCGTCTCTTCGTCGAAGCGGCGCAGCAGCTGGCGCGCGGAGCTCGCCTGCTCCGTCCCACGATAGAGCCGCTCGATGCGCTGGTACTCGGCGCGCGTACGCAGCCGGTACGCGTCTGCCGAGGCCGCGTCGTGCGCCTCGCGGTACAGCCGGTAGAGATCGCGATAGTCGATCGCGAGATAGAGGCGCAGCTCCGCGTTCGCCTTGAACGCGGGATGGCGCGCCAGGAAGCGCCGCTTGGTCTCGACCGCCGACAGCAGCTGACCGAGATCGCTGCCTTCCGACTGATAGAACTGGTAGGCGATGAGCGTGAACTCGGCATCGGAGGCGTGCGGACCGCGCGGCGCCGCCGACAAGTACCGCTGGAACAGCGCACCGTCGTAGAAGAATTTCTTCTTGTCGCGGTTGTACGCGATGACGATCCCGAGCGCCTTCGTGCGGCTGAGCGCGAGATCGATCAGCTCGCGCTGCTCCATGCCGTGGGACTCGACCTCGGCGTTCAGCAGCGAAGCGAGCGCGTCGGCCTGCGCCGCCAGCTGAAAGGTCGCTTCGGCCTGCGGCGCGGCGGATCCGCCCGCCATCTGCTGCTCGAGCCGCTCCATCGTCTTCAGCGTCGTGTTCAGGCCGGCGGACGTCATGATGACGTCGGCGCGCGCGGCATCTGCCGCGAGGATCATCGCCGCGGCCAGCGCGAGCGGCCGCCGCCGGCGCCGCGTCAACACGAGGAGGCCGAGGATCACCGCGCCGGCGACGACAAGCGCGGGCGCCGTCCACCGCTCGTCGGCGACGCGGCGCTCGTAGGCGGCGCCGGGACGGAGGACGACGCGCTCGTCGCGCCCCGCTGCCGAGATCTGCGCCTGCGTCGTGTGCGACGGGTACAGCTCGATGAGGAAGTCGGTGCGCACCGAGACGACGCGCATGCGGCGGCCGGCGTCGGCCGTTGCGGTCGCCTGGAGGTACTCGAACCCCGACGCGTCGCGCCAGATCGCGAGCGCGCCGACGGCGGAGGCCAGCGCGACGCCGTCCGCGGTGACGTGGAGATGCTTCAGGACGTACGCGGAGACGACGGCTGCGGCCGCTTGAATCTCCGCCGGCGAGACGCGGCCGTCGAGATCGCGATCGAGCCGGAGCAGGAGATCGACGTCGTCGAGCGGCAGGCGCACGATCGCGCTGAAACTGCGATCGCCAATCGCAATCTGCGCGTAGCTGACGCTGAAGGGGTGCGCGGCGGACCGCGCGCCGCTGAGTGCCATGGCCACGCCCGCCAGCGCGAAAGCGGCGCGCCTCACGACGCCCTACTTGCTGCCGGTGGGTTTCTCTTCGTATTCGCCGCGCGGCACGATCGCGAGATAGCGCAGCGGCTCGGTGCCGGTGCTGAAGTGCTGGTGCCAGTGCGGTCCGCCGGGCACGCCGCACAGCGTGCCGGTGTTGTAGTCGGCGCGGTGCGCCGTCTTCGCCTTCACCGCCGCCTCGTACTCCTTGAGGTCGCGCGCCTCGGACCAGATGTCGTAGCCCGAGCCTTTGAGGATGATGAAGATCGGCTGGTTGCCGTGCTTGTGCGCGTAGGCCTGCGGCCCGACGAGCTCGCTGATGTGGACGTTCGGGTGCGTGCGGTGGCCGACCGTGGACATCATGTTGAAGAACGCGGTCCGATCGGCGCGCGCCTCGCGCATCGCGACCGGATGATCGCGCAGGTCGTCCACGTAGTGTCCCGGATACGTCGTCGTCGCCAGCACGCGCGCGCGCTCCTCCGGTCCTTCCGCCGGATTCTGGTGCGCGTTGCGAAGCTCCTCCGCCACGTAGGGGTACATGTTGATCGCGTAGCCGGTGACCGCGAGCAGCCGCACGGGCTGCGCGGGATCGAGGTTGGTGTGCTGCATCTCGTGATCGACCGGGATCGAGAACAGCGCGTTTTTCTTCCACGTGTACTTGTTCGACGGCAGCCCGCCCGTCATGCCGCGGTACTCAGTCTGGCCGCGACCGCTCAGCACGTAGAAGAGCGCTTCGCCGTCCCACCCGTAGCCATGCCACACGGTTTTCTTTCCGGGAGGTATCTCGATCACCTGCGTCAACTGCCCGGCGCCGCCGACGCGCAGCACCTTGGCCCTGTCGCCGAGCTGCGGCCGATCGGCCAGCGGCAGCTTGTTGAGATCCCAGCAGTAGCCCTCGAGCGAATTCTGCTCGATGAACGGCTGCCACCACGAGGCGATGTCCGACGCGGCGCGCTTCTCGATGGTGAGGGTGTAGTCGACCTTGCCGTCGAACTTCACACGCCGCTGCGCCTCGACGTTCAGCGCCGCGAGCGAGACAGCGACGAGCGCGGCAATCCAGAGTCGTGTCATTGGTCTTACCTTTATCGCGCGCATGCTAGCGTCCCGCGGCGAAGAGTGTCAAGCGCGGCACGGCGGCTCGGCTCGGCGCGCGCGGTGCGTGCGATACTGGGCGTCGTGGGGATGTCGCGACGGCATCTGCTGCTGTCGGCGCTCGCGGCGATCGGCGCGGCGCGTCCGCTGCCGCCGCTCTCGTGGAGCTGCCCCATGCATCCGGAAGTGGTCACCGACGCCGCCGGCAGCTGTCCGATCTGCCGCATGGCGCTCGTCGCCGTGCGCCTCGACTCGGTGTGGAGCTGCCAGCTCCATCCAGACGTGACGAAGTTCGCCGCGGGCCGCTGTCCGATCGACGGGCGCTCGCTCGTGCAGATGATCAAGGCGGTGTCGTTCACGTGCCCTGTGCATCCGAAAGTCGTCGACGTCAACCCTGGCCGATGTCCGATCGACAAACGGCCGCTCGTCGCGAACTACTCGCTGCGGCCGCACGGGGATCACAACCCGAAGCACGGCGGGCAGTTCTTCATGGCGCCGAACAACTGGCACGTCGAGGTGACGCATCCCGCGGCGGGCGTGTTCCAGCTGTACGTGTACGACGACTACTCGCGGCCGTTCCTCCCGAAAGGCTTCGCCGGGCGGATCGTGTCGATCGCCGACGCGAGCGGCAAGCCGGCCGACGTCCAGGTTCCGTTCGCGCGGACGCCGCGCGGTCCGGTGCTCGAGGCGCGTGTCCCGCGGCTCGCGCTGCCGGCCACGATCGCCGTCAAGGTGCGGTTTCAGGCCGACGATCAGGAATACCGGTTCGACTTTCCGTTCCTCACCTACTCGAAGGAACCGACGTAGCGATCGCGGTCTCTACCGCGTAATGCCGATGAGCGGCCAGTAGAGCGGGACGAGCAGCAGCAGGATCAACGCCGTGACGACCGACAGCACGGCGCCCACCTTCATCATGTCGCGGTTGGTGAAATAGCCGTACGAATAGCCGACGACGAGCACCGCCGATTCGTACATGAAAATCTTCGGCCCCGCGCCGAAGGTCCAGATCATGCCGAGCGTGAGCGGGTTCATCGCGTGCTCGCGCGCGTAGGCCATGAGGATCGGCAGCGACGTCGAGAGCATCGCGATCTCGTTGCCGATGACGATGTGATAGGCGAACGCCGACCAGTACAGGATCATCGTCGACCAGATGCTGCCGGTGATGTGCGGCTTCATCCACTCGAAGAGCCCGCTCGTGACGATGTCGAGCGCCTTGGTCTGCACGAGGACGTTGGTCAGGCCAACGGCCGCCGCGACGAAGAAGATCGGCAGGTAGTTCACCTTCCGCGCGTCCTCGGCGTCGAGCACACCGATGCGCGGCGTCAGCGAGAGCAGGCCGACGCCGAGGCCGATCATCGGCGGCGGAATATGGTGCACGAAGTCGGTCACCCACAGCCCGATCGCGACGAGCATCAGGACGAGCGCCTTGATCTCGGCGCTCGACCAGCGGCCCATCGCCTTCAGCTGGCCGCGCAGGAACTCCGCGCCGCCAGGCAGCGCCGCGATCTCAGGCGGATACATCCACAGCGCCAGCCGCCAGGCGACGATCATCACGAGGATGTCGCACGGCACGTAGGCGAGAAACCAGCGGCTCCAGAGCACGTCCACCTGGCCGAAGCGCTCGATCGCGCCGCGCGCCGTGATCGACGACGCGCCCGCGATGAGCATCTTGTCGAAGATCGTCGCCTGGTAGACGAGGATCACGAACATCCCGCGCGCGATGTTGCTCCGCCGATCGACGCCGAACGCTTCGATGAGCCCCATCGCGATCGCCGCCATGATGACGACGCGCGCGATGCCCGACGGCACGACGGCGGTGAGGAGAAAGTTCGAGACGATGAGGCCGAGCAGCAGGCGCGGGTAGCTGTAGCCGATCCGCTGCATGATGATGTAGGCGAGGCGGCGCGCCAGGCCCGACTTGCTGCCCATCAGCCCGAAGCAGATCGCGCCGAAGAGGAACCACGGCGTCGTGTCGGCGAAGCCCGAGAAGGCCGTCTCGAACCGCGCGACGCCGAGCATCCAGAAGAGGAAGCAGCCGAGAATCCCCGCGATGCCGTGGTCGAGCGCCTGCGTCATCCAGCAGGCGATCATGAACGCGGCGATCGCGAGCGCGGAGTGGGCGCGCGGCTCGATCCCGAGCGGCAGCAGCCGGAAGACGAGGGACGCGAGCGCGAGCGCCGCGAGCAGGACGAGCGCGCGGGCGTCGGCCGCCGGCGTCGGCGACGGTGCGGCGGCGCGGGGAGGAGCCGCGTTCGCGTGGGTGGAGGCGGCCAACTGCGACATGGCGGCTCGATCGGGCGCCGTAGTGTGGCACGCGGCCGGCGGCGAAGGCAATGGTCCTACCTTTCCGCGCCGCGCGCGTGAAGTTTTGTTGACCGGCCCGGCGCCATCCCGGAGAATAAGGGCCCATGCCCGCTGCCGCGAGAGGTCAGGCCCGAGTCTCGGAGGCGATCGTCCACCGGATCAAGAAGCAGATCACGGAAGGCCGCCTGCTCGCCGGCCACAAGCTGCCGGCCGAGCGCGAGATGGCGCGCCAGTTCAAGACGAGCCGCGTCTCGGTGCGCGAAGCCTACCGATCGCTCGAGGAGGTCGGCGTCCTGCGGATCCGGCGCGGCGCCGACGGCGGCGCCTTCGTCCTGCAGCTCGATCACCAGCCCGTGCTGCGCTCGCTCGCGCTGGTGCTCGGCCTCGGCCGCACCTCGCATCGCGAGCTCACCGAAGCGCGCATGCTGATCGAGCCGCCGATCGCGCGCCTCGCGGCGCTGCGCGCGCGCCGGGAGGACATCGTCCGCCTCCAGGGCGTCATCGCGCAGGAAAAGATCGAAGCGGCGCGCCGGACGGGGCCGTTCCGGCCGACGGCGTCGCGCTTCCACCGCACGGTCGCCGACTGCACCCGCAACCTGCCGCTCATCGTCCTGATGAACGCGCTCGCCGATCTCACGGCCGACGCGGCCGCGGTGCTCGACGTCTCGACGCGCGCGCGCCATCGCCTCAAGAACACGCTCTTCCACGAGCAGCTCTTCGAGGCGATCCGCAGCCATGACGGCGACGCCGCGTACGCCATCATGGCGAAGCACGTCGGCGACATCCAGCGCCGCGTTCGCCACAGCCTCGCGCGCCGCGGGCAGTAAGCGCGCGGTTTCAGAATCACGGCCGCCGCAATCAGTCAGAGCTTCGAGCGGTAGTGATCCCAGGTTTTCCGGAACAGGCTCGGCGTGCCGAGCCGCTCGCGGAACCACCGCTGCTCGGCGTCGCTGAACACGTACGGCGTGCCGATCTGCATGGCGAGGTACTGACGCGAGGCGTTCTCCTCGAGGTACGCCGACAGCGCGAAGCACTCGACGATGTTCGATCCGACGACGACGGCGCCGTGCGATTTCAGCAGCAAGGCCGGGCCGCGGCCGAGCGCCGCCGCGACCTTCTCGCCCATGTCCCGCGTGCTGATCGACAGCGGCGAATCGAAGACGCCGACGTCCGCGAGCAGCGCGCCCTGCGCGTAGACCACCTGGTAGCCCGCGCCGACCATCGTCAGCAGCGTCGACCACCGCGGATGCGTGTGCATGATCGCGTGCACGTCGGCGCGCGCGCGGTAGATTTCCGCGTGCAGGTAGAACTCCAGCGGCGGTCTGGCGCCGCCCTCGACGAGCGCGCCGTCGAAATCGACGGCGACGATGTCATCGGCGGCCAGCGTGCCGCGCGTGGAGGCGCCCGAGTTGATGTAGAAGGACCGATTGTCCCGCCGCGCGCTGCCGTGGCCGCTGTGATCGACGATCTCCGCGCGCGCGAGCATCCGCACCGCGTCGGCGAGCTGCTGTTTGATCTCGAGCGCGGCCGACGATCCTACTTCCACGGCATGACCGTGACGTGAATCGCGCCCGGCGCGCCTTCGCCGCCGACCGACTTGATCGCGTAGTCGACGTCGGCGAGGCCGAAGGTGTGCGTCATCATGAGATCGAGGGGGAACCGGTGCGACGCCAGCTGGCGCAGCGCGAGCTCGACGGCCCGGTACGAATGCCCGCGCGCGCTCTTGAGCGTGATCCCCTTGCGCGTCAGGCGGCCGATCGGAAAATTCGGGAACTCCTGGTTGCCCTCGCCCTGCACGACCATCGTGCCGCCGCGCCGCTTGAGCGCCTCGATGCCGACGAGCGTCGGCGCGGTGCCGGCGCCGACCGTGCAATCGATCGCGACGTCCACTCCGCGGCCGTTCGTGACCTCGAGAATGCGCGCGAGCGGCTCCTCGCGCTGCACGTCGATGACGTGATCGGCGCCGAACGCCGAGGCCACCTCGAGGCGGCGCGTGTCCTTCGACGTCCCGGTGACGATGACGAGATCGGCGCCGGCCTGCTTCGCCGCCATCAGGCAGCAGAGGCCCTGCTGCCCGGGTCCCTGAATCAGGACCGTCGATCCGTAGCCGACCCCGCCGTCGATGAGCGTCCACTGGATCCCGTTCGACATCGGCGTGCCGAGCCCCGCATGCTCGGTCGACAGCCCCGCGGGCACCTTGTGCAGCACGGCGTTCAGCGGCAGATAGAGATAGTGGCTGAACCCGCCCCACAGCCCGGGCGCGATCGACATCGACGTATAGCCGTACCGGATCGCGTTCGCGTCGTAGAACCACTCGGTGGCGGCGCAGTGCCGGTACTCGCCCATGTGGTCCCACTCGCAGTGGCCGCACGGGAGGTAGTGCTCGAGGAACACGAGATCGCCTTCCGCCAGCCCTTTGTGCGCCGCGAAGGTCTTTCCGACGCGGGCGAGATACCCGACGTTCTCGTGGCCCATCACGAGCGGACCGTTGCGCAGCGGCAGACGATACTGTGTGACGTCGGTGCCGCACACGCCCGCGACCGCCACCTTCATCAACGCGGCGTCGTCGGGAATCGGAGGCAGATCCAGCTCGCGGAGCTCGGTCGTCGAAGGTCCTACCTTTACGGCGGCCAGCACTTTTTCAGCCATAGGCGGAAGCGGACTTAATATACCGTTCGGCTGGTCGTCGCCGTCAACTGCGCTGCATGGCCCCGCTTCGACTCTCGCTCGCCTGTTCGGACTACGACCGCACGCGCGCGCTCGCCGACGGCCGCGTCCGGCCGGACGGCATCGAGCTCAACTGGCTCGCGCTGCCGGTGGAAGAGACGTTCTTCCGCATGCTGCGCCACCGCGAGTTCGACGTCGCCGAAATGTCGCTGTCGTCGTACGTCCTCTCGCTCTTCCAGGAGGCGCCGCCCTTCGTCGCGATCCCGATCTTTCCGTCGCGCGCGTTCCGCCATTCGGGCATCTACGTTCACGCGGGCAGCGGCATCAGGACGCCGCACGATCTCATCGGCAGGCGCGTCGGCTGCCCGGAGTTCCAGCTCACCGCCTGCGTGTGGATCCGCGGCACGCTCGCCGACGACCACGGCGTCGCCGTGCCGAGCGTCGCCTACGTCGTCGGCGGACAGGAGCAGCCGGGGCGGCCCGAGAAGCTGGCGCTCGATCTGCCGGCGTCGATTCGCGTCGAGCGCATCGGGCCCGGGGAGACGCTCGCATCGATGCTCGCGCGGGGAGCGATCGACGCGCTCTACACGCCGCGGACGCCGTCGACGTTTCTCGACGGCAGCGGCCGCGTCGTCCGCCTGTTCGAGGACTTCGCCGCCGTCGAGCGCGAGTACTTCCGGCGCAGCGGCATCTTTCCGATCATGCACGTCGTCGCGATCCGCCGCGACGTGTACGAGCGCGATCGGTGGATCGCGCAGTCGCTGCAGAAGGCGTTCACCGCGGCGCAGCGCGAGACCTACGCGGCGCTCGCCGAAACCGCGGCGCCCGCGGCGATGCTGCCGTGGCTCACCGCGCACGTCGAGGAGACGCGCCGCGAGATGGGCGACGACTTCTGGCCCTACGGCCTCGATCGGAATCGGCACGCGCTCTCGACCTTCCTCCGCTACTCGCACGATCAAGGCCTTGCGAAGCGGCGGCTCGCGCCCGAGGAGCTGTTCGCGGCCGAGACGCTCGAATCGTTCAGAATCTGATCACACCTCGACGTACACCCGCCCGTTCTCGACGACCGTCTTGTACGTCTTCACGGGAACCATGCACGGCGGCCCGACGACCTCGCCCGTGCGGATGTTGAACCTGCCCTGGTGGAAGTTGCACTCGACGACGTCGCCCTCGACGAAGCCTTCCGAGAGCGATCCCGGACCGTGCGTGCACGCATCGTCGGTGACGCAGAACTCGCCGTCCAGGTTGTAGACCGCCAGCGTCAGATGATCCGCTTCCACCTTCCGCACTTCGCCCGCGCCGACCTCCTCCACCTTGCACAGTTCAATCCGCGACGGCATAATCCCGAGTTCAGTATACGAGACGGCCAAAGGTCAGACCATTCACGCGGTGAGACGATGCTCAGGAAGGAACAGAACGATCTGCTGACGCTCACCGGTCCGGGCACGCCGATGGGCCGGATGTTCCGCAGTTACTGGCTTCCGGCGCTCCTTTCCGATCAATTGCCGGAGAACGACTGCGCGCCGGTCCGCGTGAAGCTGCTCTCCGAACGGCTGATCGCGTTTCGCGACAGCGAGGGGCGCTACGGCCTGATGGACGAGTTCTGCGCGCATCGCGGCGTCTCGCTCTGGTTCGGCCGCAACGAGGCGTGCGGCCTGCGCTGCTCGTACCACGGATGGAAGTACGACGTCACGGGCCAGTGCGTGGAAGTGCCGTCGGAGCCCGACGCGTCCGGGTTCGCGAAGAAGATCAGGCTGCGATCGTATCCGCTCGTCGAGCGCGGCGGCGTGCTGTGGGCCTACATGGGCGACGCGGCGGCGCCGCCGCCGCTGCCCGAGTGGGAGTTCGCGACAGTGCCGCGCAGCCAGACCTTCGCGAGCAAGCGCTGGCAGGAAAGCAACTGGCTGCAGGCCATGGAGGGCGGCATCGACTCGAGCCACGTGTCGTGGCTGCACCGCGGCGACCTCGACTCCGATCCGCTCTTCAAGGGCGCGCGCGGCAACCAGTACAACCTGAGCGACGCGCGCCCGGTGTTCGAGGTCGTCGAGAGTCCCGGCGGGCTGTACATCGGCGCGCGGCGCAACGCCGAAGGCGGACAGTATTACTGGCGCATCACGCAGTGGGTGATGCCGTCGTTCACGATGATCGCGCCGCGCGGCACGCACGCCGTCCACGGCCACTTCTGGATCCCGATCGACGACGAGAACTGCTGGGCGTGGAGCTACGACTATCATCCCGTCCGCGATCTCGCGCCGGCGGAGCTCTCGGCGATGCGCGACGGCAAGGGCATTCACGTCCGCTACGTGCCGGGGACGTTCCGGCCGCTCGCGAACAAGGACAACGACTACTTGATCGACCGAGCGGCGCAGAAGGCGGGACGCAGCTTCAGCGGCGTCGAAGGGATTGCGATGCAGGACGCCTCGCTGCAGGAGAGCATGGGGCCGATCGTCGATCGCACGAAGGAGAACCTCGTCTCGACCGACAACGGCATCATCATGGCGCGCCATCGCCTCCTGCGCGCGCTGAAAGCGTTCACTGACAAGGGCGTCGTCCCGCCCGGCGTCGATCCCGAGCACCAGAAGGTCCGCTCGGCGGCGATCGTGCTGCCGCCGGACGTGCCGTTCACCGACGGCGCGCGCGACGTCCTGATCGCGCGTCCTGCGGTGGCGCCCGCGTCGGTCTGAGCATGCAGACCGAGTCGGCGCGGATGACGTCGGCGGCGGAAGCGCGCTTCCGCGTCCAGGCGCCCAACTCGCTGCCGCGCGCGATCGTGGTGATTGCGCTCGACGCCGCGGCGGCCGACGTCGTCGCGAAGCTGGCCGCCGACCAATGGCGGCACGCGACGTTCTACACGGCCGGGCCTGCCGGCGCGCTGCACGATCTGACCGGCGCGCCCCGGCGCCTCGACGATGCGATCGCGGCGGCGGATCTCGTCGTCCTCGTCGCCGGCCCCGGCGGGCTCGCGCCCGCCGCCGCCGCCGTCGGCCGCGCCTGCAGCGATCGCCGCGTGACGACGACCGCCTTTCTCGTCGGCGCGTCGACGGCGCCGCCGCCCGAGCTGTCGAAGACGCTCGCGCAGCTGCGGCCGTGGTCCCTCATGGTCGTCATCTCGGAGCACGACGAGTACATCGGCGACATGATGGCTGCGCTGCGCGCGTGACCGCCCGCCGCATCGTCGTGGTCGGCGGCGGACCGGCCGGCGTGTTCGCAGCGATCGCGGCGAAGCGGCAGGATCCCGGCGCGTCGGTGTCGCTCATCACGCGCGAGGCGTGCGAGCCGTACGAGAAGCCGCCGCTGTCGAAGACGGTGCTGCTCGGGCGCGCGTCGCCCGAGGACGCGCCGATCGCGGGCCCGGCGGGCATCGCCGGCCACGGCGTGGCGCTCGAGCTCGGCGCCGCCTGCGCGGCGATCGATCGAGGCGCGCGCGCCATCGTCCTCGCCGACGGCCGGCGGATGCCGTACGACGCGCTGGTGCTCGCCACCGGCTCGGCGCCGCGCGAGATGCCGCAGCTGCCGATCGGCACGCCGCGCGTCTGCTACCTCCGCACCGACGCCGATGCCCGCGCGCTAAGGGCGGCGCTCGGCGACGCGCGCGATCTCCTCGTGATCGGCGGCGGGCTGATCGGCCTCGAAGTGGCCGCGTCGGCCGCAACGCTCGGCGTGAAGACGACGGTGCTGGAGGTCGCGCCGCGCATTCTCGCGCGCGTCTGCGACGAGCGCACGAGCGCATGCGTGCACGCGGCCCACGTGCGCCACGGCGTCGACATCCGCGTCGCGACGACGGTTGCCCGCGTCGCTCCGCAGGCGGACGGCCGCATCGTCGCCGCCACGGGCGCGGGCGGCGAGTTGCAGGCCGATCTCGTCGTCGTCGGCACGGGGTCGAAGCCGGACGTCGCGCTCGCCCATGGCGCCGGTCTCGCCGTCGACGACGGGATCGTGGTGGACGCCCAGTGCCGCACGTCGGATCCGGCGATCTTCGCCGCGGGCGACTGCGTGCGCTTTCCGGGCCGCGGCGGCCTCGTCCGCCTCGAGAACTGGATCCACGCGCAGGATCACGGCGCGTCCGCTGGCCGCAACGCCGCCGGCGCCAGAGATGAATACGCGCCCGTGCCCTCGTTCTGGTCCGAGCAGTACGACCTCTATCTGCAGGGCGTCGGATGGCCGGTTGCGGACGCCGCGCGTGTGCACCGGCCCCTCGACGCGAATCGCGCGATCGTGTTCGACGTCCACGACGGATGTCTGACCTACGCGATGGGGATCAATGTGCAGCGCGATCTTGCGATCGCTCGCCGATTGATCGAGCGGCGGATCCCGGTCGATCCCGAAGCGCTCGCCGATGCCGGTCGGCCGCTCGCCGCGATGTTGAAACGGTAAGGGAAATCAGCGGCCCACGGCGACAGCGGCGATCTCGGCCGCATTGCGCGGCGCCGCGTGCCCGCGCCAGACCACGTGGACATCGGGGCGGATCAGGATCAGGTCGTAGCCGTACACGTCGCGCGGCGCGGCCGCGTCGATCGTCAATACCTCGAACGGCGCGCCGGTTGCGCGCATCGCGCGCTCGAGATCGCCGGTGTCGGCGCGCGTGCCACCGAGGCGCAGCAGCGTATAGCCGTCGCCGATCGCGTCGTGCACCGATCGCCCCGGCTCGAGCCACACGTGCGGCAGCCGCGCGCCCGGCCACGTCGTCGGCACGTACTCGCGGAAGAGCCGTTCGGGTCCGCCGGGCTCGTCCCACACGATCGGCGACGCCAGGTAGCGATAGCCGAGCTCGGCGCCGATCATCTCGTTGGTCTTGCGCTGCTCGACGTTCGCGACGCGCGCCAGGTTCTCGCGCGTCGCCTCTCCCGCCGGCGTAGCGTCGCGGATGTCGGGCCGATACTGCGACCGCCACGCGCGGCGGCCGAGCGACGCGTAGCGCGAAGCGCCGACGTTGAAATCGCCGACCTGCCGCCGCTCGATTTCGTACGAGCGCAGCAGATTCGGGCCGCCCCACCCGGCGAGCGTCGCCTGCAGCTTCCACGAGAGATCGATCGCGTCGCCAACGCCGGTATTCATCCCGAGGCCGCCGGTGGGAATCATCAGGTGCGCGGAGTCGCCGGCGAAGAACACGCGGCCCTCGCCGTACCGATCCGCGAGCAGCAGATTCTGTTTCCACTCGCCCACGTACAGCATCTCGTACGGCACTGGAATGCCGATCGTGCGCTCGAACTGCGCGCGCATCGCCTCGGGCCGATCGACGACGGCGTGCAGCGTCCAGTGCTTCGTCGAGTCCTGCATGATCAGGAACGTCGCCTGGTCGTCGGCGATGTGATAGTGGCGGCCTCGTCCGGGACCGCGGCCAATCGGGATCCGCTCGAACAGATCCGGCGCGAAATAGAGCGCCTGATGGAGACGCAGCAGGTTGCCGTCGCCGCGCAGCTGAATCCCGAGCTGTTTACGCACAGCGCTCGATCCGCCGTCGCACCCGACGATGAACTGCGCGTGGATGTCGATCGTGCCGCCGTCGGGATCGCGGACGGTCGCCGACGCGCCCCTTTCGTCCTGCGCCAGGCACAGGAACTCGTGCCCGTATCGCACGTCCACGGTCGGCAATTCTTCCGCGACGGCTTTCAGCAGCGGTTCGAGCGTGTACTGCGAGATCAGCTGATACGGCTCGCGCGGCATCGAGCCGTCGTCGCACGCGGCGATCTGCGCCTCGGCGTCCGCAACCGACGGGTACGGGAGCCGCAGGAGCGGCGGCTCGTTCATCGCGAGCGCAACGTAGACGTCCATCGGGACGTTCCGATCGAGGCCGGCGGCGCGAATCCGATCCGCGAGGCCCATGCGGCGGAAGATTTCCATCGTCCGCGCGTTGCACCGCTCCATCTTCGGCAGGAATTCCGGCGCCGCTTTTCGTTCGATCAACGTACAGCGCACGCCGCCCCGCCCGAGGTCGACTGCGAGCGTGAGGCCGACGGGGCCGGCGCCGACCACGAGCACGTCGGTCGTCATCCGGTCAGCGTCCCGCGAGCGGCCCGTCCATCGGCCGCGCGTCGTAGGGCCGGCCGGCGCGGCGGCACCAGCGTTCCCAGGCGCGCTCGAACGTGTACGCGCCGCGCGTCTTCAGGACGGCCGCGACTTCGCCCTCGCTGAGAAACGTGACGTCGCCGAGCGCCTGCGCCTTCATCTGCAGAGAGGCGTTGAGCTGGAGGTAAATTGCATTGAACACGGCCTCGCGGATCGAGGCGCCGGCGACGACGGCGCCGTGGCCGCGCATGAGGATGGCGGGGCGGCCGCCGAGCGCCGCGGCGAGATGGCGTCCCATCTCCTCGGTGGTGACGAGGAGATTCGTGTCGCCGAACGACGTGCGCGAGTCCCACGTCGGCACGCGCGCGCCGATGCCGGCGCACATGTGCATGATCGGCGACAGCGGCGCCCCGGTGACGCCGAACGGAATCACGGCGGGGCTGTGGTGGTGGACGACCGAATGCACGTCGGGACGCGCCGCGTACACGGCGCCGTGGATGAACCGCTCGGCGTACGGCGCGCGGCCGGCGGGATCGATCGCCGTGCCGTCGAGCGTGAATTCCATCAAGTCGCCGGCTTCGATGAGCTCCGGCGCGCGCGCACGGGAGAGAAAATAGCGGTCCGTCCGATCGGGATGCCGGACGCTGACGTGCCCGAACGCATCGACGACGCCCTCGCGCGCGAGGATGCGGTTCGCGGTGACGAGCTCGTCGAGCAGCGACGCCAGTGCGGGCATCGGGGCTGCACGATACCATGAATGGTATGACCAAACGCTTCAAGACCGCGCTGGCGACGCACGGGCACACCGAGGCGCTGAAGGACGGCTCGGTGAAGCCGCGCACGTTCGACTTCGAGTTCGAGGAAGTGCCGGTCATCATCAAGGCGTTCCGGCGAATGGTGCGCGGCCAGGACTTCGACATCTGCGAGCTCGCGATGACGACGTATCTGTGTGCGCGCGCGTACGGCAAGCCGTTCACGGCGATCCCGGTCTTTCCGATGCGCGCGTTCCACCACGGCGCGATCCTCTGCAACACGTCGTCGGGCGTCCGCACGCCGAAGGACCTCGAAGGACGAAGAGTCGGCGTCAACCGCGGCTATACGGTGACGACCGGCGTCTGGGCGCGCGGCATCCTGCAGCACGAGCACGGCGTCGATCTCGGCAAGGTCACGTGGGTGCTGTCCGGCGACGAGCACGTCGCCGAGTATCGGCCGCCGTCGAACGCGGTCCCGATCGCGCCGGGCGCGACGATCGAGGCGCTCCTCGCGTCGGGTGAACTGGCGGCGGCGATCGGCGTCCGGGTCGAGGCACCCGACGTGAAGCCGCTGATTCCGAACGCCAGGGAGGCCGGCTTCGACGCGCTCCGGCAGCGCGGGCACTATCCGATCAACCACACCGTCGTCGTCCGCGACGACGTCCTCGACGCGAATCCCGATCTCGCCGCCGATCTGTTCGGCGCGCTCGCCGAAGCGAAGCGCCGCTACGTCGATCGGCTGAGGAGCGGCCGCGTGGAGACGCCCGATCCGGTTCACCTGCGCGTGATGGAGATCGCCGGCGATCCGCTGCCGTACGGCATCGAGGCGAATCGCAGGATGATCGAGGCCATCGTCACCTACGCGGTCGAGCAGCGCATCCTGCCGCGGCCGTTCGCGGTCGAGGAGCTCTTTCACCCGAGCACGCACGCGCTACGCGCGTGAGGCGTCGACCGAGCCGAGGAACTCGAGTATCCGCGCGGGCGAGGTCTCGGCGGTCTGCTGTTCGACCGGCACATCCCAATAGCGCGCGTTCGGCAGGCACTCTTCGAGGTAGCGCGCGGCCGAGGTCGCGTGCGTCGCGTCATGCCCCGGAACGACGAGCGCGGGGATCGCCAGGCGGAGGAGATCTTCCGGCTCGGCGCCCGGCGCCGTGTCGCGATCCACGAGCGTGCGCGCCATGCCGAGCACGATCTGCGTGTAGCTGTCGATGTCCTGGCGCACGTACGACGCGGCGAACGCCGCGTCGCGGCGCAGCGGCGATGCCCACGGGCCGAGGCGCGGATCCTGTCCGAATGACTTGTCGCAGCTCGTCGCCAGCGCCGCAACGGCATCGAGCCCGTTCTGCTTCACGTAGGCGAGGTGTTCGGCAAACCGCAGCGCGGTATTGATCCGGTATTTCGCGCCGCCGACGGGCCACCACAACACGAGGCTCGCCGCGGCGCCGGGGAACCGAACGGCGAATGCGAGCGCCGCCGAGCATCCCATGCATCCGCCCATCACATGCGCGCGGGCGATGCCGAGGTGGCGGAGCAGGCCGTGGCCCTGCTCGGCGTAGTGCGCCCAGGTGATGCGCTCGACGCGCCCGCCCGACTCGCCGGTCTCGCGCCGGTCGAACACGACGCACTGGTGCGATCGCGTCAACCGATCCAGGATCTCGATCCGCGCGTAGGTCGGAAGCGTTGTCCACTTGTCGAGCGTCGCGTCGAAGCCGCCGGGCGAAAACATGAGGAGCGGCGTGCCGCTGCCGCGCACCTCGTATCGCGTCGTGATGCCGTCGATGACTGCCGTTGCCACGCTACTTCCCCGGCGCTTCACCGCGCAGCGGCCGGCCGGCGCGCACGTCGTCGCACATCGTCTGGATCGCATTGAACGCGTCGGCGCCCACGTTCGCATATCGCTCGGCGCGATCGTCGATCGCGGACGCGAGATAGCCGATCGCCGCGGCCATGGATCGCACGCGGCCGTCGAGCCATGGCCCGCCGCCGAGGCCGCCGATTACGGGAATCGTCACCGCGGCGACGACGGCGGGGCCGGCCGTCGGCCCGGAGTGTCTGAAATCGAGGAGCGACGCGCCGGCCGCTTCGAGCGCTCGCGCCTGGTCGACGAGGCGCGCCGTCCCGGCCGCGTCAGCGTCGCCTGCCACACCAAGCTGCGCCCAGACGGGAATACCCGCGTGCACGACCGCGCGCAGCGCGTCGTGCGAGCAGACGGCGGCGTCGATCTTGACGAGGTCCGCCCCGCCGTCTCTTGCAAGGCGTATTGCGGCGCGGAGCGCCGCATCATCGCCGGCTTCCAGCTCGCGCATCGGCACGTCGCAGCTCACGAGCGCGCGCGCGACGCCGCGCCGGACGGCCTGGCAGACGAGCAGCATCTGCTCGAGCGTGACGTCCGACTCGCGGCGCTGCGCCCACAGCGTGACGCCGACCGAATCGCCGGCCGACACGATGTCGACGCCCGCGCGATCGGCGACCTGCGCCATCTGATAGTCATAGACGACGGCCGCGACGATCTTGCGGCCGTTCGGCTTCATGCGCTGCAGCGCCGCAACGCTCGCCATGTGTCGACGTCATGATAGCGGAAACGAATCAGGCGCCTCGCGCCGGGACTCGGGACTCGGGATTCGGGATTCGGGATTCGGGATTCGCGCGACGCGCGTCAGACGGCGATGCGCGCGGTTCGATCGAACGCGCGCGGCGAGGCGACGGCCTCGGCCTTCGGGCCGAGCGGCTGATGCGCGGCGATCACCTGCTCGGCCGCGGCGCTCGAGAGCGGACGCGCGAAGAGGTATCCCTGCGCGTGCGTGCACCCGAGGCGCACCAGTTCGCGCGCCTGGCTGTCGCTCTCGATCCCTTCGGCGACGACGCTGGTGTTGAGCGTGCGCGCGAGCGCGAGAATACTCTCCACGATCGCCGGACGGTCCGACCCGAGGTCGAGGCTCCGCACGAACGAGCGATCGATCTTCAGCGCGTCGACCGGGAACTTGTGCAGGTGGCTGAGCGACGAATAACCGGTGCCGAAGTCGTCGAGGTAAATCTTCACGCCGAAGTCGCGCAGCTCGCTGAGCAGCTTGGCCGCCGACGTCGGGCTGTCCATCAACGCCGTCTCCGTGATCTCGAGGCGGAGATCGCGCGGCTGCAGCTTCGCCGCGTGCACGGTCTGCTCGACCAGGTGCAGGAAGCTGTGCTGCATCAGCTGACGGCCCGACACGTTGACCGTGATGTAGTCGAGGCCCGAGTCCGGGTACTGCCGCCGCCACTCGGCGAAGGCGTGGCACGCCTGCTGGAGCACCCACGTGCCGAGCGACTCGATGAGCCCGAGCTCCTCGGCCATCGGCACGAAGGTCGCCGGCGACACCGGCTCGCCGTTGCGCGTCCAGCGAATCAGCGACTCAAAGCCGACGCACATGCGCGAGGCCAGCAGCACAATCGGCTGGTAGTGCACCTCGAAGTCGTTGTTGTTGATCGCCTGGCGCAGATCGTTCTCGAGGCCGAGGCGATCGCGCGTGCGCGCGTGCATGTCGGCGTCGAACAGCTCGTGCCGCGCCTTGCCGCGCGACTTCGCGTGGTACATCGCCGTGTCGGCGTCGCGCATGATCTCTTCGGGGTTGTCGTAGTGCGACTGGCCGAACGCGATGCCGATGCTCGCCGACGTGAAGACCTCGCGCCCCGCGATCGAGAACGGATCGGCGAAGACCTTCTGGATGCGGAACGCGATCGCGTTGGCCTGCTGCGGGTCGCCGATCGCGTTGAGCAGGATGGCGAACTCGTCGCCGCCCAGCCGCGCGAGCGCGTCGCCCTGCCGCAGGCACGACTCGAGCCGCCGCGCCACCGCCGTCAGCAGCTCGTCGCCGACGAGATGGCCCAGGCTGTCGTTCACCACCTTGAAGCGATCGAGATCGAGATAGAGCGCCGCGAACGAGTCGCCGACGCGCTGCCGCTTGACGTCGGCGAGCCGCCGGCCCAGGCGCTCGACGAAATCCGCGCGGTTGCAGAGGCCGGTGAGCGGATCGCGGAACTCCGTGCGCAGCTGCTCCTTCGCCGCAACGCGCTCGGTCGTGTCGGTGAGCGATCCGGCGATGCGCACCGGTTTCTGGTTGGCGGCGCCGCGCGCGGCCACCCCGCGGCACAGGAAGCGCCGATAGGTGCCGTCCTCGTGCCGGATCCGGTGCTCGTGCTCGAGGTGATCGGTCGCGCCGGAGAGGTGCGCGTCGAGCGCCTCCTTGAACGCCGCGACGTCCTCAGCGTGCACGCGCGACAGCCACTGGTCCGCCTTGCCCACGCCGGCGGCGGCCGGCAGGCCCAGCATCGCCTTCCAGCGGCCCGACGCGTAGAACGCCTGCGTGCGGAAGTCCCACTCCCACAAGCCGTCCTGCGCGCCTTCGGCGGCGAGCGTCAACCGCTCTTCGGCGCGTTTGAGCGCCTGCTCGGCCAGCGCGCGCTCGGTGATGTCGAGCCACAGCAGCGTCGCGCCGCCGGCGGCCGGGAGAATCGTCACCTCGAGCACGCGCGCGCGCGTGGGCGACGACAGCGGGAGCGGCGACAGCGATCGCGCGCTGCGGCTCGTCCTCGCCTCGTCGATCGCGCGCGGCAGCGGCGTCTGCGCGAGCGCCGGCACCGCCGACGCGAGCGTGCACCCGACCGCGCGCTCGCGCGGACACTCGAGGAGGCGCTCGAGCGCGTCGTTCCAGACGGTGACGCAGCCGGCGCCGTCGAGGACCGCCATGCCCTGGTTGAGCGAGTCGATCACCTGGCGGCGGCGGTCGTCGGCGGCGGCGCGCGCGAGCGCCGCGGCGTACGCGCGCTGCGCACAGAAGAGCGGAATCGCGGCGGCCGGCAGCAGCTGCCACGCGCCGCGGTTCACGATTTCGACGAGGCCCGCGGCGATGCCGGCGGCGACGAAATACGTCGGCGCGCAGCGCGGAATGGCCGCCATCCAGGATCGATTGAAGGGCTCGTCGTTCACGACCGGCGCGATCGCTTCCGCGACGGCGATCTTCACGAACGCGTAGACACCGACGGCGCCCGCAATCGGCGCCGCCTGCATCGGCCACGCGCTCGCGTCGACGAGGCCGCCGATCGCGCTGTATGCGAGCCAGGCCGCTTCGGTGGCGATGAGGATGCCGCCGCAGCTCACGACCGTTCGGCGCAGCGGGATCAGCCGGTCGGGAAAGGCGATCGCCCGCGCGACGATGCCGATGGCCGCGAGGCCGAGCGCGGCATTGCCGCCAAACAGGATCAGCGCGCAGAGATCGCCGACAAACGACGGCGTCATCGTGCCGCGGTCGTCCGCGCCGGCCGGCGCCGCGGCAACCGTGGCCAGCACGATCGCGGCGAAGACGAGGCCGGCGAATTCGCGGACGTGGTCCGGCTGCGGCCAGCCGTTCAGCGCGAGGAAGACTGCCCCGCCCGTGGCCACGGCGGCAAAGACCGCCACGCGTACATACTGAGAAAACGTGCGCATCAGGAGCTCGTAACTGGCGCTTGGCGAGATAGATCCACCTGATCGCAGGAGCAATGCCCGGACCAGGGCGCGACCTGTGCCCTAACTGAATAACACTGAAGACGTTAAGCGGTATTTTCGCATTTCTCGCGCCGTGTCGCTCGTGTCCCGAACCGGCACACGCTTGCACGAGAATGGCGGTCGGCGACAATGGTGCGGGACGCCATGCAGACACGGGTTCGGGCGGCCGGAATTCTCCTCGCGATCGCGTCGGTTGCCGCGGCGGTCGTCGCCGAGCGGCTCCAGCCGATCGAGAGCCTCGCGCGCGTCCGCGTGATCGTCACGACGAAGGCCGCATCGACGTCGATCACCGCGGCGGGCGCGACGATCGCCAGCTACATCGCGACCGTCGACAGCGGACCCGCATCCGCCACCGTCAGCCGCACCGGCCGCGCGCTGCAATTGACGCGCAACGTCGCCGGCCAGACCGCGGAAGCGCGGTTCGACGTCGTGCTCGCCGACGTCTCGCCTGGCACGCCGATCACCTGGAGCCTCGCCGCCGACTCGAGCGCCGAGACGCAGATCGCGGTGTACTCGCTCGCCGACCTGACGCGTCCGGCGCTCGTCGATCGCTTCAGCGCCACGACATCAGCACAGGTGCCGGCGCAGTTCACGACGGACGCCGCGTTCGTCGCGCGGCCGCCGTCGATTCGCATGACGCCGCTTCTGCCGCGCCTCGTGCTGGCGTTCTACTACCCGTGGTACACCGCCGAGACGTGGAGCGATCCGCAGATGGCGGATCGGCCGCTGCGCATCTACTCCACCGAGGCGCCGCCGGATGTGAACGCGCAGGCGGTCATGGCGCGCGCCGCCGGGATCGACGCGTGGGTGGTCTCGTGGCAGGGGCTCGAGGCGGGCAGCGGCTTCAACGATCGCCGCATGCGCATCGCGCTCGACGCGGCGCGCGCCGCCGGCATGCGCGCCTGCGTGTACACGGAAACCTACGTCGCCAACCCGACCAACGACGCCTCGCGCGGCATCGATCCGCGCACGCTGTTCGAGTGGCTCGCCGACATCGTCGATTTGTACGGCAGCCATCCGGCGTATCTTCGCGTCGGCGGCCGGCCGGTGATCTTCACCTACGCGGCGTCGCTGCTGCCGCAGGCGGACTGGGCCGAGGTGATGGCGCGGCTGCGCACGAGCGGACGCGATCCGCTGATCATCGGCGACTTCGTGCGCTCGACGCTCCTCGAGCCGTTCGACGGCGAGTATCAGTACTCGAACGTCTTCTCGTCAGGCGACGCGCTCGCCGACGTCGTGCGCGCCGAGAGCCTGCGCGTGCGCACGTTCAACCTGCTGCGCGAGGGCGATCGCCGGCGCGTGTGGGTCGCGTCGGTCACGCCGGGCTTCGACGACAGCCACCTCGTCGATCGCAGGACGCCGCGAATCATCGACCGATCGAACGGGGCCGTCTACGACGATCAGTGGTCGAAGGCCGTCGACACCGGCGCCGACTGGGTCGTCGTCACGAGCTGGAACGAGTGGTGGGAGAACACCGAGATCGAGCCGGGCCGGCGCTACGGACGCGCGTATCTCGAGCGGACGAAGTTCTGGGCCGACGCGTTCAAGTCCACGTCCGGCGCGATTCCCGCAATCCGCTAGCGCAATTCCACTTCAGTGGGGCCCGTCTGGTATAGTCCGCCATACCTTCCGACATAGTGCTGTCCGGCGCTCTTCGACTTTCGAAAGGGTGAACGGTGAACGGATATCGAAGCGTGTCGCTGTGCGTCTTGTCGCTGATCATCGCGCTCGGTGAAGTGCCGATGCGGGCTGCGCCCGTCGCGGTTGGCGCGCTGGCGGCCGGCAGCTTCGGCGATGCGAGCGGCCACTCGGCGCAGTCGCATCTGGTCTACGCCGCGAACGCCGGCGTGTGGTGGCTCTTCACGCTGACGTCGAGCGCCGACTCGGTCGGCGGGCCGAACCACATCGTCAAGGCGTACCGA
>Ga0209474_10000640_pt1 | contig 37174 bp, 32 predicted proteins | sample GraSoiAngelo_145_FD_185902 | JGI IMG/M metagenome (GOLD analysis project Ga0209474, IMG submission 185902) | Grasslands soil microbial communities from the Angelo Coastal Reserve, California, USA - 14_1009_05_20cm (SPAdes) (version 2) | ecosystem: Environmental > Terrestrial > Soil > Grasslands...
TTCGGCTCATGGCGGAACATGGCCTTGCGCGGCCGACGACCTTTCGCGCCGGAGGCCAGTTCGCGAACGAGGCCACGCTGCGGACGCTCGCGGCGCTCGGGTTTGCCGTCGACGCGAGCGCCGTTCCAGCCGGGGCATTCGGGCGGCTCCCCTATCCCTGGACGCTCGCCGCGGACGCGCAGCCGTACCGGCCGTCAACGGCGGACGCCAATGCGCCCGGCGACCTGCCGCTTCTCGAAGCGCCGACGATCGGTGGCAACACGTTCGGTTATGACATCCGGACGATCGAGCCGATCATCCGCGCGGATCTGTCATACCTCGCGCCCGCAGGAGAGATCGCGTCAACCCGTCGCGCGATCACGATCGTGAGCCATCCGGGGACGATCGACGCGACGGAGCGCGCCGCGATCACCGAGCTCTTCGACGCGCTCGCGTCCCTTCGCTACGACCTCGACAACGGTCCGCTGCGGTTCATCACCCTCGCGCAGCTCGCGCAGGCGTACCCCTATTAGCTGTGCGAGGTCGGCCGTGGCAATGGTTCCGGCGGTCCCGGGATCGGAGTCGGGTCCGGGCCCGGTATCACCGGCTGCAGCGGGACCGGCACCGGGAGGTGCCCATTCCGTTCAGCGAGCTCCGCCATCTTCGGAAGCTTGACGGGCTTCCGCACGAAGGGAACGGCCTTTTCCGGGTTCGCCTCGTCCGCGTACTTGAAGACCTCGTCGAGCTCCGGGCCGATGAGCTCCTTCTTCTGCAACAGCGCCGAGGCGAGGGCGTGGACCGCGTACTCCTTCTCAATGATGAGACGCTTCGTCTCCTCGAAGAGGTCGTCCAGGAGCCGGTCGGCCAGAAGGATGACCTGAGGCGCGACGCCGCCTTGGCTGGGCGGGAACGTCAGCAGAGTGGAGCCCATGCCGAACACTCCGACGTAGCGGATCGCGATGTTGGTCGCGTTCTGCAGGTCGCTCACCGCATTCGCGGTCTTCGTTTTCAGGATCAGCTCTTCCACGGCTCGGGAACCGAGGAACATCATGATGTTGACCTCGAGCTCCTCGGCGTGTGTCTGGTGGCGCTCTTCCCTCGGCCTCGGCTGGACCACGCCAAGCGCGTCGCCCATGCGGATGATCGAAGCTTTCGAGATCCGGTCTTCCTTGCTGAGGTAATTCACGACGACCGCGTGTCCGGCCTCGTGGTACGCGATGGTCCGCATGTCCTTCTCGGACATGCTCGCGATAGGTTGCTTGAGCCCGAGGGTCCGGTTGTCGCGAGCCTGGAGCCAGTCCTTGTAGGTGAGGACGTCGCGCCCGTTCTCGTGCGCGATGATCAGAGCTTCGTTGATGATGGTTTTCAGCTCGATGGGGGTCCAGTCGACCGAGTCCGAGACCATTAGGTCGATCGATATCTCCGGGTCGTGCCCCTTCTTGCTGAGATAGTGCTGAATGATGTCCCGACGCCCATCGGCGTCCGGCACGTAGACGTTGAGATGCCGGTCCAGGCGACCGGGTCTCACAAGCGCTGCATCGAGGACATCGGGGCGGTTCGTCGCCCCGATGACGAACACGAGCGGCTTCGGCGGAACCGGGCCGCGGACGACCCCGAGCCAGCGGCCGATGCGGTGCTTCCAACGGTCTTCGAGGTGCTGACCGAGAGAGTCCATCTGGTTCAGCAGCGTGTTGAGGCCCATGCCACCCATGCCGCCCATCATTCCGCCGACGGGCATCTGCATCTGACCGCCCATCACGCCGCCGCGGGCCATACCGATCGAGTCGATCTCGTCGATGAAGAGAATCGTCGCCCCGGGATGTCCCGCCTTCGCGTACTTACGCGCGAGGGCCCGCGCCTTTCGGAAGAGCGACATGATGATGAGCGCGTCGACGCCCCAGAACATGCTTCGAAGACCCGACGCGTCGACGTAAATGAATGGCAGCTTCGCCTCGGCGGCGACGACGCCCGCCAGGAACGTCTTACCGGTGCCGGGCTGTCCTGACAGGAGCATGCCCTTTGGCATCTCGCCGCCGGCCAGCTTGAACCGTTCGACCCCTCCGAGGATCCGCACGAGCGTCTTGGCGTGGTCAACGAGGTCGGGCTGGCCGCGATAGTCGTTGAAGCTCAGTCCGATCTGCGGATCGTCGGGCGTCACCGTATACGTTCGCGGACGAGACACGAACCACATCATCCCGACGAGCCCGCCGATGTTGATGACCATCAGGATGATCAGCTGGATGAGGAGGGTCGGACTGTTCGCGATGAACGCGCCAAAGCCTTCGACGATGTCGCGGACGTTGTTGAAGTACAGCACGACCACGGCGATCCCAAAGAGGATCAGCAGACGCCGTTTGTTGTGCTCGAGCACGTACGCGGCCGTCGTGAGGATCCCTCGAGCGGTCAATTCACACCTACCACCTGATCGTTCGCGACGCGAAGAACGAAGCCGACGACGAAGTCGATGTTTTCCTGTGTCTTACCCGTGATGACGTACGCCGAGAGCAGCCGCCCCTCGCTCTCGACCGCACCCACGAACTTGGTGGTGCGCACGTCGACGATGGGCTGAAGCGCCGTGTCGAGATCGGTGAGCATGGTCGAATCCAGCTGCCTCGAGAGCGACTGCGCATCGCCGGCCCCGATCGCGGCGACCACGTCGTGCGCGGCGCGTGGCTCGTCGACCTTCGGAAGCGCGGGGTAGGGATTCTCGGGCGGAGCCTTGTCGGTGAAGACGTGCACCACCACCCCGCCCAGGAGTCCCAGCGCGAAGAGCGACAGCGTCGCCATCGCCTTGGCCTCATTCACTTCGTTGCACCTTGCCGCCGTAGACGGTGAGAGCCAGCGGGAAGAACTGATCGACGCCCTGTGCGTTGCGTATGCCCACCGCATAGATGTGCACCGAGTAGACGCCCACCGTCGCGCCGCCGATGTACGTGAGCGAGAGCGGCTGGATCTGGGCCGTCGTCCGGCTGCTGTCGGCGGCCTGGAGCTCGGAGGCGCGCTGAGCGATGCTCTGGTTCGGCCGAATTCCGACGATCGAATTCGGGTCCCGCTGGAGAAGGCCCAGCATGTAGGTCCGCGCGACGGGCGATTCGCCGCTCGCACCGAAGAGGCCGCTGTCCTGGATGAAGACGCCCGCGGCCGCCGCGATGACGTAGCCGGCCAGCATCCCGACCAGGACTGTTCCCACCGACCCAGCGATAAGCCGTCTAGGCCCCACCAGTGGAGTCTACGCGTGCCCACCGGCTCAACCGCCTGCTCCGAGCGCCCCTGCCGCGAACAGTAAAAGTCCACCGAGTTCGGTCGTCCAGAAGTCGAGGCCCTTCTCTTTCGCGCCCGCACCGAGCGCCGCCGCGTGTGAGAGAAGCGCGGTCCGTTGGAAGCGTGTCGGGCCCGCATGCGCGGTCGCGGCAGCGGTTTCCGCTTCGCTTACCGGCTCGAAGCGATCGCCGATGTCGTGCAGCCAGAACAATGACGCGCGCAGCGACGACCAGCTCGTGCGCGGTGAGAGCGAATCGAACACTTCACGGAGGGACCCCGGTAATTCATGAAGGCGTTCGAGGGCGATGTCGTAATCGGTAGCGGCAAGGGCCCGCCAGAGGGCGGCGCTTTCGCTTTGGAGGCCGGTCGGGGGCTCGCCGGCCAGGCGCCCTCCGCTCGACCGCAGCTCCGCTGTGACCCGCTCACGGTCGCTCGCGTCGGCGAGCGCCTCCGCCGCCGCCACGGGCAGGCGCAGGCGCACTTCGGCGTCGGCATCCCAGGGCTCCAGCGCGCCGCTGCGCCGCTGGCTCAGAGACAGCACGCTCGCCAGATAGGTATCGAGATCGAAGTACGCGCCAAGCGCGCCGATGTAGCTCGCCCCGGAGAGCGCGCCGGGCCGCGACGCGGCGGCGAGGAGCATGCCGCCGCCGACTGAGAAACCGAACGCGCCCACGTGCATGCCTTTCGTTTCCGGACGGGCGAGCGCCCGCGCGAAGGCCGCGTCGAGGATCGCTGTCGCATCCCTCTCGAGCGTCCCCGCCTTGATGAACGGGAACTCCGGGAGCATGACCATGTATCCGGCACGTGCGAGTGCATCTGCGAGCCGGCGAGTCTCGGGATCGTCATTACCTTTCTCAGTCGCGCCGTTCACGAGCATGACCGCCGGGTGCAGGCTTCCCCACCCGGGGATCCACCACGTGACCCGCATGTCGCTCGCGCCGACCGGCTCGCTCCCGTCCTCAACGCGGGGCGGTGGTGTCACGTACGCGGCGACGTTCCGCTGCCAGAGCGCGCTCGAGTAGATGTCCGTAACGAGGATCGCGCCCGCGCCGAGCGGCCGTACGAAGGGACGCCAGAGGATCGCGATGGCGAGGACCAGGAGGACGAGCGCGACACGTCGCCGCATGCGCGGCGGATCTACCTAGGTCGCGGCGGCGAGGCGGCGGTGGCGGACGCGGTCTTCGATCTCCTGCCAGAGCGAGATGATCTGGCTCGCGTTGAAGATCGACGAGTACGTCCCCGAGATGATGCCGATGAGAAGCGCGAGCGCGAAGTTGCGCACCGAGAACCCGCCGAAAAGGAAGAGCGCGAGGAGCGTGAAGACGACGGTCAACGAGGTGATCACGGACCGCGCGAGCGTCTGCATGATCGAGTAGTTGATCACCGGGTTGAGCGCCTCGCCTGGATTCAGGCGGAGGTTCTCGCGGATCCGGTCGAATACCACGATCGTGTCGTGGACCGAGAAGCCGATGATCGTCAGGACCGCCGTGACGAAGAGGCTGTCGACCTCGATCTTCAAGAAGAACCCGAGGATCGCGAAGATGCCCAGGACGACCGCGGCGTCGTGCAGCAGCGCGACGATGGCGGCGATGCCATAGCGGAACGCGGCCCAGCCGAAGTTCCGGAACGCCCACGCGATGAGCAGCACGATGAGGAGGCTTGCCAGCGCGATCGACTTGATCGCGTTCTGGATGAGCTCGGCCGAGAACGAGGGGCTCACGACCGACGAATTGGTGATCTTCGCGTCCGGACCGAATGTCGTCTTGAGGTCCTTGTCGGTCGTGACCAGCTCCGGCGGGAGCATCTCCGTCGTTCGGACCTCGACCCCACCGCCGGCCACACCCTGGATGGTCGCCTCGTCATGTCCGTGCGAAGTGAAGAACGCCTTTACAGCGGAGTCGTCCGGTCGCGTGGCGAACGAGATCTCGAGAAGCGTGCCGCCTTTGAACTCGATACCCGGCCGCAGACCACCGATCGCGAGGAAGAACACCCCGGGCACGATCAGCAGCGCCGAGAAGAGGAAGTACCACCACTTGCGCTCGACGAAATGAAAAAGCACGCCCTCTACCTTAACCAATCCGCACGGGCGGATGAACAGGCATGCACACTCAGCATCGGTACGACCAGGACTCGCTCCGGGCCTCACGCATCCTCAAAGCGCTCCTCGAGCGTGGCAGGCGCCGTGCGGGGAACGCCCGACATGGCCGAGCGCAGGAAACGGCGGTGGAGCGCCTCGGTGAAGACGACGTCGACGAGCCCGCCAGCGGGACTCTTCACGAAGGACGCCGCGACGATCGCCCGCGTGCTGGCCTCGAAGCGGGTGTCGCCGAAAGGTCCGGCGTCCGGCATGCGGATGCTGACGTTCTTCATCAACCGCGCCGGCCGCGACTTGTCGAAGACGCGGCGCGCCGAGCTCGAACGTGCGAAGCGCCTGCTCTCGCAACGCCTCCGTCGGGACCGCGAGCGAGGTCACACCCGCTCATGAGGTCCTGCGTTCGCGAGCGGCCGCGCGACGGGTGTCGGATCTTGTCCTTGGGTCAGGCATGCTCGGTCACCTCCCAGGCAAAGGAAGGTGCAGGTCTGACTAGCCCGATCGTTGTACGCCTAGGAGCGAGCGCGGCATTGGCATCGGCGCTGCACGGTTGCGTCTCTTGGAGGTACGCGACATGGCACAGGAAACGGACCAATCCGAGACCGAGCAGGGCGTCATTGGCGACAGAGAGCACGAACACGTCCACGCCGCGGTGGCTCACATGCACGACCACTATCACGTATCGCATCACCACAGGTCCGGACAGGTCGGCGGCGTCTTCGATCATCGCGCGCATTACCACGTCCACGAGCACAATCACGCCGCGATCGACCACGCACACAAGGAGCGCGACCCGGAGTCAGAGCTCCGCGAACACGACGAAATGGCGCACATTCACGACCACGACCAGCCGCTCGGATGACGGCGATATGAGCCCGCGTCGAAGCACGCCGCCGAGTGAGCGGAGCGGTGGGTCGAAGCGGATCCGGCGCGGTTCCGCATCGCCCGGCGCGTCCAAGAGCGGCTCACGCGCAAAGGCGCCGACGCGACGCAAGGGAAACGCGCGGAGCGGCTCTCGTGGACGTGTCCGCACCGGGATGTCCACGCCGATCGAACGCGAACTGCCCTAGGCGCCTATCACCAGCGGGCGTTCCCGGCACCGCGCTCTCAGCGAAGCATCACGGTGGCTAGGAAGCCTTCGCTCGCGGGTTGGATGACCGTGACCGTTCCGGTGGCAAGCTCGTGCAATTCCCAGGTATCCGTGATGCCGGAGCGCGGGACGATCACTCCCGTGCCGTCCGCGCGAACGAGCTGTCCGCCGAGCGACCCACCGTCCGGCAACGTGAAGACGATCGTGCGGCGCCCTGTTGCCGGGTCCCACCGCTCGACCCGCTTGTTGCGGAACTGACCGTCATAAGCACCGATCATGTAGACGATCTCCGAGGATCGCGGCCACCAGTGCGCCGTGGCGATCTTGTTCGAAGGGGAGGCGAGGGTCGTCTTCGAGTCGAAGTCGTCCGTCGGCCATACCTTCACCGCATCCTCGAAAAGCCAGTTGCCGACGACGTGGTTCCCGTCAGGGGACATCTCCATCCCGGTGATCTCGAACGGCGTGTCGTATCGCTGGGCGGCCGCGCTCCCGCGCACCACCGTGTATCCGAAGTTGTAGCCGCCGGGCCCGGTCTCGAACGCCGCCGCGAGATCGCTCGTTCGCTGCCAGCCGAGCGGGATCAAGACCGGCCCGTTGAGCGGCCTGCGATAACGCTCGCGGAAGGTTCCGCCGGTGCTATCGATCGTGAACAGAAAGGAGGTCGGTCCCAGAGTCTCGCTTTGGCTGCTCGCAGTGACGATGAAGCCTCCGTCGTCGCTCGCCCACACGATCCCGCCTGTTTGAAGCCCCTCCGGCAGCCGCCCGACCACGCGATCGTTGCCACCGAGCACGTCGCGCATGTGCAGCTCTGAGACGCCGCCAATCGTCACCCAGAACGCGACGCGCCGATGTTCCGAGTCGAGGACGAAGCTCGGCACCGTGCCGAGGCTGCGCGGGTCATTCTCTGAACGGACGATGAGGTCCGGCGCACGCCGGGTGATGAGGCCATAGATCTCTCCCACGACAACGGTGAACGTCGCAGACTGACCGGCATCGGTGATCGTGTTGCCCGCCGCGTCCTGTACGTTGCTGGCGGTGAGCGTGTACTGAGCGCCAACGCTCAGCGGGTCGCTCAGGGCGAGCGACGCTTGGGTGCACGAGGGATTCGGCGTCGCCGTGATCGTCTCGGCGACCGCGCTCCCAGCGGACGTCGCGACCGTGTAGTTGGTGCCGGTCGCGATGCTGCCGGTCGACGCGTCCGTCGAGCATTTCATGGCCTCGCTGAAGCTCACGAGCACCGTCGACGTGTTCGCGGTGATGGCACGCGAGATCGATGGCGGGACCGTGTCCGGCACGGTGATCTGCCAGAAGATCCCGTAGTCCTCCATCCACTGGGCGCCCTCGATGAGCGGGCGGATGTAGAAGCGGTATGTACCCGGTGTCGCCGGCGCGCGCACCGCGAACTGGAACCAGGCGATCTGGTTCGGTCCTACGTAGGCGGCAGGCTGGACCGCGACGCGGTTGTACCGCGGCCAGCCGGTGTTCGGCGAGTTCGTGCCGTCACCGCCGAAGATGCTGGGCTGGTCCTGACCCGGGGTCGGGTTCCACGTGCCCAGGTAGGCGACCTCGCCAAGCACGCCGCTGACCCATCCGCGCGACCCGGAGTTGTACATCGCGACGGTGGCGGTCGAGGTCTCACCGGGGCAGAGCGTCATGTACCCGCTCTGTCCGTACCAGGCGGCGTGAAAACCCTGGATCCCCGAAGGAACGCTCGCCGGCGGCGGAATCCCGGGGCCGACGCTCGATGTGCACGGAACCGCGGTGAGGGACGGTTGGCTCGCTCGCGCTGGAGTCCCCGGCGTCATGACGCAGAGGACGAGTGCGCAGACGACCGCGATTTGTCTCATTCGACCGAGGGCCACGCAGCACGCGGTGTGCCTGGGCTCACCGGGCGACCAAGTATTAGCACGCTGGTAGACGTTGCGGGATCACGTCTCTGTCGCTCGAGGCTTCTGCGGCACGGTACTGTCGCCAGAGTGAGCCGGAGCTCGATCGCGATAGGTGCTGCCGTGTTGCTCCTTGCCGTCGCCGCCGCGGGCGGCGTCTACGCCGTGCGGTTGACGTTCGCGACATCGCAGCCTGCGAGCGGCAGCGTTCTCGCCGGACCCACGGCCTCGGCTCTTCCCTTCACGTCCGGATTCGCTCCCGACCCGCGCTACGGCTGGCTGACCGCCACGCAGCCGGGCTCGGTGAGCAGCGTCGCGTTGGTCGACGAGGCGGGAGTTCAACTCTCCGACCGGATCGATGGCGTCACGCTCGCCCTTACCAGTCCGAATGGCCGCTACGTCGCGCTCTGGAGCACGACACCCCAGGGAACGAGCGAGCTCCGTTTTCTCGACGCGGTCCTCCGTCCGGTGAAGATCGGAGACGTGAGCTTCGCGACCGACGAGCATCTGACCGAGCGCGGCCTGGCATGGGCCAACGACAGCTCCGCCGTCGTGCTCGCGACGGGAAACCTCGCCCGGACGCGCGAGAACCAAAACGCCCCGGTCCAGACGACCGTCCGTACCGTCGATCGCCAGACCGGCGTCGCGACACCGATTCTTACCACCGACCTTGCGGGCTTCAGCGTCTTCGGGTGGAACAGGAACGCGCGATCGATCGCGATGCTCGTTTCGCCGCCGGGCGCGAGCCGTGGCGCTCCAAGGTCCTCCTACGCGACGCTCGAGGACCATCCTGGTGCCTCTCTCCAGCTCAAGACGACGAACGACTTCCCCGTGACGGCCGACTATTCGGCGCGCTACGTCGCCGCGGTCGGGGACTGCAGCTCGGGTCCACCCTGTCGCGCCGTCTTCGTACATGACGCGCAGACGTACCAGACGATCGCCGAGACCACGCTCGTCTCGCAGGGCGGATGGGGCGTTATGTTCCGGCCGCGCTCGGCGGATCTGCTCGTGCACGTTCAGCGCGGAAGCGACATGACCGGCGCGACCTTCGCTGTCGAGCTCTGGGCCGATCTCGGCCGCGGGCCGAAGCGCGAGCTCGCCAGCATGCATGTCACCGCAAACGGGCCGTCGCTGACGATTCCGGGATGGTGGTCCCGTGCCGACGGGTCCGCGGTCGCGTTGCTCCAGCGCCTCGGCGACGGGACGTGGTCGGGAGATCTCGTGGACACGAAGACGCTCGCGCGCATCTCGATCACGACGCGCCAGCCCGTCACGCCGGTGGTCCTCGATGCGAAGCTCGAGGCGGCGCCTGCTATCCGTACGCCGCAGCCCACGCCCGTGCGCTACCTGGTGCGTACCGCGGAGGACGTCCTACGCGGTGTGGTGACCGACCCCTTCGTCACCGGCGCACAGCCAGGGACGAGTACGCGGCTCGACCCCTCGTCGTTCGGCATGCCTCTGTATGTCCACGCGCTCCGGGCGCGCGACCGCGATCTCTGGCTTGTCCCACGGCGCCAGGGCGCGAGCACCGTCGCGGTCTACGCCGTGATGGTCGACGCCGATAGCTACGGCTCCGCGGGTATCGCGGGCTTCTGGACCGGCGATCCAAGTGGCGCGGGCATTGCGATCCCGCCGGTCACCGAAGCGCGCGCGAGGGAGCTCGGTGCCTCGGCTGGGGTGGCTGTCGCCGCGGCCGATCTCGTGTGGATGACGGTCGCCCCGATCGAGGGATTCCTCTGCAACGAGCTGCACCCGATGTGGCGCCTTGCCGCCCGAGACGGACGGATCGTCTATATCACCGGCGACGGGGACGCAAAAACCGCGGCCGAGGTCGAGCTACTCCGAAGCTAGAGCGCGGGCGCGGGTCGCGGGGCGTGACGGTCCGCCGGCGGCTCCGTCGTCCGCTCTTCGACCCCGTACAGCCAGCGCCGCCGGAGCGACGAGAACTCGATCGCTCCGTGCAGCAGCATCTGCGTCACGACCACCGCGGTGAAGAAGCTGACGGCGACACCGATCCCCAGCGTGAGCGCGAACCCCTTGACGGTGCCGGTACCGAACTCGAAGAGGATCGCGGCAGTGAGCACCGTCGCCAGGTTCGAGTAGAAGATCGACGGGAACGCGCGCTTGCGACCCTCCTCGACGGCGACGCGCAGCGATTTGCCGGAGCGCAGCTCTTCCTTGAGCCGCTCGAACGTGAGCACGTTGGCATCGACGGCCATACCGATCGAGAGGATGAATCCGGCGATGCCGGCGAGCGTGAGCGTCACTGGGATGAGGCGGAAGATCGCGTAGGTCAGCGTCGTGTAAAAGGCCAGCGCCATGACGGCGAGGACTCCCGGCACGCGGTAGTAGGCGATCATGAAGAAGGCCACGAGCAGGAGTCCCATCGCGCCGGCGATAAGGCTCCGGTCTACCGACTGCGCGCCGAGTGTCGGCTCGACTCGCGACGACTGAATCACCGTGAGAGAAACAGGTAGCGCACCGGAGTTGATGAGGCTCGAGAGCTCCTTCGCGGATGCCACGGTGAAGTTCCCGGAAATCTGGCCGGCTCCTGAGGTGAACACGTTCTGGATCACAGGGGCCGAGATCTGCTTTCCGTCGAGGGTGATCTGAACAGCCTGATTCAGGAAATCCTTGGATAGCTGTACCCAGCGGTTGGCGTCGTCTCCGGTGAACTCGAAATGCACGACCGGCTGGTTGGCGTTGTCGAAGCGGACGTCCGTCTGGTTCAGGTGCTCGCCGGTGAGCGGCGGCGTGAGCGACTTGAACTGTTGTGGCGGTCCGGGGTTGTCCTTGTCGGGAATCTTGATCTCGAGCTTCGCCTGCTGCGTGGCGATGTCGTTCGCTTTCTGCAGGTCGTCGATACCCGGGAGCTGGAGCAGGATCTTGTCGTCGCCCACAGCCTGGATCACGGGCTCCGAAACGCCGAGTCCGTTGATGCGGCGGTCGATCACGCGGCGCGCGCGATCGTTGTAGTCGGCGACGCTCTGCCCGGCCGGGATCTCGCCGGTGTTCATCTGGAGCAGGAGCTGGGTCCCGCCCTGGAGGTCAAGGCCGAGATGGGTCTTGATCTCCTGGTTCACCTGGATCGGCCCTAGGTTCAAACAGACGCCGGGGCAGCTGTCCGGAAAGGGGAACGAGATGCGGTGCTTCGGGATGTCGATGAAGACCGACAGCACGAAGACCGCGAAGACAAGCCATGGGAACGCGCGATTCACAACGGAAAGTCTAAAGGCTCATCACGCATCGCGCTGCGCTTTGAGCCGCTCGCGGGCCTCGCGCATCTCGCGATCGAACAGCGTCTCACCTTCGATCGGAGGCGTGCTCCCGTTCGTTTGCAGTGTCGCGGGGATCGACGGTACGGTCGGCGGTGGCCCGGCCGCATCCGCGGCCTTGTCTAGCAGCTTGTCGGCGTTGAGGAACTCTTCCCGCAGCTGGTCCGACGTACGTCGGAGGTCGCCCACCACGCGGCCGAGGTCGCGCGCGACCTTGGGCATGCGCTCGGGGCCGAGGACGATGAGGGCGATGATGAGGATGAGGACGAGCTCCTCCGGTCCGACGCCGAACATCAGCGACCCCGCGCCAACGCCGACGCGCGCGCGGCGTTCGCTGCTTCGCGGAAGGTGCGCGCCGCCTCACCCGCGGCCTTCTCGAAATCGTCGCCCCGGCTCGCGTACAGGACCGACCGCGACGCCGACGGCAGAACCCCGGCGCCGTTCGCATCCAGGCCCGCGCGCAACGCGAGACCTATCTCGCCACCCTGCGAGCCGATCCCGGGCATGAGGAACAGGCGGTCGGGTGCGAGCGCGCGGAGGCGCCGCGCCTCGTCGGGGTACGTCGCGCCGACCACGAATCCGCAGCGGTCCGCCGCAAAGCGCTCGACACAGCGCTCGACCACGCGCTCGTAGAGGGGACGACCTGCGACTTCGAGGTCCTGGAAGTCGCCCGCGCCGGGATTGCTCGTCCGCGCGAGGACAAGCGCAAAGCGCGCGCCGGTCGTGAACGGCTCGATCGAGTCGAGCCCGACGTACGGCGCGACGGTCGCCGCGTCGGCGTGGAACGAATCGAAGAGGGCATCCGCATACGCAGCCGAAGTGTTCGGTACGTCCCCACGCTTGGCATCGAGGATCACCGGAATGTCCGCGGGAATCGCTTGCAGGGTCAACGCGAGCACGTCCATCGCCGCGCTGCCGTAGCGCTCGTAGAAGGCGAGATTGGGCTTGTACGCACACACGTGCGGGGCGGTCGCGCGGACGATGCGGCGCAGAAACCGAACGGCGGCCTGCGGTCCACGACCGAGCGATTCGGGGATCGAGGCGGGTTCGGGATCGAGACCGACACAGAGGATGCTGTCGTGCGCGCGCTGCGCCGCGCTGAGCTTTGCGAGGAAGGTCAACTCAGCCGAATATGATAGGGACGCTTCAGCAAAGAGGAGGGGATCCATGCGTAGCACGCTGCGCGGCCCGTTGGGGTGGGCGCTGGCCGCGAGTCTCGTGTTCGCCGCTTGCAACAGTGCCGCCACGCCGGGCGCGAGCCCGAGCAAAACACCGCGGATCGGCGGACTCGATCGTCCGATCCAGCTGGCATTCACGCCGTCCACGCAGGCCGCGACGATCTCCACGAACGGCAACGCGATCAAAGCCGCACTCGAAAAGGCGACTGGTCTTCGGATCAACGTCACCGTCATGACGAGCTACGCCGCGCAGGTCGAGGCGATGTGCGCCGGCAGCGTCGACATGGGCTTCTTCGCGCCGCTCCAGATGACGCTCTTGCTCAGCAAGGGCTGCGGCACGCCGGTCCTCGGCGCCCTCCGCAAGGACGACACCGGTCAGCTCGCGACGACATACAAGTCACAGATCCTCGTGAAGGCCGATAGCGGCATCAAGGACATCAACGGCCTCAAGGGCAAGAAGTTCGCGTTCGTCGATCCGCTCTCGGCATCCGGGTACGTGTACCCGACGCTCGTAGTGAAGAACAAGACCGGCCAGGACCCGAAGACGTTCTTCTCGAGCACGATCTTCGCCGGCGGTCACCCCCAGGCGGCGCTCGCCGTCTACCAGGGGACGGTCGACGGGGCGGCCACGTTCATCGACGCGCGCGACAGCCTCGTGGCGACGACCCCCGACATCAAGACAAAGACGACCGTCATCGACACCGCCGGACCGATCCCGAACGATGGCGTGGCCCTCGCCAAGAATTTCCCGGACGACATCGCAAAGCAGGTCAAAGACGCGCTCCTCGCCTACAGCAAGGCCGACGACGGTAAGAAGGTATTCAGCGCGCTCTTCTCATGGGATGGCATCCAGGAGATCAGCCCGAGCTTCTACGACGACATGAAGACCGCCGCGGCGCTCGCGGGTGTCGACGTGCAAGGACTCGCGAACGCGACGCCGAAGCCGGCCGCAACGACGGCGGCGCCGTCTCCTTCGAAGAGCCCGTAGCCGTTCCTCTCGCAGATACCTGAAGGCCGTCGGGCGCTCCGGCGGCCTTCTTCATTCCATAGACTTCGCGCGGTGGGGGCGGTGCTGCAGATAAAAGACCTGGTGAAGGTCTATCCGAGCGGCACGCGCGCGATCGACGGCGTTTCGCTCGACATCCAGCGCGGGGAGTTCGTGGTGCTGATCGGGCTCTCGGGGTCAGGAAAGTCCTCGCTGCTGCGCTGCATCAACAGGCTTGTCGAGCCAACGAGCGGACGCATCGTCTTCGATGGGGCCGCGGTCACCGGAGCGAACGGTCCCCAGCTTCGGAGGATCCGCCGACGGATCGGCATGATCTTCCAGCAGTTCAACCTCGTGCGCCGCACCTCAGTCCTGAGCAACACGCTCGCCGGCCGTCTGGGGTACCGGACGACGTGGCGCACGATCGCAGCTCGCCCGTCACCGGAGGATGTCATTGCCGCGTTCGAGAACCTGGGCCGCGTGGGGATCGCCGATAAAGCCTACGCGCGCGCGGATGCGCTTTCCGGCGGGCAGCAGCAGCGCGTGGGGATCGCGCGGGCGCTCATGCAGCACCCCGATCTGATGCTCGCCGACGAGCCCGTCGCGAGCCTTGACCCGGCCACGAGCCACTCCGTCATGAAGTACCTGGAGGAGATCAACAAGAAGGACGGGATCACGGTCATCTGCTCGCTGCACTTTCTCTCGCTCGCGCGCCGCTACGGAACGCGCGTGATCGCGCTCAAGGATGGCAAGGTGGCATTCGACGGGAGGCCCGCCGCCATCGACGAGCGCCGGTTCAAGGAGATCTACGGTGAAGACGCGGTCGAGGTGGAGATCGGACCCGAGCGCTCGACGCCGCAGCCGATGAGCGCGACCGACGCGGCGCTCCTCGCGATGGCGGAGGACACGGGACACGGGCCGACGCCGGACATCAAGAGCTGATGGCCGAGTACTTCACGGCTCGTGGCCTTCCTGTTCCGCGCGAGCTCCAGCGGAGCCCGCTCACCGACTGGCGGCGGCTCTCGGTCATCGCCGGCGCCATCCTCGTTTTCTACATCGGCTTGCGGATCGTCAATCCCGATCTGTCCCGCGCGAATCCCGCGTACGCAGCGAACGTGATCCTGCAGCTGTTCAAGTGGGACACAAGCATTCTGACCCCGCAAAACGAGTTCGAGACGTTCTGGAACACAGCCGAGGGACTCATGATCGCAACGATCTTCCTCGGAATCGTCGCAACTGGATTCTCGATTGTTGTTGCGATCCCGCTCTCGTTCCTTGGCGCGCGAAACATCATGGGCGGCCACCCAGTCACCGCGGCGATCTATGTTCTCGTACGGTTGATTTTCACGATCATCCGCTCGATCGACGTGCTCATCGTCGTGATCATCTGCGGTGTTCTCATCGGCATCGGCACCGCTGCCGGGGTTGTCGGCCTCGCGTTCCACAACGTCGGCGTCCTCGGCAAGCTCTACTCCGAGGCGATCGAAGGCATCGACCCGGGACCGCTCGAGGCGATCACTGCGACCGGCGCGAATCGATTTCAAGTCATCTGGACGGCCGTGATCCCACAGATCGTGAACCCGTACATCTCGTTCACGATCTACCGCCTCGATGCGAACGTACGGCTCGCCCCCATCCTTGGCTACGTCGGGGGTGGCGGGATCGGGGTCCTCTTCTTTCAGTCGATCCAGCTGCTGGCCTACGGCGCAGCCGGGCTGATCATCTTCATGATCGTCGTGACCGTCGCCGCTATGGACTTTGCCTCGGCACAGATACGTCGGAGGCTGCTCTAGCGGTTTAGCACGGGCCTGATACGGATTCGGCCGACGCGACTTTTAGGATCGCCGCGTGTTTGCGGGTCAGTTCGCCGGCTACTGGCGCGACGGCAAGCGGGTCGGGATGGACCGCAACGCCCTCCTACCTGACCGCTGCTTCAAGTGCGACGAGCCGGCGGATGGCTACCGGCGAACCGTGAAGCTCACCCACGTTCCGCTCGGCACCGAGATGATGGTCGGCGCGATCGCCTATGCGTTCGCGAAACAGGCGAAGGTCGAGATCGGGCTGTGCGAGCGGCATCGTCGCTCCCGGGCGGTCAACATCGCACTCTTCTCTCTCGCGGTCCTCGGCCTGTCGATCTTCGTCTTCACGCAGGTGCGGGCGACGGACCTCGTCCTTCCACTGCTCGCTACCGCCGGTCTGATGGGCGGAGTTATCGGACTCATCTACGCGGCGGTGGGTACGCGCCTGGTCCGGGCGACACGGATCACCGATACGCACATCTGGCTCAAAGGTGCTGGCGAGCCGTTCCTCGCGTCGTTGCCGGATGCACCGGCCGTGGGCGCCGGCGGCGCGCTTCCCACACTTGGGCAGCCACCTGCCCCCGCCGATCCGGCGGTCGAGGCGGGCGTGGCGTTCCGCGACGCGCGGAACGGCGCGCTCGCTTTTCTTGTCGGATGCATCGTCACGGCCGGAAGCTACGCCCTCCTGCCCGGCAGGTATCTCATCGCGTGGGGCGCCGTCGTTTACGGGCTGATCCGGCTCGTCCGCGGCCTTCGCACCTACATCAGCACGCCGGCGGAGCACCGCAAGATGGAACACGCGCTGCTGCTCGTCGCGATCGTCGGTGCTGGGCTCTTCGCCGGCGGATGGGTCGTGACCAGCGAGGTGACGACCCAAACGGAGGCGAACCAGCTCGACAGCGCCCTGACCACGGCCGGTGAATACCAGATCCAGGGCGCCACGCTCTTCCGAGACGTGATGAATCGAACCGACGTCTGGAGCGCCCAGGACTCAGCGGACATGCGCAAGGTGGCTTTGTTGTATGGCCAGGCCGCCGACGCGCTGGCCGTGTCGCCGGCACCATTGGAGTACGCCTGGTACCGCGACGGGCTGGTGCGCAACTACCGCGAGGCCGTCGATATCGCGACGCTGTTTTCGAACTTGACCAGCGCATCGAACCAGGGTTCATTCGACAGCCTGGTCGCGCGCTGGAGAACGCGCGTGAACGACCTGAACCAGCTGCAAGCTCGACTGGACGCGAAGCCGACGCGTTCGCCCTAGCCGGTCAGGCCCCCCAGGCCGGCCTGCTCGCGCCATCGATCCCCTCGCCACGCGTCAGCTTCAGAGCGGCCCTTGCCGATCCGCCGGTCAGCGCGTCGCCGAGATCCATCGCGTACAGATCGATGACGCCGTCCCTCTCGCGAAGGAACGCCATCTGCCTTCCGTCGGGAGAGAACACGCCGTTCCAACTCGCGCCGTCGGTCGTGAGCTGGATGTCCTTATGAGCTCCGCTCATCTGGATCGCGTGCAGGTCGTTCTTTCCTTCATGGCGAAGCGTGTAGACAAGCCATGCGCCGTCGGGCGAGAACGAGGCCCGGTATGGCTCGCCGTCCGGAGTCACGAGCGGGACCGAAGCGCGGCCGTCGATGGGCACGAGCAGCAACCGCGGAGTACCGAGCGTGTACGACGTGACCGCGATCGTCTTACCGTCGGGCGACCATGCGGGATCGGCCAGGTTCGAGCCCTTAGAGAGCGGCACCATCTGCTTGCCGGTCTGCGCGTCGAAGAGCTCGAGGTCGGAGTACCCCTCGCCGCCGTCGGCGACCACGGCGATGCGCTTCCCGTCCGGCGATACCGCGGGGCTGTCGAACCAGGTCACGAGGTGAAAGCCGTCGTCGGCCTTGACCAGGCCATCGATGAGCACGGTCTGGGTACCGCCGCTGGCCTTCGCGGAGACGACGTTCGAGAAACGCAGATGAGCCGGGACCACCTGGCCGTCGACCAGCCGTTTGCCGTCGATCTCCTCGACGCGCGCGAAGAACACCGTCTGTCCGTCGCTCGAGATACCCGGCTCATGCGAGCGGCCATCCGATGTGAGCGGCACGTAGCCCTTCCCCGAGAGCACGTAGACGTCACCACGGAGCGCGAAGGCGATCGTCCCGCTCACGCTCGCGTCCACCCCTGGCGGGAGCGTTACCAGCGAGACGGGCTTCGTCGGTGTCGGCGTGGGACTCGACGGCGGGAAGAACGCCGGACCGACCCGGACGCCGACGCCGAGATAAAGAACGACGAGCACGGCCGCGATGCCGGCGAAGACGAGCTCTCGCGACCGTCCCACTACGAGATCCCCTCGACCGCAGCGACCACGCGATCGATCTCCTTCGTGAGGTCCGGCCCGTTGACGAGCTCGAGAAAACCTTCCGCCGGCGGCTCGAACGGTTGCAGACGCATGCGCTCGTAGATCCGCTCGTCCGCCTCGGAGTGATCTCCGTCCGCGCGGCCCCCGCGCCGCGATGCCAGCCGACGGCGAGCGTCTTCGTCGGTTGCCGTGATGCGCACGTAGAGCACCGGGATCCCTCGGCTCCGGGCCGTCGCGACTGTCCCCGCGCGGTTCCTCGCGATGAGATTGGTCGCGTCGACCACGACGCGATGCCCTTCGTCGAGCAGACCGTCGACGATCGCCGTGGCCGCCGCGAAGACGGCGCGGTTCTCCTCGTCGGCGTAGGACGCCGCGATGAAGAGACGGCTGCGAAGCTCGTCGCTCGCCACATGCGCCGCGCCGAGCCGACCGCAGAGGATCCGCGCGCAGTGCGATTTCCCCACCCCCGGAAGGCCCATGACCACGATCAGCGCCGGTCGCCCGTGCGGCGACGCGGGCACGGTGGCGATCTCCGCGCGGAGCTGAGGCGCAAGGACCTCCGGACGCGTCGCGTACGCCCGCGTCTGCGCCGCCGTGGCGGCGCTGGAGGGACGCCGGAGCTTCGTCACGTCCCGAAGCCGAGCGCCTTGAGGGCGTCGCGCGCGGCGGTGGCCTCGTCGTACGGACGCTTCTCCTCGCCGACGATGATCGATTCCTCGTGACCCTTGCCCGCGAGGAGCACGGTGTCCTCGGGCGCGGCGCGGCGGATGGCCTCGCTCACCGCCTCGCGGCGGTCGTCGATCACGACGTAGTCGGTGCCCTTTCGCTTGCCCGCGCCGATCGCGCCCTGCTCTATCTCCTCGAGTATTTTCGCGGGCTCCTCGAGCCGTGGGTCTTCCTGCGTGATCACGAAGAAGTCCGCATGCTTTGCGGCGACCTCGGCGAGCGCAGGACGCTTCGCGCGGTCGCGCTCGCCGGCGCTGCCGAAGACCGCGATGAGCTTTCCCTTCGTAAGGGGGCGGAGCAGCCCGAGCACCTTGTCGAAGGACTCGGGCGTGTGGGCGTAATCGACGATCACGCTGAACGGTTGCCCGCTTTCGACTCGCTCCATGCGGCCGCGCACGGCGCGCGCCCGCGAGAGCGCATCGCGCGCCTGCTGCAACGTCGCGCCCGCGGCAAGACCGGCCGCGGCGGCGGCGAGCGCGTTGTGGACATTGAACCGTCCGACGAGCGGAAGCCTGAGCTCGACGGACTGCCCCGACGCCGAGATCCGCATGCGCGAGCCCGCCGCGTCGGAGGCGAGGATCGCGCCCTGCACATCGCAGAGCGCCTCGATGCCGTAGGTCACGACCTTCGCGCCCTCGGCCCGGTCGGCAAGGTATCGCCAATGCTTATCGTCGCCGTTCAGCACGGCGGTCTTGGGTATTCCCTTGTCCGTGGAGCTCGCGAGCATCGCGAACAGCTCGCCCTTCGCCTCGAGATACTTCTGAAGCGTCCCGTGGAAGTCGAGATGCTCCGGCGAGAGGTTGGTGAAGACGGCGATGTCGATCTCGGTGCCGCGCAGCTTGCGCAGCGCGAGCGCGTGGCTCGTCGCCTCGAGCACGCCCCACGTGCCGCCGGCGACGAGCAGCTCGGCGAAGAACTCCTGCACCTCGACGGCTTCCTGGGTGCTCTGACGGGTGTCGTTCTTCCATTCGTGATCCGCGACCTTGAAGTCCACCGTGGTCGAGAAGCCGGTCTTCGCGCCGGATGCCTCGAGGACGTCGGAGACGAGGTGAACGGTGGTGGTCTTTCCGTCGGTGCCGGTGACCGCGGCGAGCTTCAGCTTGCGAGTCGGGTGGTCGAAGAACTCGGCGGCGATGTCGGCGAGCGCCGCCCGCGCTTCGGGCACGACCACGACAGGGACGCCCACGTCGATCGCGTGCTCCGCGAGGACCGCGACCGCGCCGCGCCCGACCGCATCCTTCGCGAAGCCGTGGCCATCGCGATGAAACCCAGGGATCGCGACGAACAGCGCGCCCTCTTTCGCTTTGCGCGAGTCGTACGCGATCTGGCGAATGTCGATCGCCGCGGCGCCTTCGGGCACCGCGATCTTCGTCGCTTCGAGCAGGGCGCCGAGCTTCAACGGCGGATCCGGCCCAGGACGCGGAGAGCCGTCGTGTACGCCGGCTCGGCCACCGCGTACACGCGGTATGCGAGCTCGTTCGGGACGCTGTCGTGCGCGCCGACGAACTGCCGCGGCACTCCGCCGAATCCCTTCTTGAAGTGGTACGGGCCGTACATCGGGTCGTCCTTTCGGGTGACGTCCACGGGAATTCCGCCGAAGTCGAATCGGCGCGCGCCGCCCTTGCGTGCTTCGATGATGCACCGCCAGAGGAGCGCGTACGCGGCGTAGGCGGTGCGGCCCGCGTCGTTGGTCGCCGCGCTCTGATAGACCTCGCGCTCGCCGCAACGCCAGGTGAGGGCACCGGCGACCGGCGTTCCGTCCTTTTCGGCAAGGCGGACCTTGGCGTGTCCCCCCGTGACCAGAGCTCCCCACATGCGGCGGTAGTAGTCCCAGGTGCGGGTGATGAACCCGGCCCGCTGTCCGGTCTCCGCGTAGAGGTCATAGAGCGCGCGGAGATCGTCTTCGCCGCTCGCCTCGCGAATGGTCACGCCACGCTTTTCGGCCTGGCGCACGCTCCAGCGGGTGTCCTTCTCGAGCGCCGCGAAGAGCGCGTCCTCGTCCGGCCTGAGATCCAGCTCGAGCGTGGCGATCACCGGCTGGATGTCGGGCGCGCGACGAAAGCCCGCCGCGCGGAGCGGGCCGGCGGCGACGTCCGCGCCGATCTCGGGATCGACCTTCAGAAAAATGGCGTTCCGCTCGCGCGCGATGGAAGCGAGCTTCGCGACCGCGGCTTCGAGCTGCGACGCATCGCCGATGATCGGTCCGCGAGGGACATAGGCGATCGATCGGCCCGCAGGAAGCGATCGCCAGAGGACCAGCGCCACCGGAAGTGGCTCCCCGAATTCAAGAAACTCGGCGCGCCAGCCCTGTGCTTCGCGGATGCCGGCCCACGCCGCCGACTGCAGCACGTGACCGCCCGGCGAGCGGACCGCGGCGTCGTCCCAGCCGGCCGGGGCCTGCGTCACGCGCTCGCGGCGGCGAGCCGCCGCCGCGCGCCGAGCCTCCAGAGCGGGAAGAGAAAGCCGGTGACCGGCGTCTCGAGCGCGCCGATCCACGGCGTGACCTCGCCACCGAAGCCGAGCTTGAAGTTCTCCACGCCGGAGAGCTCGTCGCCCTCGGCCAGACCCCACATGTCGTAGCGGCGAACGCCAAGCTCTTTCATCTGCATCAGCGAGTGCCACTTGAGCAGATAGAACGGCCGCTTCTCGCTGTGCGCGCCGCTCCATCCGCCGAAAAGCTCCCACGCTCGATCGCCGATGCGAATCACGAGCAGCGCTCCGACGTCCTCTCCCTCGACGCGCGCCATCCGCAAGTGCAACGCATCGCCGAATGCCTCGACCAATGACGCGAAGTAACCCAGGTCATGGATCCCGAACTGGTCGCGCTCGGCCACCGTGCGAAGCACTCGATGGAAGCGCGCGAGGTCCGTCGTCTTCTCGGTCACGACCCCTTCGCGCTCGGCCTTGTGGATGTACTGCCTCGTCTTCTTGCGCATCGCGCCGAGCATCGTGTCGGCGTCCTGCGTCAGGTCCATGAGCAAAGTCCGGCGCGGCTGCACGTACACCGGCGAGCGGCGGATGCCCTCGGCTCCGAGCGCTTTCGCGAGAGCGTCGCTCTCGGAGGCCTCGGGATCGCAGAGCAGGCTGACGGTCATGCCGTGGCCGAGCGCCTTGCGGAGGGCGACGATCGCGGCAGGAAGCTTGTCGTCATCGACGAGCGGACCGCGCGGCGCGTAGGCCACGTCGACTCCACGAATCAGACGTTTGCGGAGCACCTGAACGCATCCCACCCGCGCGGCACCATCTTCGAAGACGTACCGCTCCGCGCGCCAGCCGGTGGCGGCTTTGACCTCGGCCCAGCCCGTCGATTGGAGAAGATGCGGACGCCGAGTCTCGTGCATGAGCCTGTCCCAATCGCGCGTCTCGTCCGCCGTTGCCGCTCGCGCCCTCACCGGCGCAAGACTATGCGGCGTCTTTCCCCGGGGTCGCGTCGGCCGCCGGAAGCTCGCGCGCCGTGAAGGTGCATTCGGGGTAGCGCTCGCAGCCGAAGAACATGGAGCGGCCACGCCCGCGGCGGCGAACGAGCTCGCCCTTCCCGCATTCGGGGCAAACAACGCCGGTCTTTTGCTGCGTCTTCTTGATGTACTTGCAGTCGGGGTACCCGGTGCAGCCGACGAACGGGCCGAAACGACCGCGGCGGCGCGCGAGGGGCTTGCCGCACTCGGGGCAGATCTCGCCTTCGAGTATCTCGAGCTGGGGCTCCTTCTGGCCCTCGAGCGGCTCGGAGTAATCGCAACCGCCCTCGGGCATTGGCTCGCCCTTCTTGCCCTTCTTGAATCCGGTGCACGAGTAGAAGCGCCCGTACCGCCCGAGCTTGATGACGACGGGACGGCCGCACTTCGGGCAGATCCGGTCGGTGGCCTCTTCGGTCACATCCGACTTCTTCACGCTCTTCGTCTTCTCTTCGACGAGCTTGCTAAACGGCTCGAAGAAGTCCCGGACGACAGGGACCCACTCGACTTCACCTGCGGCGATCCGGTCGAGGTCCTCCTCCATGCGCACCGTGAAGCCGGTGTCCACGATCTCGGGGAAGTGCTCGTGCAGGAAATCGGTCACGACGAAGCCGACATCCTCCGGCATGAGAGCGCGGCCTTCCTTGCGGACGTACTTACGGTCCACGAGGGTCGAGATCGTCGGCGCGTACGTCGAGGGCCGGCCGATCCCGAATTCTTCGAGGGTCTTGACAAGCGACGCCTCGGTGAAGCGCGGAGGCGGTTGCGTGAAGTGCTGCGACGCGTCGAGGCCCAGCAGCTTGAGCTCCTCGCCGGGCTGCACCTCGGGGAGCGGCGCGATCTCCTTCTCGGGCTCGTCGGTCGATTCGAAGTACGCGCGGAGGAATCCATCGAACAGGACGCGGCGGCCGTTCGCTCGCAAAAGGTACTGGCCCGCCTCGATGTCGAGGCGCGTGTTCTCAAAGCGCGCGGCCGCCATCTGCGACGCGATCGTCCGCTGCCAGATCAGCGTGTAGAGCTTGAGCTGGTCCGGCTTGAGGAACCGTTTCACGCGGTCCGGCGTGCGCGAGAGATCCGTCGGACGGATCGCCTCGTGCGCCTCCTGCGCGCCCTTCGAGCGTGTCTTGTAGTGACGCGGCTTCTCGAGCGCGTACGGAGTCCCGAATTCCTTCGTGATGACGTCGCGCGCCTGATGGAGCGCGCTCTCGGCGACGTGGAGCGAGTCGGTTCGCATATAGGTGATGAGTCCGACCGGCGCGCCGTCGCCGACGGCGATGCCTTCATAGAGCTGCTGCGCGAGGACCATCGTTTTCTTCACCGAGTAGCCGAGCTTGCGCGATGCCTCCTGCTGGATCGTCGAGGTGGTGAACGGCGGCGCGGCATTGCGGCCGCTCTCGCGCTTCTCGACGCTCTTGACTGTGTAACTGGCATCTGCGAGGGCGGCACGATGCTTATCGGCAGCCTCACCGTCATGGATCTCGAGCTTGTGGCCCTTTTGCTGGATGACCTCGGCGCTGAACGTTTCGCCCGCGTGGTTGGCGAGCGCGGCCTCGAGAGTCCAGTACTCCTGCGGCTTGAACGCCTGGATCTCGCGCTCGCGGTCGACGATGAGCCGGAGTGCGACCGATTGGACGCGACCCGCGGAGAGGCCGTAGCGGATCTTCTTCCAAAGGAGCGGCGACATCGTGTAGCCGACCAGCCGGTCGACGACCCGGCGCGCCTGCTGAGCATTCACGAGGTCCTGATCGATCTCCCGCGGATGCTTGAACGCTTCCTCGATGGCGGCAGGGGTGATCTCGTGGAAGGTGACCCGGCGCAGCTTGGACTTTGGGACCTTGATGATGTCGGCCAGGTGCCAGGCGATGGCCTCGCCCTCGCGGTCGAGGTCAGTGGCCAGCCAGACATGGTCCGCGGCCTTGGCCTCTCGTCGAAGGGTCCGGGCGTGCTTTTCCGAATCGTCCGGGACGATGTATTCCGGGACGAAGGTCTTGAGATTGACGCCCATCTTCGACTTCGGCAGATCCCGGATATGCCCGAACGAGGCCTCGACCTTGTAGTCGGGACCGAGCATCCGTTCTAGAGTTCGTGCCTTGGTCGGGCTCTCCACCACGACTAAGTTCTTCGGCGCTACCGCCAATTGGTTTCCTTTCGCCTAATAAAAGAGCGCCCCACCCGGGCGCCCTCCCGCTACCACTCTAACGTCGGCGTCCACCTGATAACAGACAGACAGGCGACGCCGACCGCCTCCAAACGGCCCGGAAACCGCGGGAATAGCCGCTCTAGGCGCCAGCCCGACCGAAACCCTCTTTACGCGGCGGCGGACCCCCCGGCCTTCGGCCGGCGCCCCACCGCGCGGGGGCCCTCGGTCGGGCTGGCGGCGCCCTAGAGCAGGTCCTCCCTTTCGTCGCGCTTGAGGCGTTCGACGATCGTCTTCACTTCCTCAGAACGCTCCTTGGAAGTAATCAGGAGGGCGCCCTCCGTGTCGACGACGACAAGGCCCTCGACTCCTATTAGAGCGACGAGCTTCCCGGGAGCCCAGACGTAGTTGTCGTGGGCATCCTCGGCCACGAGATCGTCGGATGCCCAGTTGTCCGCCTTCGAGACGATTTCGGCGAGCCGGGCCCACGACCCCACGTCCTGCCAGCCGATGTCGGCCGGCACCACCGCGACGTTGTCAGCCTTCTCGGCGATGCCGTAGTCGACCGTAGTGCGGTCCGTCTCCTCCCAAACTTCCGCAAGGACGGACTCATACCGAGGAGACCCGATCGCGTCGCGGAGCGCGGTGATCGCGGCGGCGGTCTTCGGGAGGTGCTTTTCGTACGCGCGAAGGATCTCCTCCACGCGCCAAACGAACATCCCGGCGTTCCAGTAATGCCCGCCCGCGGCGACCATCCGCTCGGCGGCCTCGCGCTTGGGCTTCTCGACGAACCGTTTGACCGCGCGCACTTCGACAGGAGCCTCGATGTCCAGCTTGTCGGTGGCCTCGATGTATCCGAAACCCGTGTCCGGCCGTTCCGGCGTGATCCCGAGGGTCACGAGGTGGCCGCGCTCAGCGGCGGCGGTCGCCGCGATGAGCACCTTGCGAAACTGTGCGCGATCGCCGACCACGTGGTCCGACGGGAGAACGGCGACGACGGCGTCGGGGTCGAAGGCCGCGAGAGCCGCCATCGCGAGCCCGACCGCGGCGGCATTCCCGCGCGGATACGGCTCGACGACGAGGTGATCCGACGGAAGCTCGGGCAGCTGCTCGTGGATGAGCGCGCGGTGCTCGGGCGGCGCGACGACGAAGATCCGTTCCCGCGGAACGAACTCCGAGACGCGGTCGACGGTGTCCTGCAGCAGGCTGCGCTCGCCCAGAAGATCCAGGAACTGTTTCGGCCGATCGCGCCGCGAGAGCGGCCAGAGGCGCGTCCCGGCCCCGCCGGAGAGCACGAGAACGTAGAGCCTAGGCACGGTCTCCGGAGGTTAGAGCCCGAAGTAGTTGAGGTGCATGGCCGAACGCACTTCGTGGAGTGTCTTACGGGCTTCCTCGCGTGCGCGCGCGCTTCCTTCCTCGATGATCCGATCGACGGCCCTGGGATCGCTCGCGTACTGCGCGCGGCGCTCGCGGATCGGCCGGAGGAACTGCTCCACCGCGACGATGAGCTTCTCCTTCACTTCGACATCCCTGACGGTGCCGGCGCGATAGCGGCGCTTCAGGTCCTCGACTTCGGCTTTGTCCGGGTTGAAGACGTCGTGATAGACGAAGACCGGGTTCCCCTCGACCCGCCCGGGATCGGTCGGGTGGATGCGATTCGGGTCGGTGTACATCGCCCGGATCTTCTTCTCGACCGTTTTCGAATCGTCGGTCAGGAAGATGGCATTGCCGAGGCTCTTCCCCATCTTTCCCGAGCCATCCGTCCCCGGGAGCATCCCGCCTTCGGGGATGAGCGCGTCGGGGACCGGAAAGACCGGCGCGAAAAGCTCGTTGAAGCGGCGCGCGATCTCGCGCGTGAGCTCAACGTGGGATTCCTGATCACGGCCGACCGGGACGAGGTCGCCCTTGACCATGAGGATGTCGGCCGCCTGGAGGATCGGGTAGCCGAGAAGGCCGTACGTCGGAACGGCCAGGTTGTGGTCACGCATCTGGTCCTTGAGGGTGGGGATGCGCTGGGCGCGGGGGACGGTCACGAGCATGGAGAAGATGAGGAAGAGCTCGGTGACCTCGGGGATGAGCGACTGCAGGTAAATCGTCGTCTTCTTCGGGTCGATCCCGACCGAGAGATAGTCGATCACCAGGTCGCGGATGTTGCGACCGATCTCCTCGAGCTCGGTCAGCCGGGTCGTCAGCATGTGGTAGTCGGCGATCAGGAAGAAGCTGTCGTACTCGTCCTGGAGCTTTACGCGGTTCGCCAACGTTCCGTAGTAATTCCCAAGATGAAAGCTTTTCGCGGTCGGGCGATCGCCCGTGAGGATCCGCTTCCGCGTCTTCTTCGCGGAAGTCGATGGCTGCCCGACAGCAGTGGCCTGAGCGCTCATGGGAGATGCGATGGTACAGGCAGCGCGCGTGCCAGCTCATCCGCGACGAGCATCCCGACCTCGTCACGTTTGCCGACGAAGAAGTGGTCGACGTCACTCACGGTCGCAACACGCGCGTGCGGGACTGCGGCGCGAAGCTCTGCCGCCGTGCCGAACTGGTCGTTCTCCGCGGCGACGATGAACGTACCGTCGGGGATCCTCGGCAACGCGCGCGGGGCGAAGCTCACGTCCTTCGTGCCGACACCGACGAGCGCGACCGCGTCGGCGCGCCCGCCTCGCTCGAGAAAGGCGAGAGTCTGGAACGCGCCGAAGCTGTATCCCACCAGACCCAGCGGCAGACCCGGTGCGATGGCGCGCGCGTATTGGACCGCGGCGGCGATGTCGTCGGTCTCGTAGCGGCCGCCGGTCCACTCGCCGGCGCTCGCGCCGACGCCGCGGAAGTTGAAGCGAAGCGCGTACCAGCCGCGCTCGGCGCAGGCCCGCGCGATCGCGGCCATGATCGGCGTTCGCATCGTGCCGCCGTGCGTCGGCAGAGCGTGGGCGATCACCACGATCGCCGTAGGGGGCACGTCGGGTATGCGCAGCGTCGCCTCGAGCCGGTCATCGATCCGCCGCGCTTCCTCGCGCACGTATGGAAGTCTGCGGGAACCGCCGCGACGGGGTCGCTGTATAGGCTTGCGAGATGCGGCCGCTCGTCGCGCGATTCGGCGTGCTCGCTCTGGTCGCCGCGGTCGCCTGCCAGGCCGCTCAAGGTCCCGGACCGTCGCCCAGCTCGAGCGGGAGCGCCGCGTCAGGCTCCGCGACCCCCGCGCCTACGCCGACGCAGAGCTACCCCTCACGCGAGGGGACCTGCGCGATGCGCGTCAGTGAGAGCTTCACGCTCGCGAACGACCTGACCTGCACGGGCGATGGCATGGTCGTCGTGTCCGACAACATCACTGTCGATCTCGGCGGGCACACGCTCACCGGCCCGGGGATGGGTCCGCAGACATGGCCGCTCCCCCAGCTCGACAGCGTCGGCGTCCGCGTCGGTGGTCACACCGGCGTGACCATCCGCGATGGAAAGACGACGGCCTTCTCGACCGGGATCTACTTCATCGACATGGTGTCGAGCTCGATCGAGAGCGTGACCACGCTGAGGAACCGCTTCGGCTTCTACATCCACGCATCGCAGAAGATCACCGTGAAGGACTCCGATGTCGAGTTCAACATCTACGGGCTGCACCTCCAGAACTCCGACGACTGCGTCCTCACAAACAACCTGCTGGCCCGGCAGACGTACAACAGCCCCGGTGGGTACGGTCTCTACCTCTACGCGAGCTCGCGCAATCGGGTGACCGACAACACCATCGACTCGAACATCAACTGGGGTATCTGGTTCAGCGATGCGAAGGAGAACGTGATCTTCCACAACAACGTCGTCGGCAACAACCCGCCGGTCAGCGACAACACCGAGGGCTCCAACGTCTGGTACGACAAGCAGACGAAGGAAGGCAACTGGTGGGCGGACTACAAAGGGAAGGACGCCGACAACGACAGCATCGGCGACACGCCCTACCCGATCCTCGGACCCGGCGGCATGGTCGACCCATATCCGTTCGTCGCGAAGGACGGCTGGAAGACCAAGCGTCGCTCCACCATCGACCACTACGAGCCCGCGGCCGCACGGCCGCCGCGCGGAGTGACCGTAGTCGCGCTTGCCGGCGGGAGCGCGTACACGGCCCGCCCCGGCGACGATCGCGCGACGCTTCGGATTCCCGACGTGTCGCAGATCGCGATGGGCACGGACGAGCGCACCCTTTACGCGGCATCGGGGAAGACCGTGACGGCAGAGGACATCGTGACCGGCGAGACCCGCGATCGCACGACGTACGCGGTGGACGGCATTGTCGCCGCGAACCGCGACGGCCATTCGGTACTCGTCGTCGGACCCCAGGGCGCCGAGCAGCGCGACCTTACCACGGGCCAGAGCGAGTTCTTCGACTACCACGGCAATCCCGAATCGCTCGCGCCGAGCTACAAGCACAACCACGTCTTCGTCGCGACGCCGCGCGGCATCGACCTCCTGTACCTGAACCTCGGCGGCCGAACGCCATACACGATCCCCCTCGACGGCCCGCCCAGCGCGATGGTCATGGCCGAGTCCGGCACGCGGATCTACGCGGCGATCTCGGGCCAGCGCCTCATCGACGTCGTGGACACCGAGCAGTACGCGGTCGTGGATCGGATCGCGACCGATGTGTTTCCGACGGCCCTCGCGATCTCGCCGCGCGAGGACATCCTCTATGTGGGCTCCGCGAACGGCGCCGAGGCCGTGACGATCCGTGACCGCTCGGTGGTTGCGACGGCTGCGTTCCTGGGCTCGGTCGTCGACCTCGCGGTGTCGCCGAACGGCGACCAGCTCTACGTCGCCCTCGCCGGTCTCTCCCACGCGATCGCCGTGCTGGACGCGCCCCACTTGCGTGTGGCGCATGTCATAGAGCTCGACAACGACCCGAGTCGCATCTTGGTGGCGAGCTACTAACGATCCCGAACCGCCAGTCGCCTCGGACGCGTTAGAAGGTCGCAGTGGGACGGACGGCGGCAGCCACCGTAGCGCGGGAGCGCGCCCATCTGCTCATCCGTCTCGCAGCGATCGCCCTCGGCGGAACACTCGTGCTGCTCGCCGGGGTCGGCGCGACCTCGCTCGCCGCGCTCGTCCTGGTCATCTACCTCGCGGCCGCAGTCAGCGTGCGGTACTACCCCCCACTGCAAAAGGTCCCCTTCGTCGTGCCCGTCCTCGACCTCGCCGCGGTGACCGGACTCGCGTTCGCACTGCCGCTCGAGCTCGGTCCATGGATCCTCTACGTCTTCGCGATCGGCGTTTCCGCTCTCCGGTCCGGCCCGGTCGGCGCCGTCGCGGCGACGGCCCTCGCGATCGTCGGTTACGACGCGACGCTCGTGGCCCGCGGAGAGCAAGCCCACGCGACCGACCTCTGGCCGGTCCAGGCCCTGATCGCGATCGGCCTCGTCATCGCCGAGATCGTCTGGGCACTGGGGCGTCAGGACGTCGACACGCTGTGGTCGCGCATCCACGCCCGCGCCCTCAGCGGGCTCACCCGTCAGCGCGAGCCCGAGGAGGTGCTGCGCGCGCTCGTCCCCGAGCTCGCGCGCCTCCGCAGTGTGCACGGCGCGTGGGTGTGGACGATCGGGCCCGACCAGCGGATCCGCACAACGGTCACCGCGGGCGCCGTGCCTCCCGCCGAGATGATCGTCTCGGCCGAAGCCCTGCGAGCTCTCCAGGCTCCGTCACCGCTTGAGCGGATCGCCCCGAACATGACCGGCCTGTCGATCCCGATCTCGGTCGATCCGCCCCTCGCGGTCGGCGTCGCGCTCGAGGCGATCAAGGAGGAGGACCGCGCGGCGACGGCCGGCGCCATCCACGACCTCGTCGGTGACGCCGCATCTCTCCTGTCGGCAGCGTTCGAGCGGGCGCGCCGCGAGGCCGAGCTGCGCGCGCTCGACGACGCAGCGCGGGCCATCGCGGAGATCGACGGCGAGCACACGCAGGCCGGCGTGCTCGCATCGACCGTCCTCGGAGCGGAGCGCATCGTGAGCGGGAGAGCCGCGATCATCCGACCATCGGATGGGTCGGTCGTCGTCGGCGATCTCCCGGGCGGCCCACTCGCGGAGCTCGCACGCGATCGGCGTCTTTCCGCGATCGTCAGCGCGAGCGCCGCGCCGCTCGCGGCGCAGACCCTGGGCAATGACGCGACGGTCGCGCTCGTGAGCCTCTCGGAAGGACGCGTCCTCGCCGCGCTCGGTCCGCCGGATGTTCTAAGCGCGCGCCTCCCACGCCTCGAACAGGTCGCCCGGGCCGCGCGCGACCGGCTCGCGCTCCTCGCCGAGCGAGACGCGCTCCAGCTCGCGGCGAACGAGCTTGGCCGGGACGTCCAAAGCCTCGGCGGCGCTCTGCGCGCGAAGGAGGACGCGATGACGACGGCGGTGCACGAGCTCCGCAACCCGCTGACCGCGGTGCACGGGTACGCGACCCTCATGTCGCGGAACCTTCAGGCGGTGCAGGGCCAGCTCACGCAGCTCGAGCGGCTCATGGCCGACCTCCTCAGCGCCGACCAGCGCACGCCGGGCGACGAACCGCCGGTCGAGGCAGCTGCCGAGGCGCGCCAGGCTATCGCGCGCGCGCGCATTCGAGGCGCTCGTGTCGACCTCGAGGCGCCTGCCGAGCCGGTGCGCCTCGCCATCGGGCAGGCACGATTCGCGCAGCTCCTCGACAACCTGATCTCGAACGCCATCAAGTACTCACCGATCGGCGAGCCGATCCTCGTGTCGATCCACGTCGAGGACGCTCTGGGCAGGCTCAGCGTGATCGACCACGGGATCGGTATTCCCGCCGAGCAGCTGGCTCGTGTCTTCGATCGTTTCTATCGCGTGGGCGGAACCGCCGACGCGGTCGCAGGACAGGGCCTCGGTCTCTCGATCTGCAAGGAGATCGTCACGGCGCACGGCGGACGGATCTGGGCCGACAGCGAAGGGCAGGGTCGCGGGAGCACCTTCTCGTTCACGCTGCCCTTGGCCGTAGGAGCTGCGACGACCTAGTCGCGGAGCAAGCTCAAGCGCCCAGCACGGCGGGTCCTGTCCCGGGCTCGGGGTCGCGCGCTCGCCGCACCCTCCCCGCCTTCCGCGTCATTCGCTTCGCTCATGCCGCGTGGCGGGTCCCCGGGGCACCCGCGGCTCGCGCACAACCCGCTCGCCCGTGCCACCCGCCGTGCCAACACGCATGTGCTTTTCGAAGAAGCGCACCACTTTCGGCCACGCATCCGCTCGGTTCTTGGCCTTTGCGAGTCCATGTCCTTCATCCTCATATCGGAGGTACTCGACTTCTCGCCCGCGCGAGCGGAGCGTCGAGACGATCTGCTCGGCCTCTTGCACGGGCACGCGCGGATCGTTCGCGCCGTGAATGACCATGAGCGGCGCCTGGATGCGGTCGATGAAGTTGAGCGGTGAGATCGATTCCAGGAAGTCGGCATCTTTCTCCGGGTCGCCGTACTCGGCGGCACGGAGCGGCCGCCGCCACGGCGCGGTGCGCGCGAAGAAGGTCGTAAAGCTCGCGATGCCCACGATGTCCACGGCCGCCGCCCAATTCCGCTCCGCGCAGTACGTGATCGCCGCCAGCGTCATGAATCCGCCGTAGGAGCCACCGATGACGCCGATCCGATCGGCGGGCGCGACGCCCGACTTCGCGAGCCACTCCGCGGCCGCGTCGAGGTCGCGCACCGAGTCCATGCGCAGCCGTACGTCGTCGAGCGACATGTACGCGCGACCGTAGCCGGTCGACCCGCGGACGTTCGGCTGAAGCACGTTGAATCCAGCGCCGACCAGCGCCACGGTCAGTGGGTTCCACAGCGGACGGGCCTGGCCTTCGGGACCACCGTGCACTTGCACCACGGTGGGCCGCGGACCCTTCGGCGCGCCGCGCGGTCGAAGGAGGAAGCCGGGGATCGTCCGACCATCGAACGATGGCCAGGTGACGAGCTCGTCTTCAGGTAGTCCGTCGGGCGAAAGGCCGGCCATCTGTGGCGGGACGAGGAGCGTCGCCGACTGGCCGGGCCGGGCCACGTAAACGGCGGACGGGGCGTCGAAACGCGCCCACGCCACCGCGACCGTGCCGTCCGCTGCGACCGCGAGGCTGTTGCCTATGAGATCGGTCGCGAGGTCGCCCGGCGGAAGGCCGGCGACCGGTCTGTCCTCTCCGCCGGAAAGCACCCGGACCTCGGAGCGTCCATCCACGTTGAGGGCGTACGCGAGCCGTCCATGCGCGACCTCGAGCTCATCGACGACCTTGTCGGCGGGCGCGACGAGATAGCCGAACGAGCCGTCGATGCCGATCCGCGCGATCGCTGCCAGGTCGCGATCGCGGTCGGAGAGCACGACGATCCCGTCCTCGAAGCCGTGCGCCGACTGGTGCATCGCGGCGGGCGTTTCCGGTGTGAGCCGCTTGATCGAACCGTCGCGCTCGATGAGCGAAAGGTGATTCTGATCGCCACGGGCGCGGTTCGTCGTGACGACGATCCGCCCGTCGTCGAGGGCCGCCGCGCCAAAGCCGGTTCCGTCATGACGAAACCGCAGTTTCGGCGTACCACCCTCAGCAGGGAACTCATGAAGATCGAAATACCGCTCGTCCCGAAGATTGGCGAACACGAGTGCGCCCCGGCCGTCCGGGGTCCAGTCGACGACGTGATGGATCCGATCCGCGCGCGTCGAAACGCGGCGGGCCTGGGTGCCGTCAGCGTTCATCACCCAAAGCGCCCATCGCTCGTCGCCGCCCTCGTCGGCGCCGTACGCGATCTTTGTCCCGTCCGGCGACAGGCCGTATGCACCGACGCGATCGGCCTCGTGCGAAAGTCGGCGCGGCACTCCGCCCGCCACGGCCACGCTCCAGAGCTGCATCGTGCCGGTGAGATCGCTGACGTAGTAGAGGGTCCCCGCATCGGGGGAGAGCGCAAGCCGCGACGCGCCGCGCGCGTCGAGGATCCGTATCAGAGAAGGGGGCACCGCCCGAGTCTTGCACGCCGTCGTGGACAATGGGCCGCGGTGGGTGGTCGCGGGCTCGCGGCAGGAGTGGTCTTCGCGTTCCTGGCGAACGCGTGCGCAAGCGGCGGCGGTATCGCTGTCCGGTCGACCCCGACGCCGGCCGGTCCCGCGTTCACAGACACCGTCATCCAGTCGGGGCTCATCGTTCCCTGGGAGGTCGCCGTCGCGCCGGACGGGCGCATGTTCGTCACCGAGCGACCCGGGACGATCAGCGTCTTCGAGAGCACCGCGCCAATGGCCAAACGCATCGCATCCGTCGAGGTCTCGGGTGTGCGAGCGATGGGCGAGGCTGGGCTCCTGGGCCTGGCCCTCGATCCGGACTTCGCGCGCAATCGGTTCTTCTACGTCTGCGCATCGCGCCTCGACCAGGGCGAATGGCGGAATCAGGTGCTGCGCTACACCGTCTCGGCGAACGCGCTTGCTGTCGACACGACGATCCTTCGCACCGGGATCGCGGCAGGCGGGCTTCACGACGCCTGCCGGTTGCGCTTCGGGCCGGACGGCAAGCTATGGATCGTCACCGGCGACGGCGGTCAGCCCGCTCGCGCTCAGGACGCCACCTCGCTCAATGGGAAAGTGCTCCGCATCAACGCGGACGGATCGGTCCCGAGCGACAACCCCATGTTGAAGGGACAGTCGGCGCCTTCGGCCGTCTACGCGCTTGGCCTCCGCAATCCGGGCGGCCTGGCCTTTCATCCGACGACCGGAACCTGCTTCGTGGTGGACGCCGGCGACCAAACACAGGACGAGATCGATGAGGTCTCGGCCGGCGCGAACTTCGGCTGGCCCACAGCCCTCGGTCCGGTCGGATCGAGCCGCGGTTTCGCGGACCCGGCCTGGAGCTCAGGCGCGCCGGCGCTCGCCGTCGCGGGGGCGGATTTCCTTTCCGGTCCGGGGTGGGGCGCCTGGGCCGACACGCTTGTCGTGGCGACGCTCAAGGAGCAGGACCTCCGGCGGTTCAGCCTGGAGGACACACATGCGACGCAACGCGAGATCCTCCTCGATCAGAAATACGGACGCCTCCGCGCCGTCACCGCGGTGCCTGACGGTTCGTTGCTCGTGACGACGAGCAACGGTAGCGGCGACCGGATCATCCGCATCGCTCCCACGCGCTAAAACGGCGTCAGCCAGCGGAAGGATTTTCGACACGAGCGTGTGAGCGAGACTTGCATCGTGAACGAAAAGATCCGAATCGAATCAGCTGAGACGTTCGACCAGCTCGCCGAGCGCTACCGGGGAGAGATCCTGCTCCACTGCTATCGGATGCTTGGCTCTCTGCACGACGCGGAGGACGCCACTCAGGAGACGCTTCTGCGCGCGTGGCGCGGGCTTGAGCGATTCGAGGGGCGCGCGTCGCCTCGCGCCTGGCTCTATCGCATCGCGACCAACGCGTGCCTCACCGCCCTCGCCCGCGCGAAGACCCGGCGCGTGCTGCCGGAGACGCAGGGTCCGCCCGTGGCGTTCGCGCCACTCGGCGAAAGGGACGAGGAGATCGCCTGGCTCGAGCCGTATCCCGACGCCGCGCTCGACAACATCCGCGATCTCGCGCCAGGCCCGGAGGCGCGCTACGAGACCCGTGAGGCGATCCAGCTCGCCTTCATCGCGGCGATCCAGGAGCTGCCTTCTCGCCAGCGCGCGACCCTGTTGTTTCGCGACGTCCTTGGCTGGTCCGCTCAGGAGACGGCCGACGTTCTCGAGTCGTCGGTCGCGTCGGTCAACAGCGCGTTGCAGCGCGCGCGGACAACTCTGAGGCGGCTTTTTCCCGACGGCGAGATCGAGACGCCACCCGTGCCGGACGACCGACAACGTGTCCTGCTCGGGCGCTACGTGCGCGCTTGGGAATCCTCCGATATCGATGCGTTCGTCGCCCTTCTGAAAGAGGACGCGGTCTGGACCATGCCCCCGTGGCGTCAGTGGTTTGTCGGAGGTCCGACGATCAGGGCGTTCCTCGGTTGGGCGTGGCGACCGGAACGTGGCCGCCGTCAGCGTCTCGTGGCGACGGCTGCGAACGGCCTGCCGGCCTTCGGCTACTACCGATCGGAGCGTGGAGGATCGGAGTGGCACGCCTTCGCGATCCAGGTGCTTGCGCTCCATGACGACACCGTCGCGGCCGTGACCAACTTTGTGGACTCGAGGCTGTTCGCCGCATTCGGCCTACCGATCCTTCTGCCGCGGACCGAGGACCGATGAGTTCGGATGATGTCGCGAGTCTTGAGGGTAGGAGGTGCCCAAATGGAAAAGACCGCCGTAACAGGGAGTCCCGGTTTCATCTCGATCGCTGTCACCGACGCGAACAGGTCCGCCTCGTTCTACGAACAGCACCTCGGCGCCGTTCGCGACACGTTCGACTTCGGCCCCGACGCCGTCGCATTCGTGGGCTGGCCGACGTTCGCGCTCTCGTCGGCCCGTCGACCAGGGCAGCCCGGTCCATCTCCCGAAACCACGAGCATCCAGCTCTGGTGGAGGGCAAGCGACGCGCAGGCGCTGTATGAGCGAGTGGTCACCGCCGGCGTTCGCATCGTTGCCGAGCCGTTCGACGGCCCGTTCGGACGAACCTTCGCCATGTCCGATCCGGATGGCTACCGCATCACCATCTACGAGAAGGACCAGCCACTCTTCTGGCCGCCGAAGCGGAGCCGATAAAAGATGGCGCTCAAGATCGAGTTCTACGCCACATAACCCGACGATCAGCGCTAGCGACGCGCGAGGCGCCCGTCGGCCGTCGAGGCGACCCGTCCGCGGATCACGAGGCGCGCGACGATCGCCGCGAGCGCCGTCGTTCCGAGACCGAGCCGCCGCGCGAGCGCATCGGGGTCGAGCGGCGACGACGCGAGCAGATCGAGCACTCGCAGGTCCTCGACGGGGTCGTCTTCCGTCCGGCGCGCCGCACGGAGTTGGAGCGTCCCGAGGAGCATCTCGACTCCCGTCAGCGCCTTCGCTTCCCCGCTCGCGATGAGCGCGTTCGCGCCCGCCGACGCTGCGACGCCGATGGGTCCCGGCACGGCGTAGAGCGGACGGCCGAGGCGGCGCGCCTCTCCGGCGGTGATGAGCGCTCCCGATCCAATGGGAGCCTCCACCACAACGGTGAGTTCGCCGAGCGCCGCGATCGTCGTGTCGCGCTGCGCAAAAGTCCATTTCCGAGGAGGCGCTTCCGGAGGAAACTCGGAGACGAGCGCTCCCGAGGTGCGGATCGCGTGGGCAAGCCTTCGTCGCCGGCCGCGCGCGTCCTCGAGGTACGAGGCGATCCCGGCGCCGAGCACGGCCACGGTCATCCCGCGCGCGTCGAGAGCGCCTTGATGCGCCGCGCTGTCGACACCCTGCGCGAGGCCCGACACGACGACGATGCCTGCCTCGGCGCAGGTCGCGGCGAGCTCGCGAGCCACACGCGCCCCGTATGGGGTCATGCGACGCGTGCCCGCGATGCTGACCGCGCGCGCCGCGAGGACGGCGGGATCGCCGTCGAGCCAGAGTGGATCCGGCGGGCCGCGAAGATCGAGGAGCCGCCGCGGATACCGCGTATCCGCCGGTCCGATTCCGATCACGGATCCGAACGCAGAAGCAGCGCGAGCGCCACGTCCTCGCCCCGTACTCCGTCGCTTCCGGCGAGGTCCGCGGCCGTGCGAGCGACGCGCAGGACGCGGTGGTAGCCGCGCGCCGAGAGCCGCCTGGCTCCGACCGCTTCCGCCAGAAGGCGTTCGGTCGCCGCGTCAACGGAGCAGAAACGCTTCACCTCGATGACGGTGAGCTCGGCATTCACGCGCCGGCCGGTCGTGGCGAGGCGTACGCGCATGCGCTCGCGCGCCGCGAGCACCCGTTCGCGCACATCCGCGGAACGCTCGCGCCCGTCGTCCCGCAGTCGCTCGAAGGGCACACGCGGAACGTGCACGCGCAGGTCGATGCGGTCGAGCAATGGCCCCGAGAGCTTGCCGCGATACCGCTCGATCTGCTCCGGAAGACACGTGCATTCGCGCTCGGCGTCGCCCCAAAATCCGCACGGGCACCC
>Ga0209474_10000642_pt1 | contig 37144 bp, 31 predicted proteins | sample GraSoiAngelo_145_FD_185902 | JGI IMG/M metagenome (GOLD analysis project Ga0209474, IMG submission 185902) | Grasslands soil microbial communities from the Angelo Coastal Reserve, California, USA - 14_1009_05_20cm (SPAdes) (version 2) | ecosystem: Environmental > Terrestrial > Soil > Grasslands...
GATATCGATGCCGGTCGGGTGGAGCGCGGCATCGAGCGCCTGAAAGCGGTGGTCGCCGAGCGTCCCGACTTCGCTCCGGCGCGGTATGCACTCGGCTCAGCATACCTCCAGCATGAAAATCCTGCGGAGGCGATCCCACCGCTTCGCGCGGCGGCCCGGTTGGTGCCCGATCACCTCGAGTACCAGAACGATCTCGGCGTCGCGCTGTTGCGCCACCACCAGGCCGATTCGGCGATTGCAGTCTTCGAGCGTGCGGTGGCCCTGGCGCCCGAGAATGCACGGACCTACAGCAACCTTGGGCTGGCGTACCAATCCGGTGCGCGCCCCGCAGATGCAGTCGGGGCCTTTCAGAAGGCGGTCAAGTTCGAGCCCACCACCCGGAAATACCGGTTCTTCCTTGGCCGCGCGTATCTCGCGAACCAGGCGTTCGACAAAGCGGTCGCCACGTTCAACGTCGTTCTCGCCAATGACCCCCGCAACAGTGGTGCCGTGCTCGAACGGGCCACGGCATACGGCCTCCTCGGACAGCGGGGATCGGCGCGCCGCGACCTCGAAACGGTCCTGCGCCTGGGCGCCAAGACGGCCGCAGACTCCGCAATCGTGATGGCGGCGCGAAGTCAGCTCGCCGAGATGAACGCGCCAGCCCCAGCCCCAGCCCCAGCCCCAGCGCCTCGCCAGCTACCGGTGTACCAGTTCACAGCGGACCTAGATGCCAGGCCCCGGCTGCTCCGCTGTCCGTCGCCGGTCTACCCAGACTCCCTGCGGCGGCAGCACCTCGAGGGTTCAGTCTTGTTCCGTTTGATCGTCGACACGCTGGGGCACGTTGAGCCTGCCAGCGTCATGGTCTATTCTGAGAGCCATCCCGGGTTCGAGGACGCCGGTCGCGCGGTCGTTCTGGCATGCGTGTACGAGGCCGGAACGCTTCGCGGGCACCCGGTGCGCGTGCGGGTTCAGCAGGGCGTGCCATTCAAGTTATCGGAGTCGGCACCCTGAAGCTGCCCATCCGGTGGGCTACCGGTGATCATGAGGTGATCGCTTGGTGACACGTGAGCGAGCAGGCGACGCTCCTCTGTACGCGAGCGTACTCTGGTTTCTCCTGTTTCTGTTCTGCCTGCGGGTGGCGGGGCAGGCGCTGGTGGCCGCGTTCGCGGTTCCGTTTCTGCCACCGATGAGCGAGTGGTACTCGGGGGTCATCCCCTACCCGATTCTACTGCCCGTCCAAGTCGTCATCATCGTCTTGCTCGCGAAGGTGGCGACGGATTTCACGAGGCGCCGCGGATTCTTCGTCGTGCCACGGAGGACCATGGGACGGTTTCTTGAGTGGTTCAGCTATCTCTACTGGGGTGGGATGGCGGTGCGATACGTGGCGAGCATGGCACTACATCCCGAACGCCGCTGGTTCGGGGGAACCATTCCGATCTTCTTCCACTGTGTGCTCGCGACCTTCGTCTTCCTGGTGGGCCGCTACCACAGGGGGCCATCGGTCTCCCCCCCCGCCGTTCCCGCGAAATGACCGAGCCGGACGTCGCTTTCACGGACTACGCGCTCGCGATCGAGTGCGTGCTCTTCGCCCATCTGGTCCGGCGTAGAGAGGACGCTCTCTTCTTCGGGTCGGCCGCCGTCGCGTCGCTCGCTGGAGGGACGGTCCACGGCTTCTTCCTCGACGGCCGAACGGTAGGGAACGCGATCCTCTGGCGCATCACCTTGATTGCGATCGGCATCACAGCAGCGAGCGCCTGGGCGATCGGCGCGAGGGTGCTGTTCCCAGTGCCCACGGCGCGGCGCATCACCATCGCTGCGGCCGCGGCGTTTGCGGCTTATTGCGTCGTCACGTTGTTGATCACGCAGGATTTCCGCGCGGCGCTGGTTTTCTATCTCCCGGCCGCCGTGTTCTTGTTGATCGTGTTGTCCACCGCGTATGCTCGCGCGCGCGAGCGGGGCATCCTGGTCGCCGTCGCGGGGCTCGGCCTCATGTTCATCGCCGCCGCGGTGCAACAGATGAAGATCGCGCTCCATCCTACGTACTTCGATCACAACGCGCTGTACCATCTCATCCAGGCGCTGGCCCTGTGGCTCCTGTTTCTTGGCTTGCGGAGGCTCCATGCTGACGCGACGTGAGTTCCTCGAGGCCGGGACGGCGATCGCCCTGGCGCCGTACGGCTGCGCTGGAGACCGGTCGGCGCCCGGCGTCCTGGTCAACGACATCCACTCGCAGCTCAATGCCACGCGTGTGTACCGGGTCGTGAAGCCGGCCTCCGCCGACGCGGTGGTGCAGCTCGTCCGGAACGCCGGCCAGGAGGGCCGCCCGCTGAGTATTGCGGGCGGCCGGCACGCCATGGGAGGGCAGCAGTTCGGCAGCGAGACGACGCTCGTCGATATGCGGTCGATGCGGCAGGTGCTCGGCTTCGACGCCGCCCGGGGTCTGATCGAGGTCGAGGCGGGAATCGAGTGGCCCGAACTGCTGCGCTATCTGGTGGACGCGCAGCAGGGGGCGGTGCAGCAGTGGGGCATCCGCCAGAAGCAGACCGGAGCGGACCGTTTGAGTATCGGGGGTGCACTGGCGGCGAACGCGCACGGCCGCGGCCTGCGGTTCAAGCCGTTCATCGGAGACGTCGAGTCGTTCGTGCTGGTCGACGCCGACGGGATCCCCCGCACCTGCAGTCGCGAGGAGAACGCGGAGCTGTTTCGACTCGCGATCGGCGGGTACGGGCTCCTCGGCGTGATCACGTCCGTCCGGCTGCGCCTCGCGCCGAGAGTGAAGGTGCAGCGCCAGGTGCAGATCCTGGAGATCGAGGATCTCATGGCGGCGTTCGAGCAGCGCATCGCCGCGGGGTTCACCTACGGCGACTTCCAGTACCACACGGACCCCGATTCCCCCGACTTCCTGCGCAAGGGGGTCTTCTCGTGTTATCGCCCGGTCGCGGCCAGCACGCCGATACGAGCGGAACAGAAGCAGCTGTCCGCCGACGACTGGAACGAGCTCATCTACCTGGCGCACGCCGATCGTACGCGGGCGTTCCAGGCCTACTCACGCTACTACCTCTCGACCTCAGGACAGGTGTACTGGTCGGACACACACCAGCTTGGTCCGTACCTCGACGATTACCATCACGCCTTGGACCGCCGGCTCGGGGCGTCCGAGCCGGCTACGGAGCTGATCACCGAGATCTATACGCCGAGGGGCGCGCTGGTCCGCTTTCTCACGGACGTGCGCGAGCAGTTCCGCGCGCAGCGCACCGCCCTGATCTACGGCACCATCCGTCTCATCGAGCAGGACGACGAGAGCTTCCTTGCCTGGGCCAAACAACCGTACGCGTGCGTGGTCTTCAACCTGCACGTCGTCCACAGCCCCGCGGGGCTCGAGCGCGCGGCCGCGGAATTCCGACAGCTCATCGACGCAGGGATCCGCTACGGCGGGAGCTATTACCTGACCTACCATCGGTTCGCGACGCGCCAGCAGGTGGAGGCGTGCTACCCGCAATTCCCGGCGTTTCTCCGGGCCAAGCGTCGCTACGATCCCGCCGAGAGATTCCAGAGCGACTGGTATCGTCACTACAAGCAGATGTTCGGAAGTCCGCTGTAGTGCGGGCTGCGAAGGAGGCGTGTCCGCCGCGCTCAGGTTCCGGGCGCGTGCCTCGAGACGCGTCGCCGAGCGGTTGGATCGTGAAGTGCTGCATCTAGCTGAACCTTCAGTCGCCCGTCGGTCGCCGACCCTACCTTGACCTGCTTCTCCCTACCGAACACCCTTCTCCGTCCGTGTCCGAGAGAGGCCGCCATGTTGCTGCTCGCAGTTTGCTTGGCCGTACAGACACCGGTCGATTCCGTTGCGCTCGTGACGCGCGACATCCCCAATTTCTGGCGCGCCTACGATCTCGCGGCGGGCAAGGATAGCGCCGAGCGGACGCGCGTTTTCCGGACGGTGTACCTCCACCCCGGCTCCCCCGGATTGCGCGACTGGATGCGTGTACGCCTGATGAACCGGGACACAGTGCGAGCGCGGATGATCGCGTCCGGATGGACCACCGCTCGGCTGGACTCGCTGAGCCGCGACTCCCTCGAACGCGCGAGCGCGCCGTTCGCAGAGCAGTCGGCCGCCGAGGAGCTGCTCCACGCGCTGCGCACGTACCCCCGCTATTACGCGGCCGTGCGCGCGCGGACGCTCGCGGTCGATACCAACTCCGTCGTCAGGCAGGGCATCCGCCAGGGTCTCGCGAAACTCGCCGAGCTCTATCCCGCAGCCCGCTTTCCCGACATCTACTTCGTGATCGGCACCCTCTCGACCGGCGGCACCACTGCGCGGAGCGGCATGCTCATCGGGACGGAGCAGTCCGCGAGCGGCCCCGATACGCCGCTCGACGAGCTGCCCGTTTGGCCGCAGAAGGGCTTCCCCACGCATCGTTTCGAATCGCTCGTTGGCCTCGTCGTGCACGAGGCGGTGCACACCCAGCAGAAGTCCATGCCCACGGGCCAACACGACACGCTGCTGCGCCACGCGCTCGGCGAAGGCATCGCCGATTTCCTCTCCGAGCTCGCGGTGGGACCGTGGGCGGCGAACACGCCGCGCCAGATCTACGGGCGCGCGCATGAGCACGACGTCTGGGTGGACTTCCAAGACGAAATGGACATGGCTAGTGATTCGTTGATCCGCACGTGGATGTACAACGGCATGGTGCCGCCGGACAAGAATCACGGCGCGGTCGACATCGGCTACTGGGTGGGATATCGCATCGCCGCCGCTTATTACGCGCGCGCCGCCGATAAAGGCGCGGCCGTACGGCAGCTGCTCGAGTTACGTGATCCGGTGGCGGTGCTGCGCGAGAGCGGCTACGCGCCTTAAAACTCGGGGATTCGATTCATGAACTCGACCATGGAACCGACCCTGCTGCGCGCCGCCTGTCTCGCGATCATGCTTTTCCCCCGGCTCGCGCCCCCCGGGGCCGTCGTGCAGCAGCAATGGGTTCACCTCGGCTCACGTGTGGTAGGCTCCGGGGGAGACCGCGATATCATCCGGACCGCGGGCGAGGGCCGGTTCAGGCGCATCCGCCTCGTGGTGGAGGGCGGCGACCTGGAGCTGTTCGACGTCATGATCACCTTCGCGGACGGCAAGACCCTCTCCACCGGTGGGCGGTTCTCCTTCACCGGGAATTCTCGCAGCCGCGTGATCGCCTGGCCCGGCGGTGCGCGAGTCATTCGGTGGATCAACTTCTTCTATCGTCGACTCGCGAGCGGCGGACGAGGCAAGGCCATCATCCGGGCTTACGGTCGCCGCTGACTCGTCGCAGCCATGGACATCGTTTGGATCGGCTCGCCGAATAAGGACCAAGGACGCAACGGTCTGCGTCCCCTGGCGGTGGTCATTCACGTCATGGACGGGACGCTGCACGGGACCGACACGTGGTTTCTGGCCCCGGCGTCGCGGGTCTCGGCACACTACGGCGTGGGTGCCGCCGGCACGCTTCATCAGTACGTGGCCGAGGGCGACACCGCATGGCACGCCGGCCGACGCTACAATCCGACCTGGACGCTCATCAAGGATACGCCGAACCCCAACGTCTACACGATCGGCGTCGAGCACGAAGGCGAGGCCGACACGCCGTGGAGCGACGCGATGCTCGGCGCGAGCACCCGCCTGGTGATGGAGATCTGCAACCGCTGGTCGATCGCGATCGATCGCGATCACGTGATCGGCCACCGCGAGATCTACGCGCGCAAGACGTGTCCCGGGACGTGGATCGATCTCGACGACTACGTGACGCGAGCGCGGCGGCTGGCGTTGGATCCCGCGAGCTACAACTTCGTGGAGCAACCGGGGAGCGCGCAGGCGCGGCTCGATCTCAACTTGCGAGCGGGCGCGCCGACCACGCTGGCGCCGATCGCGCGCACGGCGCCGGGAGGATCCACGCTTGAGTATGCCGGCTGGACGAGCAGCGGGCTGACCGTGAACGGCAACGCCCACTGGTATCGGAGCACCACCGGTGAGTTCTTCTGGGCCGGGGCGACCTCGGGCCCGGTTCCCGGCTAGCGACGCTTGCGCGCGACACCGTGACGTCATGAGCGAGCGAGAAGCGTTCTACACGGTCGACCGGATCGAGGGAGACGTTGCCGTGCTGGTCGGAGACGAGGGAGTGGCGCTCGACGTGCGTCGCACCACCCTGCCCGTGCGAACGGAGCATGGGATGGTGCTGCGCGTGCCACTGTCCGACTATGGGCCCGACTGGTCGAGCTGCACCATCGACGACGCTGAGCGGGAACGACGCCTGGCGGAGGCCCGCGAACGACTCGCCCGGCTGCGGAACACCGATCCCGGGGGCGACGTGGTCCTCTAGCGGGGTCAGCGTTAGCGCACCCGCTTGATCGGCGGGGGCCGCGGACCCCGCCGCGGCGGGCGCTGGCCGAGCAGCTTCATCGCCTCCTGCACGGCCCGCTCGAGTTGGTGATCGTGTCCTTTCAGGACGTCCGCAGGCGCGTAACTCGACCTCGACGTCCGGCGCGATCTCCCGTTCTCCACCGCCCACTTGCCGCTCAAGTCGTAGAACGCGAGCGAGGGGGCGATGATGCCACCGCCGTCGATCGTGGGCGGGACGCCGAGGTGCCGACCAGGGCGCCCCAGGTGCGGGTCCCGACCAGGGGCCTGAGCTGGCGCAGCGGAACTAATAGGGCAGCGCGTCGCCGCCCGAGCCCGCCGACTCGTTGACGATCATCACCTTGGGGCCCGCGGTGTTCAACTCTGTACACATAGCCGCGAGGCGCTTAGTGTACGCCTCGCCCGGCGGTCCGCAAGCACCACGAGAGACGATCTCCCTGGAGCCGTGATCCCCGGGCTTGCGCCCGGGGTGTCAGTCAATTCTCCAGCTCGAGGTCACCAATGCGACTCCTGCTGTTCCTCGTCCTTCCCTGGCTTGCAGCTCGGCTCGCGGCGCAGCAGCCCGATCCCGCCCCGGGGTTCGACCTGACCGAGGTCATGATCCCGGCGCGCGACGGGGTCAAGCTGCACACCACGATCTTCGTGCCGAAGGGAGCGCAAGGGCCGCTGCCGATCATCTTCACGCGCACGCCCTACGGCATCGCCCACGCCGGCAACGCGCTGGGCGGCTATTACCGGGCGTTCGCGAACGACGGCTACATCTTCGCGTTCCAGGACATCCGCGGGCGCTACACGTCCGAGGGCCAGTTCGTCATGCTCCGACCGCCCCGCCAGCGGGGCGACCCGAAGGCGATCGACGAAAGCACCGACGCGTACGACACGATCGACTGGCTGCTCGCGCACGTCCCCAACAACAACGGCCGCGTGGGAATGCTCGGGATATCGTATCCCGGCTGGCTCACCCTCATGGCGATGCTCGACCCGCACCCGGCGCTCAAAGCCGCGTCGCCGCAAGCATCGCCCGCCGACATGTTCCTGGGCGACGACTTCCACCATAACGGCGCGTTCCGCTTGAGCTACGGCTTCGAGTACGCGGCAAGAATGGAGACGTCGAAGCAGCAGGAGACGTTCGAGTTCGACCGCTACGACACCTTCCAGTGGTACCTCGATCTCGGGCCGCTCGCCAACGTCAATACCAAGCACCTGCACGGGAAGATTCCCACCTGGAACGACTTCGTGGCGCACCCCAACTACGACGCGTTCTGGCAGCGGCAGGGCGCCGCTCCTTACCTCACCCGCGTCACGGTGCCCACGCTCACCGTGGCGGGATGGTGGGACCAGGAAGACTTCTATGGCCCCCTGAAGATCTACGAGCTGCTCGAGCCGCACGACAGCGGGCACGTCAACTCGCTCGTGGTGGGGCCGTGGAATCACGGCGGCTGGGCCGGCCCGGCGGGGGACAAACTGGGCGCCATCGACTTCGGGAGCCCCGCATCCCGGTACTTCCAGGACAGCATCCTCGCGCCCTGGTTCGCGCATTTCCTGAAGGATCGGGGCGAGCCCAGGCAACCCGAGGCCATCACCTTCGAGGCGGGCGCCAATCAGTGGCGCTCCTGGGACGCGTGGCCGCCGCGCCAGGGGACGACCGAGCGGCGGCTGTACTTTCAGCCCGGCGGCCGGCTCTCGTTCGAGGCCCCGACGAAGGCAAACGCCTTCGATAGCTATGTCTCCGACCCCGCCCACCCGGTGCCGTACCGCCACCGCCCGATTCCGGCGACGTACACCCCGCAGGGCTCCGGGTGGCCCGTCTGGCTCGTCGAGGATCAGCGGTTCGTGGACGACCGCCCCGACGTCCTGACCTGGCAGACGGAGCCGCTCACCGAGGACGTGACGATCGCCGGCGCCATCACTGCCAAGCTGTTCGTCGCTACCACGGGCACGGACGGCGACTGGATCGTGAAGCTGATCGACGTCTATCCGGAGGATTACCCGAAGGACTCAAAACTGGCGGGCTGGCAGCTCATGGTCGCGAACGACGTGTTCCGCGCGCGATTCCGCAACAGTTTCGAGAAGCCGGCGCCGCTCACGCCGGGGCAGGTTACGCCACTCACGATCGACCTACACAGCCAGGATTACCGTTTTCTCAAAGGGCACCGCATCATGGTGCAGGTGCAGAGCAGCTGGTTCCCGCTGATCGATCGCAATCCGCAGACGTTCGTGCCGAATATCTTCGAGGCGCGCGCATCAGACTATCGCCCGGCGACGGTCCGGGTGTATCGGTCGGCGCGGTGGCCGTCATCTATAGAGGTGCCGGTGGTGAAGAACTAGGCTGCGTCTGAAGCGATGCGCGCCGCTTCGGCGAGCACCGCCGCTCCGACGAAGATGCTCTCCTCGGCCGCGTAAAACCGCGGCGAGTGTGCGGGGATCGGCTCGCCCCCGGGCTCGCGCGCGCCGATCCTGAGAAAACATCCTGGCAGGCGCTCGAGGTACGCGGCGAAGTCTTCCCCCCCCATGTTGACGAAGCCCAACGGAACGACGGCCGCGTCGCCGAGCACCGCGACGGCGGCGCGGCGCGCCCAGGCGGCGGGCCCTGGAGGATTCACGAGCGGGGGCGGGCCCAGCTCGATCGTGACCTCCCCGCGCAGCCGGTGCAGGGCCGCCGTGGCGTGCGCGATGTGGCGCACCTCCTCGACCAACCGGCGGCGTGTGTCGGGATCGGTGGCGCGCACTGTCCCCGTGAGCGTGGCGCGATCCGGGATCACATTGGGCGCCGAGCCGGCGTGCACGCTGCCGATGCTGACCACCGCCGGATAGGCGGGATTCACCCGGCGCGAAACGATCGTCTGGAGCGCACCGATGAGCGCTCCGGCGCCGACGATCGGGTCGGCGGCCTCGTGCGGCCGGGCGGCGTGCGCACCGCTGCCCGAGAGCCTGATCTCGAAGCTGTCGGCCGAGGCCGCGAGCGGCCCCTCCTGGGCCACGACCTCGCCCACGGCGAAGCGGCGGTCGACGTGGGCGCCAAAGATGGCCGCCACGCCGTCGAGCGCTCCCGACTCGAGCACGGCCTGCGCCCCGCGGCCGGTCTCCTCGGCCGGCTGCAGCACGATCAGCACGTCGCCCGCGGCGGGACACGCCGTGAGGAGATGGGCGGCGCCCACCGTCCAGGTCGCGTGCACGTCGTGCCCGCAGGCGTGCATCACGCCGGGGTGCTCGGAGGCGAACGGGAGGCCCGTCTCCTCGGAGATCGGCAGCGCGTCGATGTCGCCGCGCACGGCGACCGGGGCGCGGCGCGAGTCGCGGCCGCGGATCCGCGCCACGACGCCCGTGCCGGCGACGCGCTCGAGCCGAACCGGCCGGGGCTCGATCCGCGCGAGCGCGGCTGAAAGCGCCTCGGCGGTGCGTTCCTCGTTGCCCGACAGTTCAGGGTGCCGATGCAGCGCGCGGCGCAGGTCGACCAGCGTGCGCCGCAACGATTCGGAGAACAGCTCCGCGACTGCCTTCACTCGAGCACTTCGCGCCGCACCGTGAGGTTCTCCACGCGGTCGATGTCCACCGCTACTCCCATTCCGGGCGTGTCGCGCGGCACGCAGACCATCCCTTGGCCGTCCATGGTCCATTCGGGCGTGACGATGTCCCGCTCCCAGTAACGCGCGCTCGGGGAAAGGTCGCCGGGGAGGGAGAAGTTCGGCAGCGACGCGAGCGCCACGTTGTGCGCGCGCCCGATGCCGCTCTCCAGCATGCCGCCGCACCACACCGGGATGCCGTGCCGCTGGCAGAGATCGTGAATCGCGATGGACTGGGCGAACCCGCCCACCCGTCCCGGCTTGATGTTCACGATGCGGCCGCTCTGCAGCGTGATCATGTCCTCGGCCCGCTCCACGTCGGTGATGGATTCATCGAGACAGAGGGGGGTCTGCAAGCGTCGCTGCAGAGCCGCATGGCGCACCAGGTCGTCGCGCCCCAGGGGCTGCTCGATCATCAAGAGGTCGAACGCATCGAGCTGCCGCAAGTGCTCGGCGTCGTCCAGCGTGTAGGCCGAGTTGGCATCGACCATCAGGTGGACCTGGGGGCCGAGCGCCTCGCGCACGGCGCGCACGTAGGGCACGTCAGCGCCCGGCGCGATCTTCAGTTTGATCTTCTGGTATCCCTGCTCGACCGCGGCGCGCGCCCGGCGCACCAGCGCCTCGGGGCTCGCCTGGATTCCCAGCGAGATGCCCGTGACGATCCGCTCGCGCGTGCCGCCCAGCAGCCCCGCAAGCGGGCGTCCGCACGAGCGCGCAAACAGCTCCCAGCATCCCATCTCGACCGCGGCTTTCGCCATGCGGTGGCCGCGAAAGTCGCGCTCCAGGATGGCATGGACGATCTCCGGTCCCTCGAGCTCGTGCTTCAAGATGCGGGGCGCGACCCAGGCGCGCATCGCGAACCACGCCGTGTCGATCGTCTCGTCGGAGTAGTTGGGCGCTTCGCCGGCGACGCATTCCGACCAGCCGGTGACGCCGTCGGAGGACGTCAATTGCAGCAGGCAGATGCGCCGCTCGCTCACGAGACCGGACGAGATGCGGAACGACTCCTTGAGCGGGAGCCGGATCTCGCGCAGGGTGATCCGCTCGACCGAGAGCATCAGCGCTGGCGGGCCAGCACGTAGTAGCCGCGCCCGGCCGGGGCATCACGATAAAACCCCGCCACGTGGTAGCCGTGCTCCAGTGCCCAGGTGAACGCCGCGCGGGTGGTGGCGCGCCAGCGGCCGGCGAGCTCGAGCGACCGCTGCTGCACTTTGTCGATTTCCAACGGGACCTCGACGCGCAGCGGCCGCGCGGGCGGCCCATCGCGCAGCTGCGGCATGGTGGGCACGCCGTCACCGTCGGAGGGATTCACCACGCGCGCCGTACGTTTCGCCTCGGGTAGCGGCGTGTCGTGCATACCGGGCGTGGCGATGTCCCAGGCGACGATGAACCGATCGGTGCCGAGGCCCCGATGCAGGGCGCTGTCGGTGTCGCTGCCGTACATGTCGATCACGTACTCCAATACCCGCACGCCCAGCCGGTTGAAGTTCAGGTGCGCGTTGCGGGCGACGAGCGGGTCGAAGGTCCAGTACACCAGGCCCACGCCCCGCTCGAGCAGGGTGTCGCGCTGAAACTCCTTGAGTCGGCGGCCGATGCCGTGGTCGCGCAGCTCGGGTCGCACGGCGAGCATGTCGGACCAGTGGACCAGCCGGCCGTTCTCGACGCCGGTCATGCCGAACACGAAGCCGAGGAGCCGGTCCTGGGCGTCGAAGGCGCCGGCCGTAATGCCGCCGAGCCGCTGGCTGACCTTGAGGATAGCGGCGGGAACGCGCTCGCTGAAGGCGGCGCCCCAGGTGTCCTCCTGCAGGGCGACGCAGGCGACGAAGTCTTCGTGGGTAGAGAGGTGACGCATGTGCAGGCCGTCGGGCGGGGCGGCGGGCTGGGGACGGTCCATTCAGGTATGCGGCAAAGTATACAATCGGGCCCGTCCCGGCAACGTTCGAGCGGCTTGCGCTGCACACGACTTTGTACACATTATAGCCCCTCCTCGCTCGGGAAGCGCTCTCATGCAGCGAACGGCCGTCGCCGCGCCGTGGCTCGTGGTCCTCGGTTTCTCACCCCTCACCGCGCAAGGGCGCGGACAAACGCTCCCGGGGCCCGTCCCCGGCACGCTCGCCGAGCGCGTGCAGCAGGTGATCAGTCGGCCCGAGTACCGCCGCTCGAGCTTCGGCGTCGCGTTCTACGATCTCGACTCGCAGACCCCGCTGTTCACGCTCAACGCCGACAAGCTGTTCGTCCCCGGCTCGACGACCAAGCTCGTCACCGAAGGGACCGGCTTGGAGCTGTTGGGCCCGGACTATCGATTCCATACGCGCCTGTATCGCACTGGTCCGATCCGCAAGGATGGCACGCTGGACGGCGACCTGGTGCTGGTGGCGAGCGGCGACCCCAACCTCTCGGGACGTATCCGCCCCGACGGCACGCTCGCGTTCGAGAACCAGGACCACGCCTACGACGGCAGCCCCGACACCAAGGCCGTGCCGGGCGATCCGCTGCTCGTGATCCACGAGCTGGCCGATCAGGTCGCGGCGCGTCACATCACCCGGGTGAAGGGGCACGTGCTGATCGACATCAGTCTGTTTCCCGAAGGCGAGCGCGAGCTGGGCACCGGCGTGGTGATCTCGCCGGTGGCGGTGAACGACAATCTCGTGGACGTGACGGTGGCTGCCGGTGACGCGCCGGGCGTTCCGGTGACGGTGACGCAGTCCCCCGTCACCGCGTACGTACGCTTCGTCACTCAGGCGACCACTGCACCGGCGGACTCGACACCCGAGATCCGCTGGGCCTCGGACTCGGCCGCCCCCGACGGTTCACACACGGTGACCGTGGCGGGGCGGTTCCCCGCCGGCAAACCGGCGTGGCTCTTCAGCTACGCGGTGCCGCAGCCCAGCCGGTTCGCCGAGGTCGTGCTGGTGGAAGCGCTCAAGGCGCGGGGCGTGCGCGTGGTGGAGAGCCCTGCCGGCGTGCGGCACGACTTCAAGGCGCTGGCCTCGGCCTACACGCCCGACAACCTGGTGGCCGAGCACGTGTCGCCGCCGCTCACCGAGGAGGCGAAGGTCACGCTCAAGGTGAGCCAGAACCTGCACGCATCGATGATGCCGTTCATTCTGAGCGGAGTCCTCGCGCACGACGGCTCGGCCAAGGCGGGGTTCAAGCTCGAGCACGACCTGCTCGAGCGCGCCGGGCTCGACCTGAGCGGCGCGTCGCAGGGCGACGGGGCCGGTGGAGCGGCGCACTTCGCGCCCGAGTTCATGGTGCGGTTCCTCGCCTACATGGCCAGCCGCCCGTATTTCGCGGCCTACCTCGCCGCGCTGCCGGTATTGGGCCGCGACGGCACCCTGTGGAAAGTGCAGCCCGATTCACCCGCCGCCGGCCACGTGCAGGCGAAGACCGGCACGTACGCCGAGGTGGATCACTTGAACAGCGGACTGATGGTGAACGGCAAAGGCCTCGCGGGCTACGTGACCACCGCGGCCGGCCGGCGCCTCGCGTTCGCCGTGTACGCGAACAACGTGCCGGTGTCGGCCGAGCAGGGTGCCATCGAGCGCACCATCGCGCAGGCGGTGGGTGAGATCGCGGCGGCGGCATACGACGCGGCGCCCCCCCCGTGAACCCCGTTTGTGGAGATAGGCTATGCGACCCCTGACGTGCTCTCTCCTCCAGCTGCTGTTTCTCGCCGGCGTGACACCCGCCGCCAGCGCACTGCAACAACAACCGGCGGAGCCGGGAGTCGTAGCAGGGACGGTCATCGCCGAAGGTACGCTGCGCCCGCTCGCGGGCGTTCAGGTGAGTGGCGGGGCGGGTCATGCGGCGATCACCGACGCGGCCGGGCGGTTCCGGATCACCGGGCTCGCGGAGGGCCAGGTGACGCTCACGGCACACATCATCGGCTATGTACGCCTGACGCGCACCGTGGCCGTGGGCGACACGCGGGTCAGCTTGACTTTGAACGAAGCCCCGATCGAGCTCAACGCGGTGGTGGTCACCGGTACCGCCGGAGTTCAGACGAAGCGGGCCATCGGGAATGTGGTGCCCACGATCAACGCGAGCGACGTCACCGCAGTCGCTCCGGTCTCGGACATCCAGTCGTTGATTAACGGCCGGGCACCCGGCGTCGAGATCCTGCCGGGCAGCGGCCAGGCCGGCACGGGCTCCAAGGTGCGGGTGCGCGGCATCTCGAGCCTGTCGCTGTCGAACAACCCGTTGCTCTACGTGGACGGCGTTCGCGTGGATAACAACCAGAGCACCGGTCCGACCGTGCAGGCGTTCGGCTCGCAGGTCGTTTCCCGGCTCAACGACTACGATCTGTCGGACGTCCAGAAGATCGAGGTCATCGAAGGCCCCGCCGCCGCCACGCTTTACGGCACGGAGGCCGCGAGCGGCGTCATCTCGATCATCACGAAGCGAGGCTCCGTCGGCGCTCCCAGCTGGGAGCTGACCGCCAGGCAGGGCTCCGAGTGGTTCATGAACCCGCAAGGCCGGTTCCCGCTGAACTACTGGATGGACACACTCGGCACGGTCCACTCGATCGACTACAACGCGCTGGTGCAGCAGAACGGCGGTCCGATCTTCTCGAACGGCTACACGCAGGGCTACTCGCTCAACGTGAGCGGCGGCACGCCGGTGGTGCGGTACTACGTGTCGGGGAATTTCGATCACAACAACGGCGTCGAGCCCAACAACATCTTCCGCCGCTACGGGGGCCGGGCCAACGTGAGCGTGGCGCCGAACGACAAGATCGACTTCTCGCTCAACGTGGGCTACAACAAAGCGCGCACCGACCTGAGTCTCGAGGCGGGCGGCGGCGGCGCGATGTGGGAGACGCTGTTCTCCACGCCGCAGAACCTGGGGACGACGGCCAAGGGATTCCGCGACTACCCGCCCGGCATCAACTACGTCGCCATCTCCGACTGGCAGGACGTGAACCGCTTCACCGGCAGCGTCGAGATCAACCACCGCCCGACGCACTGGTTCACGCAGCGGCTGGTCGTGGGCTCGGACGTCACGCACGAGGTGAACGTGGAGTTCGTGCCGCACCTGGTGGACAGCCTCAAGCAGTACTTCGATCCCACCACGGCGTCGGGCTACCGTGATCAGGGTGGGCGTGATCCCACCACGAGCACGGTGGACTACAACGCCTCCGTGAACCTGCCCGTGACCGGAGGGCTGCGCTCGATCACGTCGGCCGGCGGTCAGTACTACCACTGGCTGCGCGATTCCACTGAGACCTATGGCGAGAACTTCCCGGCGTCGGGGCTCTCTGCCGTGTCGTCCGCGGCGCGCACCGTGGCCGGCGAGGACCTGATCGAGAACAACACGCTGGGCGGGTACGTGCAGGAGCAGCTCGCCTGGAACGATCGCCTGTTCCTCACCGGAGCAGTGCGCGTCGACCGCAACAGCGCCTTCGGCACCAAGGTGCGCCACCAGGTCTATCCCAAGGTGAGCGGCAGCTGGGTGATCAGCGAAGAGCCGTGGTGGCACTTGCATTGGCTCGACCAGGTGCGGCTGCGCGGGGCGTTCGGCGAATCGGGCAAGCAGCCCGACAACTTCGCGGCGCTGCAGACCTACGCCGCGGCCACCGGCCCGGGCGATCGCGGCGTCTTGACGCCGCAATTCGTTGGCAACGCAAACCTCGGCCCTGAGGTGAGCCGCGGCACCGAGCTGGGCTTCGAGGCCAGCGCCCTGGACGATCGCGTCGGCGCCGACTTCACGTACTATCACCAGACGACGCACGACGCGATCCTGGCGAAGGACGTCCCGCCCTCCGGCGGCTTCCCCAACACGGTGTTCGTGAACGCCGGCACGGTCCGGAACCTCGGGATCGAGCTCCACGTGCGGGGTCAGCCGGTGCGGACGTCCGACCTCACCTGGGACGTGACCTGGAACGTCGCCACCAACGCCAACAAGGTGCTCGACCTGGGTCAGCCGGCGGGCGATTGCGCGAGCGATAGTCTGGCCCAGGTCCACAAGGACTGCAGCATCGTGATCGGGAGCCAGCAGCACCGCGTGGGCTATCCCGCCGCATCATTCTTCCGCGAGAAGGTGGTGAGCGCCCAGCTCGACGCGAACGGTCGCGCCATCCTCTCGACGGTGATGTGCGACGGCGGTCCGGCGTTCCACAACCAGCCGGTGCCCTGCTACGATGCGTCCGGCAACCTGATCGCACCGCGGGTGTTCCTCGGCCAGTCGACGCCCAAGACCGAGGGCGGCATCAGCTCGACGCTCACGTTCCGGGGGCGGCTGCGGCTCTACGTCCTGGTCGACTACAAGTACGGCTTCAAGAAAACCGACAACAACCTGCGCGCCCGCTGCCAGGTGTTCGAGACCTGCCTCGAGAACATCTACCCGCAGCGCTACGACCCCGCGCTCGTCGCCGGAATCCAGTCGCCGGGATCGCTCGTCAATTGGGTGTTCAACGACGCCGGCTATGCCAAGTTGCGCGAGCTGTCGCTGAGCTATCAGCTCCCCGACGAGCTGGCCGCGCACTTCGGCGCGCGCCGCGCCTCCGTCTCGCTCGCGGGGCGCAACCTGCACACCTGGACCAGCTGGACCGGGCTCGACCCCGAAGCGCTGTTCCTCGGGACCGGGTTCGGGCAGCACACCGTGTTCGAGCAGGATCAACTGCCCCAGCTCGCGCAGTTCGTCGCGACCATCAACGTGGGGTTCTAATGCGCCTCCACCGAACTCCTGAACCGACAAAGCGGGATACCAGTATGAGACTCAAGCTCATGGCGACCCTGCTGCTGGGAGCGGCGCTCGCCTGTGATTCGCTCCTCAACGTCCAGAGCCCGAGCCGCGTGCCGGCGTCGGTGTTGGACGACCCCGCGAACGCGGAGCTCGCCGTGAACGGGGCGCAGGCGGACTTTGAATGCGCGTTGGCGAGCTACGTCGCCCTCGGCGGCATGATGGCGGGCGAGCTGGAAGACGCCACGCTCTCGGCGGGGCGCTGGGACTACGATCGGCGCACCGTCACCTCCGGCGACGCCTACGGGCCCAATCAGTGCAACGACGGCAGCTTCCTGGGCCTCTATACGCCCCTCTCGGTGGCACGCTTCCAGGCCGACAACGCGACGCACCACCTCCAGGGTTGGACCGACGCGCAGGTGAGCAACCGGCACGACCTCATCGCCAAGGCGAGCGCCTATGGCGGCTACACCCTCACCCTCCTGGGCGAAGGCTTCTGCTCGGCGGCCATCGACGTGGGCCCGCAGCTTATGCCGCCTCAACTGCTGGATTCCGCCGAGGCACGGTTCTCGACGGCCATCGCCGAGGCCACCACGGCCGGCGACGCGAGCACCCTGAACCTGGCGCGGGTGGGGCGCGCCCGCGTGCGCCTGGCGCTGGGCGACTCGGTCGGCGCGCTGGCCGATGCGCAGCTCGTTCCCGCGGCGTTCGAGTACGACGCGACCTATTCTTCCATCACGGCGCGCCGCGAGAACTTGGTTTATCAGCAGCTCAACAAGTTCCCGTTCAACACGATCGCGGTGCCGTACCGGAACTTCATGTACGTGTTCACGGACACCGTCGTGTCTGGCAAGGTCGACAGCGTGCCCGACCCGAGAGTCGCGGTGCGGTTCGATTCGGCCACCACGATGTTCGACAACCGCCACGGGCAGTGGGTGCAGCTCAAGTACGCGAACATCGGCGCGCCGATTCGCCTCGCCACCAGCACGGAGGCGCAGCTCATCATCGCCGAGATCCAGGGCGGCCCGACGGCGGTGGGTATCATCAATAACCTGCACGCCGCGGCCGGTCTGCCGCCGTTCCGGGGCACGGACCCCGACAGCATCCGGCGCCAGGTGATCTACGAGCGCCAGGCCGAGTTCTTTTTGGACGGCCACCACCTGGGCGACGTGAACCGGTTCCAGCTCACGCTGTTTCCGCCGGCCGGCACACCCTATCCGGTGGACGCTGCGAATCCCAAGGGCGGCTTCTATGGGACCGGGACGCGCTTCCCGCTCCCCGACAAAGAGCGTTTCAACAATCCCAACATTCCCTCGACCGTCAACCCGGGGTGCTGACCGTGAGCCACGCGCGCATGCAGTCCTTACTGATCGTAGTGGGCGTGATGGCGGCGGCTGCGCCCGTTCCTGCCGCCCGTGCGCAGGATGCGCCGCTCCGCGGATTCGACGCGTACGTCGAGCAGGCGCTGCGTGACTGGCGCGTGCCCGGGGTGGCGGTGGCTGTGGTCCGGAACGACTCCGTGGTGTTCAGCAAGGGCTACGGGGTGCGCGAGCTGGGCAAGCCCGCCCGCGTCGACGCGCACACGCTGTTCGCCATCGGCTCCACCACCAAGGCGTTCACCGCGGCGGCGCTCGCCATGCTGGTCGATTCCGGCAAGGTCGCGTGGGACGATCCCGTCACCAAGTATCTCCCCTGGCTCGAGCTGTCGGATCCGTACGTCACGCGCGAGCTGACGGTGCGCGATCTGCTGACGCACCGCAGCGGCCTGCCGCGCGGTGACCTCGTGTGGTACGGATCGGGGCTCGACCGCTCGGAGGTGCTGCACCACCTCCGCTACCTGAAGCCCGGCTGGAGCTTCCGCTCGAAGTACGGCTATCAGAACATCATGTTCCTCGCGGCGGGGGAGGTGGTCGCTGCAGCGAGCGGGATGTCCTGGGGCGACTTCCTGAAGACGCGGATTTTCACGCCGCTCGGCATGAGCGGTACCAACACCAGCGTCGCGGCCCTCGCGGGCGACGTCGCGACGCCCCACAAGAAGATCGACGACACCGTCCGGGTCATCCCCTGGCGCAACATCGACAATATCGCGCCCGCGGGCTCGATCAACTCGAGCGTGGCGGACCTGGCCCAATGGCTGCGGCTGCAGCTCGCGGGCGGCACTTATGGCGGCCGCCGCCTGCTGAGCGACTCGGCGGTCGAGGAGATGCACTCGCCCCAGATGGTGATCCGCATCAGCAAGGATGCGCGCGACATCTTCCCCGACACGCACTTCCTTTCGTACGGGCTCGGCTGGCTGCTGCGCGATTACCACGGCAAGCAGTTCGTGGGCCACGGCGGCGCGATCGACGGCATGCGCGCCGAGATCGGGCTCGTACCGGAAGCACATGTGGGCGTGGTGGTGCTGTGCAACCTGGACGGCACCAGCTTCCCGTCGGCCATTCTGTACCGCGCGCTCGACGCGTACCTGGGCGCGCCGCCGCGCGACTGGAGCGCCGTGCTGCTCGCGGCCACACGCAAGGCCGAAGCGCGCGGCGACTCGACCGACAAGGCGTTCGAGGCGAAGCGGGTGCGCGACACGCATCCCTCGCTGCCGCTCGAGCGCTACGCCGGCAGCTACGTGGACAGCCTGTACGGCACGGTCGAGATCGCCGAGCAAGGAGATCACCTGGTGGCGCGATGGGGGCCCGCGTTCACCGGCGACTTGACCCACTGGCACTTCGACACCTTCAAGGTCACCTGGCGCGACCGCGGCCTGGGCGAGAGCTACCTGACCTTCAGCGTGGATGACGAAGGCAAAGTCGCCTCCGTGGAGGTGCGGGAGGTGGGCGAGTTCAAGCGGTCGACGCCGCCGCCCACCCGCCAGGCGGGACGGTAACCATGCACCTGCATCGCGTGCTGCCGCTGGTCTTGCTCGTCGGCGGGTGCGCGCACGCGCCCGGGGTCGCCACGCCCACGCCTGCCGCCGGCCCGTACGACGTGGTGATCGAGGGCGGCCGGGTGGTGGACGGCACGGGTAGTCCCTGGTATTACGGCGACGTCGCCATCAAAGGCGACCGCATCGCCCGCGTCACGCCAGCGGGCTTGCTCGCCCGGGCGAGCGCGGCGCGCCACATCGACGCGCGCGGGCTGGTGGTGGCGCCGGGGTTCATCGACATCCAGGCGCAATCGGGTGAGGCCCTGCTCGCGGGCGACAGTCGCGTGGTGGGCATGGTGACGCAGGGCGTGACCACGATGATCCTGGGCGAGGGCGAGACGCCCGCACCGGCGAACGAGAAAATCGTGGCCATGTATCGCCTGACGGACTCGGCCCTGGCGCGGTTGTTCCGCTCGTTCGCGGGGCCGAGGGGCTTCGGCGCCTGGCTCCACGCCATGGCACAGCACCATGCGTCGGTGAACTTCGGCTCCTTCATCGGGGCGGGCACGGTGCGCGCCTACGCCAAGGGACAAGCCGAAGGGCCGGCCACTCCCGCGGAGCTCGACACGATGCGCGCCGTCGTGCGCCGGGCCATGGAAGACGGTGCGTTCGGCGTGGCGAGCGCGTTGATCTATCCGCCGGGGAGCTATGCCTCGACGGCCGAGCTCGTCGAAGAAGCGAAGGCGATGGCGCCGTACGGCGGTGTGTACATCACTCACATGCGCTCGGAGGGCGACCGCCTGCTCGAGGCGGTGGATGAGGCGCTCACCATCGGGCGCGAGGGCGGCGTGCCGGTCGAGATCTATCATCTCAAGGCAGCGGGGATGAAGAACTGGCCCAAGGCCCGGCTCGTGGTGGCGAAGATCGATTCGGCGCGGGCGGCGGGGCAGGACGTGGCGACCGACCAGTACGCCTACACGGCGGGAGCGAACGGGTTCTCGTCCTGCATTCCGCCCGCGGCGCACGCCGACGGCAAGCTGCTGGAGCGGCTGGGCGACGCCCCCACGCGCACGGCGATCGTGGCCGACATGCTGCGGCCCGACGCGACGTGGGAGAACCTCTGCCTGAGCGCCACCCCCGACGGTGTTGAAGTAGTGGGGTTCAAGGTCGACTCGCTCAAGCGCTATGAAGGCCAGCGCTTGAGCCAGATCGCGCGCGCGATGGGCAAGACCTGGCCCGACGCGATCATCGACCTGACGCTCGCCGAGCATGACCGGCTGGGCCAGCTGTTGTTCATCGCGTCCGATTCGAACGTGGCGATGCAGATCCGGCAGCCGTGGATGAAATTCGGGACCGACGCCGAGGGCCTCGATCCCGACAGCATGAAGGGCCAGATGACTCATCCGCGCGCCTACGGCAACTATCCCCGCATTCTGGGGCGGTTCGTGCGCGAGCAGCAGCTGCTGACGCTCGAGGATGCGGTCCGCAAGATGACGGGAGCGGTGGCGGCCCGGCTTTCCATCAGAGACCGTGGCCTGCTGAACGAGGGGATGTACGCCGATGTCGTGCTGTTCGACCCGGCGACGATCATCGACCGTGCGACCTACGAGCAGCCGAACCAGCTGTCTGTCGGGGTGCGCGAGCTCTTCGTGAACGGGGTGGCGGTGCTGCGGGACGGCGTGCACACGGGGGCGAAGCCGGGGCGGGTGGTCTTGGGGCCCGGGGTCCGGGGCCGGGGCGGTAGGCCACCCGAATGACTGTTGCGGGGCGCGGAAGTCCGCTTGTAGGTTGCCTCACCCGTGGGTAATCCCAGAGCGACCAAGGCAAAGGTGGTAGTCCGGGGGGCACGCGGCGACCGCATCGTGCGCGCCTACCAGCAGCTGCGCGAGCTGATCGTGTGGGGCCGGCTGGCGCCGGGGTCGCGCGTGATCGAGAGCGACATCGCGGAGCGTCTGGGGGTGAGTCGCACACCGGTGCGGAGCGCCCTGCACCGGCTGCAGCAGGAGGGCTACATCGTGGGTGTGGGGCGGGGCAGCGAGCAGCGCCTCACGGTGGCCCCGCTCACGCAGGACGACGCGCGCGACCTGTTCGCGATCATCGGAGCGATCGAAGCGCTCGCGGCGCAACATGCGGCGGGGCTCGAGCGGCCGGAGCGCGGTCGGCTCGTGGTCAAGCTGCGGCAGCTGAACGGGGCGCTCGAGGAGGCGGCCGAGGCTGCGCGCCCCGATCCGCTGCGTATTTTCGATCTGGACACGAGCTTTCACCGGGCCTACGTGGAAGCGGGGGCGGGCTTGCGCCTCCTGGCGCTACACGATGCGATCAAGCCGCAGGCGGAGCGCTACGTGCGGCTGTACACCAGCGCGCTGGTAGACGAGATCGCGCGCTCGGTCGAGGAGCACGAGAAGATCGTGGAGCAGATCGAGGCGGGGAGCGCGGAGGGGGCGTGGCGGGCGGTGCAGCGCAACTGGCGCAACGCGGCCGGCCGGCTCAGCCGGGTGATCGTGGCGCTGGGGGAACGGGGCAGCTGGTAGGGGGTCAGGGCCGGCCTTTAGCGCGCTCGCAACAGGTCGAACCAGTTCAAGACCACGATGAAGTCGCCCGTCGGCTTGGGGGATCGCACCAACACGAAGCTCCGTCCATCGCGCGTCACGTCGTAGGTGCGATACACGGGATCGCTCAGGTAATTGCCCTCGAACAGCTGGCGCCGGGCGCCCACAGTGAACGTGGGGAGCGGGGCGATCGCCGCGACCATCATCCTGTTGCCGTTGCGATAGAACAGCTCGCGGCCACTCGGCGCCCACAGCGGCTCGGTACCACCCTCGAGGGAGACCTGCCAGCGGCCGCCCGGTCCAGGGAAGGGCCGCACGTACACCTCGAGCCGCCCAGACTCGTTCGACGCATACGCGACCCAGTGTCCATCCGGTGACAGCGACGGCGAGTGGTTGTCGAACTGGTCGGCGAGGAACGACTGGGGTGCGCGCGCTCCCCCTCCCCCCCGGAGCGGCAAGACGCGCATCGAGCGGAGCGGCCCTCCGCCTCCGGAGCGAAACAGCAGCGTGCGGCCGTCGGGCGTGACGTCACCGGCCCACTGGTCGTCCGGCGCCACCAGCAGCGACTCGGCCGGGGCGGTGCCGTCGGCGGGAATCCAGTACAGGTCTGCGTCGCCGATCTGGCCGCGCGAGTAAATGATGTGACGCCCGTCCGGCGTCCAGATAGGTCGGCGGCCGGCCTGATCGAAGGTGAGCCGGGTCCGGCTGTGCCGCGCGATGTCGTACATCCATACGTCCGCGTTCACCAGGTCCGGCTCGTCGACCTCGACCGCGATACGGCGGCCATCGGGCGACAGCCGCGGCGCCGCGTAGCCCTGGGGCTCGCCCGGCAGCACCCGCGCGCCGCCGGCTCGATCGACCATCACGAGCTCGCGCAGCACCGCCGGTGCGGACACGTACGCGAACGCACCGTCCAGGGACATTCCCAGCCGCGCGGCGCCGCCCGGTCCGACCACGACGCCATCCGCCACCGGCACCGCCGCCCCCGTGATCGTCAGGCGCGACTGATCGAACGGCACCGCGAGCAGCGTCCCGCTCCGCGTTGCCAGGACGACATGGCCGGAGGAGACGTAGCGTGGGTTGCTGCCCAGCTGCGTGAAGCGCGTGAGCTTGCCGGTCGCGAGCGCGAGCGCGCCCAGCCGATCGATCCCCTGGGAGCGGATCTGGAGCAGGAGCGCCTTGGCGTCCGGCAGGTAGTGGGGAAACAAGTACGATTCGCCGCGGCTCGAGTCGGCCTGGAGCAACAGCCGCGGCTCGCCTCCCGCCGCCGCCACCGTCATCAGTCCCTTGTCCGCGCGAAACACGATGGTGTCGCTCTCCCCCCACGTCGCCCCCAGGACAAGCCCGAGCACGTCGGCGACCGTGACGGGGGAACCTCCTCCCCCTCCCCTTGTCAGAGGCAGCTTGTAAAGCTTGCCGTTCGAGAAGTAGGCCACCCACCGTCCGTCCGGCGAGAAGAACGGACCGCGGGCGTTTTGCGTGCCGGCCAGGGCCACGGGCTCGAGCTCGTCCAGTTTGCGGCTGAACAGCTGGTTACCGGTGGTGGTGGAGCTGACGTAGACGATCCGCGAGCCGTCCGGGGACAACGCCACGGTGGGGCCCGCCGAGAACTCGGCCAGCGGGGCGCCCGGCGGCAACGCCAGCGTGAAGCGAGCCACCGGTCGCGCGCCGCGCTCGGGTCGCGGACGCAGCGCGACCCAGAGCGCGAGGCCGGTCGCGAGCCCAGCGATCGCCCAGGGCGCGACCTCCCGCAGGGCGAGCCCACCGACATGCCGCGGCGCAGTCGCGGCGCCCGGCCGCGCGAGCGCCTCGGCGAACTGCGCCGCCGTCTGGAACCGGTCCGCCCGCAGCTTGGCCAGCGCCTTCACGACCGCAGCCTCGACGTGGGGCGGTACCGACTCCCGCAGCTGTCGCAGCGGTCGCGGTCGGTCCGTCACGACCTTCGCGATCACCGACTGGACCGTGGGTCCGGTGATCGGCGGCTCGCCGGCGAGCATCTCGTACAGGACCGTGGCGAGCGAGTAGACGTCGCTGCGGGCGTCGATCAGCCGGTCTCCCGTGGCCTGCTCCGGGCTCATGTACTGCGGCGTCCCGAGCGACAGCCCGGTTTCGGTGAGCCGCGAGCCCGCGGCGGCGGAGACGGCGAGTGCGATCCCGAAGTCCGCCACCACCGCCTGGCCGTCCTGGAACAGGACATTCTCGGGCTTGATGTCGCGGTGGACCACGCCGTGGCGATGCGCGTAGTCGAGCGCCGCGGCGACGTCGGCGGTGAGGCCGACGGCTACGTCGATCGGGAGCTGCTGCTCGCGCTCGAGGCGCTGCCGTAGCGATTCCCCTTCCACGTAGGGCATCACGTAGTAGATCAGGCCGCCGGCCTGGCCGGAATCGAACAGCGGCAGGATGTGCGGGTGCTGCAGATGGGCGGTGACCCGGATCTCACTCAAGAAGCGATCGATCCCGAGCACGGCGGCGAGTTCGGGGCGCAGCACCTTCACGGCGACGTGACGGTCGTGCTTGAGATCCCTGGCGAGGTACACGGTCGCCATGCCGCCGGCGCCGAGCTCGCGATCAATGGCATAGTGCTCGGCGAGGGCCGCCTCGAGACGCTCCCGCACGTCGGCCATGGCGTCCCAAGGTACCGCGCTGGAAAACGAGCGCCAGTGTGAGCCGCCCATTTTTGGCTCGAACACTCTCAGCCCGGGGAACGGCGAGCCGTGACGAGCTCCGTGATCAAGCCGCGTTGCGCCGGATTGATCTTCTCGAGGGCCACCGGGACCGCGAACCACTCGGCCCGGTCGACCTCGGGGAATTCCTGACGCCTGCCGGACTTGGGAGGCCATTCGAGGGAGAACGAATTGCTGCGGAGCTGCGCCGGATTGCAGTCACCCTCCACCGCCCAGGCGTAGACAACCTTGCCCCCGCGCTGCGTGACCGGCGTCAGCGGGATGAACGGGCCCTGGGCCCGACAGCCGGTCTCCTCTTCGAACTCGCGCTGCGCGGCCGCCAGCGGCTCCTCTTCCGCTGCAAACTCACCCTTGGGGATCGACCAGGCCCCTGCGTCCTTCCTCGCCCAGAACGGACCGCCCGGGTGCACCAGGAGAACCTCGGGCTCACCGTTCTGCAAGCGAAACATCAGGAGACCGGCGCTTTGCCTCGCCATCTCGCGTTCCGCGCCCGTCCGCGGCGTCTCACGGGAGCCGCCAGATATTGATGATCCCGCTCGTCGCGTGATCGTTCGAGTTCCCTTCCGGCAGCGCGATCCTGCCGTCCGCCACGATAGGGCTGTTCCAGTGGCCGCCACCGCACTCGAGCTTCGCGAGCTCGCGCCCGGTCGCGGGGTCGTAGACGCGGAGGCCGCCGCCCGGGTCGTACACGAACAAGAGACCGCCGGCGGCGACGGGGCTCGTGCCGGAGTTCCCGTTGCGCCACAGCTGGCGCAGCTCGCCGTCGACGAGCGTCCACGCCGCCGTGCCGCCGTTGTCGGCGGCGAAGAGCGACGTCGCCGTCGCGGTTCGCAGCACCGCGGGTGCCGTGAAGCGAGCCGCGCCCGATGGGATGACCTGGCGCTCCCCGCCGCGATGCGGCGCGGTCCCTTTCATCTGGCGCCAATCGAGCAGCTTGATCGATCCGTCCTTCCCACCCTGCGCGATCAGGTTGCCGCCGAGCAGGACCGGCGACGTCGAGCCCAAGTCCGCGTCGCTCGCCTCGAGCTCCGCGGTGTTGACCGGCGTGTAGTTGCCGAGCAGCTGGGTGGCGCTCGAGTCGAGCTCGAGCACGGCGTCCCCCCAGTGGGTGCGTCCGTCCCAGGGCCCATTGCCGGTCGCGACGAAGATGCTCCCGGTGGTCGAATCGATCACCGCCCCGGCGCGGCCCCAGATGGCGGAGCCGCTCGCCGGGCAGCTCGCCGGAACCAGTAACCCCGGCCGGTCGCTGCAAAGAGAGTTCCACACGTGCAACAGTCGGCCGCTCGCCGCGTCCAGGACCGCCACGTGTCCCTGATAGGGTGACGCATCGCCGATGTAGCCGCCGGTGGTGGTGATCACGCGCCCGCGGAAATATTTGAGCGGCGACGCGATCTTCTCGCGCCGGGGGAGGGTGGTGATCGCGGTGCTCCAGACGACCCGGCCGTCCAGAACGGTGAGCTTCTGGATCCTGCCATCGGGCGAGGCCGCGTAGATGTGTGCCCGGTCGGGATCGGCGACCGGCGTCGCGGTCGTCATCCGGTACGATCCAGCCCACGAGCTGTACTCCGCAGGTGTGTACTGCCACCGGATTGCGCCGCTGGCGGCGTCGATCGCCAGCGTCTTGCCGTACGTCGTGGTGACGAAGAAGACGCCGCGGAGGTAGGTGGCCGCGGCGTCGACCGTCCCGTCGATGGCCACCTGCTGCCGCACGAGCGAGCGGACGTTGGCGGCGGTAATCCCTTGCTGGGCCGTGGCGGTGCGGCAGAGCGCGCCTCCGGCCACGAGAAGGACAAGCACGAGCCTAGCCACTAACGAATGACGAACAGTTTGGAGGCGAGCTTCCCGATCCCGCGCCCCACGACCGCCAGCGGGCCGAGCACCCGCTTCCGCTCGAGGCTGACGCTGAGCGATGCGAGTTGGGTCTGGGACTTGAGCTGGTCGAGCCGCGCTTGCAGCCCGTCGATGTCGGCCTGCAGCCGGGCGATCTGCTTCTCGAGGCCGAGCACTTCGTCGAGCGTGGCGGCGCGGCCGAGCAGCTGCTGCAGCCGGTCGCGCAGGGCGATGTTGCTCCTGAGCCGTGCCTCGAGATCCGTGTACTGGTCGGTGACGTCGGTTCCCGTGATACGACGTTGCTTCTCCTTCCCCAACCCCGCCACCTCGTCCATGATGCCGTCGAGCTCTGCCGCCGGTACCCTGCCTTCGACGCGCGCGTTCCCGTTGCTGCTCGCGCTGGAGCGCTCCAGGTAGCCCCCGGCCTCCTGCACGATACGCTCCACCCGCCGGGCGATGACGACCGGCGAATCGACCTGCACCTGCTGCTCCCCGGTGCGGACGGTCATGCGGTCCAGGGTCGTAACGCTCTGGGCGACCGGTTGCGGGGACGCGCCGGGGTGGACCCTGCTCCCTACACAGGCGACGGCGACGCCGGCGACGAGCAGCGCGACGTCGGTGCGATGCATGGACGAGCGTGACATGGCGGGCCTCGAGGAAGGAGAATGCCTCTGGTACTCGCGGCTCCAGCGAAGGTGCCAAGCCTACCGGCCAATGTTACTTTGATGCCGCCGGGCGGCGTTTGGTTTGGACCAGTCTCCAGCGGGGCGCACATGACCGATGAGCGGGAAGCGATCGAGCGCCTGGAGCGGCGACTCGAGCACCTGGAGGCGATCGTCCGGAAGGTCCTGTCGCGTGGAGACCTCCCACTGGAGGACCCTGGTTCGCCAGCCGAGCCCTTGGCATCGTCGTGGCGACGAGAGCCGCGGACCGCCGCACGTGCGGAAGTCACGCCCGCTGCGCCCGTCGAGCCTGACGCCGACGGGAGCGGCACCAGAGACCTCGAGCAATGGGTCGGCCAGCGGGGATTGTTGGTCGTGGGTGTCGTGGCGCTCGTCGCGGCGGGCGGCTTCTTCTTGAAGTATGCCTTCGACCGAGGTTGGATTTCTCCCTGGTTCCGGGTAGTAGGGGCCGCAGTCGCCGGCATTGGTCTCGGCGTCTGGGGCGACCGCCTGATCGCCCAGGGCCTGCGGCGCTACGGTGCCGGCATCATCGCGGCTGGCGCCGGACTGGTCTATCTCGGGATTTGGGCGGCGGGGGGGCCGTACGCGCTCGTCGGGCGCCAGCTTGGTCTCGCGCTGCTCACCGGCGTGACCGTCGCCGTGGCGGTTCTTGCTGTGCGTCACCGCGTCGAGGAACTGGCGATCTTGGCGACCGTAGGCGCCTACGTCGCTCCGATCGTGCTTCCGGACCGAGGTGCGCAACCAGCGCTGCTCCTCGGCTACCTCGAGGTCGTGGGTCTTGGCTCGGGTGTGTTGGCGCATCAAATGTCGTGGCGCCGCTGCTTCAACGTGGCGCTGCTGGGCTACTTCGGGCGCGGGATGTTTCTGGCATGGGGGATGCTGGGTGAGCCGGTCGGGCTCTGGTTCGTGGCGGCCGGCGGCATCGCCGCCCTCGTGGCGACGGCCGGGCCGAGATGGCTGGAAGCGCGAGCGTTCGGGTTGGCCGCCGCCTGGCTGTCTCTACTCCTGCACAATGCGCCCGTGCAGAGCACGGGCACGCGGTCATTAGCGTTGGCGGTGGCGGTCGCGCTGGCGGGGGTTGTCTGGTGGCAGCACCGCGCAGTCACCGCCCTCCATTCGCCGGCAATCGATGCGCTCCCGGAGGGGGTCGAGAGCGTGATCTTTCTGGCGTCTCCTCTCGCGTTTGCCCTGGTCAGTCCCATTCACTTCCCCGGCGCGCTGCGCTCCTGGCCCGCGCTGGCGCCCGCCATCGCCGCCGTGGCGTACGCCGCAACCGGATGGCCGCGCCGCTCGGTGCCGCACGTCGCCCTGGCGTTCGCATTGCTCGCCCTGGCCGCAGCCGTACAGTGGCATGGCCTGGTGATCGTGCTCGCGTGGACCGGGCTTGTGCTGGGTGCAGTGGCAGTGGCGGTCGATCGCCGGTTGGGGCAGCCGGGCGGGCTGGTCGTTGCTCCGTGGCTGGCCGCGCTCGCGTTCGTGCAGCTGTTCTGGTTCTCGTCCGGGTACCGCACACAGCAGGGTGCCTTCGTCGATGATTGGGCGCTGGTCCTCTATTCCTATGTCTCGGCGACCGCCTTTTCGGCGAGGTTATGGCGCCGCCCCGTTCCGGCCCTCGGAGGGACCGAGCACGCGCACACGGCGCTTTGGGTGCTCACCGGGGCCGCGATCCTCGGCGGGGGCTCGATGGAGCTCCAGCGGTTTTTCGCGGCTCGCGCGCCAACGTGGGAAGCTGCCGGGCTCGCGGGGGATCTCGCGTTGAGCGCGTACTGGCTGCTCTACGCCGCGGCGTTGGTGCGGACCGGTTTCTGGCTGGAGCAGAAAGCCGTTCGAAGTGCGGGGCTCGGTGTGGCGGGCTTGGCGATACTAAAGATCGCACTCTACGACCTCTCCAACCTTGAAGCTCTCTACCGGGTGGGCTCGTTCTTCGTCTTGGCTCTGATCACCCTCGCGGTCGCCTACGCGTACAACCGCAGAGCGCAGGCGTTGTCAAGGAGATAGCCCTCGCGTCGCCTGTCAACACGACGTCGCCGGTCAAGGTCGCGGTGAACATGCCGGGCGCTCCCGTCCGTGGTCATATACCATCTCCCGTCGACACACTAATTCCTGACACCACCGAGCGCGCGATGTCGCCCGAGGCCCCGGAGTTGGACCTGGAACGGAAGCTCGATCAGCTGCATCCGGCGGCGTTCGGCTGGGCCCTCGCCTGCTGCGCGGGTGACCGTGCCGCCGCCGAGGACGCGCTCCAGGCGAGCTACCTGAAGATCCTGGACGGGCGGGCTCGGTTCGACGGGCGGGCGACATTTCGCACTTGGCTTTTCTCGGTCGTGCGCTACACCGCGGCCGGACAGCGTCGCCGCGCGGCGTTGCGGAGATGGCTGCCGCTCGCGGTGCTGGGGGCGACTCCTGACGGCCGGCCCGACACCGCTACAGAGGTAGCCCGCGCGGACGGGACGCGCCGGCTCACGGCAGCGCTCGAGACGCTCCCGCGCCGTCAGCGGGAGGTGTTGCACCTGGTGTTCTACCAGGACCTGACGATCGCCGAGGCGGCAGAGGTGGCCGGCGTTTCCCTCGGCACCGCCCGCACCCACTACGAGCGTGGCAAGGCCGCGCTCAGGAAGGTGCTGAAAGAGGAACTGGAATGACCGAGCACCACGAGCACGACCTGGGGGAACGGTTCCATGCGCTGCGCCGCGAAGACGCGGCGGCCGCACCGGCGTTGCGCGCGACGCTCGCCGCCGCACGCGTGCGCCGCGCCGCGCCGCCGCGAGCCCGCGCCCTTGGGCTCGCTACGGCTGCCATCATCATCGCAAGCGTCGCCGTCGCCGTCCGCGTCATCCGGCGCGGGATGCCGAGCGATCTCGGGGCCGTCCGCCTGAGGACGCCCACCGATTTCCTGCTCGCGCTCCCGAACGAGGACCTGTTGCGCACCGTGCCGGAGCTCGGTCGCGTGACCATCACCTTAGACCGGAGGACTCCGTGAAAGCGCTCCGTCTCTCTCTTGTTATCGCGCTCGCGCTGTTCGCCGTCGCCGCGGCGGCGCAGCAGCCCACGACTCCGCAGCCCCAACCGCCGCAGCCCGACGACCCGCTCGCGCGCGTCCTATACCCGCCCGAGCTCGTGATGCAACACCAGCAGGACATCGCGCTCCGCCCCGAGCAACGCGCCGTCATCACCAAGGCGATCCAAGAATTCCAGACCAAGGTCGTGGACCTGCAGTGGCGGATGCAGGACCAGTCGCAACGGCTCGCTACGCTGCTCGAGAAGCCGAGCGTCGATCAGGCCGCCGCGCTCGCGCAGGTGGACGAGGTGCTGGGAGTGGAGCGCGAGGTGAAACGCGCCCACATGGCGCTCTTGATTCAGATCAAGAACACGCTCTCGGCGGAGCAGCAGGCCAAGCTCGCCGCGGCGCGGGAGGCGGCGGCGCGGCGTGAGGTCATGCGGGTATTCTAGGGATGCCCCCTACCAACGCACGACTTCGTTCGCCTCGGGTAGCGTTCGCTCGCGGGGAATGTCGGGATGCGCGTTCAATTCGAACGTGTTCCCCGAGCCGAGGTCTTCGTACGAGCTCAGCACCCACGGGACGCCCTCGGCGCCGAGTACCGAGTTACCGTCAACCACGTCGAGGTGGAGGTGCGGCGCCGTTGCCTGGCCCGAGTCGCCCAGCTTCGCGATGGTCTGCCCCCGACGCACGCGCTCGCCGGAACGCACCCGCACGCTGCCATGCTCCAAATGCGCATACAGCACGTAGCGATGGGGCGCGATTCTCAGGATGACGTGGTTTCCGGCGATGTTCGCGAGCGTCACCGTCCCCGGCAGCACATGCGGCGCGTGGTCGGGAATGCTGTCCACCACTTCCGTCACCTCGGCATCCGCGACGGCGAACACGGGCTGGTCGAATCCCCAATAGTTTTCGTTCCGCGTAGCGTCGTCCCGGTGGGTATCGCCGTTAGGCCCGATCAGCATCCAGTCGATGGCGAAGCGCTGCGCGATGTACGTCCGGCCCGCGAGCGCGGCCAGCGCGCGACGATGGGGAGAATCGTTCGATGGCCCGTCGCCCGCCAACCACATGCCTGCGGGAAGCGGGGGGGAGAGCACCACGGCCTCCGCGCGCCGCACCGGCACGCTCGCCTCGGCGACCGTCTCATCCTGCGGCGCCGCCGCCGAATCTGCGGACGAAAACACGACACGGTTCACCAGCGTGTCCGGCACGGCGCCGTGACCGGGCACTGGCACCCACAGGTACGCGACGACCCGTCGCCCCGGCTCGAGGCGCGTCGGATCCTGCGCCGGCTCGTGCATCGGGGCGCCGACCGTCTGGAGCAGCGCGGCGAGGGCGCTGTCCCGATACGTAGCGAGGGGCAGCGTCGGCCTGCCGAGCACCTCGATGCGGCGCAGCTCGAGCGGCGTGCGGGCGAAGCTCGTGATGTGGAGCTCGTAGATCAGGACGCGCTGCGAGTCGATGACCGCCGGCGTCGGGGGCTCCGGAGTCTCGATCTCGACGCGGGCCGGCGCGGTCACGCTGGCCAGGGCGATGGGCAGCCCCACCATAACATGCAGTGGTGTCATGGCTTTCTTCTGTGAGGTGTGGGCGCCGAACATGGCCGGGGCGCGCGGGCCTCACAAGGGAAATCGACGCCCTCTGACAGCTTCCGAACAACCATCCGTCAGAGCGGCTGCAACAGCTCAGGCACGGAGAAGACGAACGGCTTGAGGAGAGGGGGGACTACGACAGATCAGCGGCGCAGCTGCTCTCGCAGGAATCGCAGCACCGCCTGAGCGACCGCACCGGAGTCGTCTGCGCCCGGCGGATGCGGAGCCCGGCCAGGGCACCGGCGAGATGCCGCGCATACCGCGGACCGTGTCGGGCTGACGTGCGGTCAGGGGACCCGCAGGGTCAGGGCCAACGTCACCCCGGGAGCGCCGCGGACGGGGCTGACGCTCACGCCGCTCAGCGGAGCGCTTTCCCACCGCTCGGAGTGCGTCAGAGCGCCGATCACGAGCCCGGGAATGCTGAGGACTAGAGCGCCCACGACTGCGCCACCCCCTGGACCCGGGCAGAGAAACGATTCCCCGCAGGCCGCTCCTCCGATCGCGCCGCCGGCCGCGCCGACCCCCAGCCCCACGAGAAGGCCGGTGAGCATGTTCGAATGCCGGCCGCGACTCGCTTCGAGCCGCCGGATGGCCGTGAACGGAATGGCGAGCGGTCCCGGCCTGCCCGCCACCTTCAGCCACAGCGTATCCGACCGTTGCGAAACGAAGGTGCCGGTGAGCGAGGCCTTGCTCACCACCGGTGCCACGACACGCACCCGGTCACCGGGCGCAGTGGTGGGTTCGGCCTGGGCGGTGAGTCTCAAGGGGATGACGACCAATGTGCAAAGCAACGAGCGGGCGGCGCGCATGTGTGCTCCTGTGAGAGCCATCGGCCAGATTACCGCACGGGGGTCAAGTGGTGGTAAAGCGCAGGTAAGTACCGCGGCGGTGGTTCGTTGCTAGCAGGGCAACGTTCTCGCGGCGTCGCATGTCCAAGAGGACGATCGCATGACGATTCCAGTGCTGCTCCTGCTGATCGCACAAGGGTCGCGCGCTCAGGGGTGCGACACCGCGCGCATCCGACAGGTCATCGCCGAGCTGCAGGCGCGCGGGTCGCGGTAGCGCCGGCGCCGCGATCGAGGGGACCCGCGTTGCAGGTGCCGGGGCCGCGTGCCATTTTCATCGCCCGGCCCGGGAACGGCCTCCTCGCCCTCGCCCTGACGCCGCTGCTCCGACGCCACTCCGATTCCGACAAGCCGTCCAGAACCCGGGTCGCGACGTCACCCATCCACCCGGAGGATCGCGCCCATGCTCAGTCTCCATCGCGTTACACCCAAGCTGGCTCGGCTCGGCATCGCCGCATGCGGGCTCGCCGCGCTGACGGCATGCAGCGACAACAGCATCAGCGGCCCCAGACTCGACCTGAACCTGCGTCGGATCGCCGGGTTCGATCGGTTGAAGGCGGCGCTGCTCGAAGCCCGGCACGAGGACAATGGCGGCTTCAATCTCGACATGTGGGCGGCCGTGGTGGATCGCAACGGCCTCGTCGTCGCCGTCGTGTTCACCGGAGCCACGGCGACCGACCAGTGGCCGGGCAGCCGGGTGATCGCGGCCCAGAAGGCGAACACTGCGAACGCCTTCAGCCTGCCGCATCTCGCCCTTTCAACCGCCAATCTCTACGCCGCCACGCAGCCCGGCGGAACCCTGTTCGGTCTCCAGGAAGCCAACCCCACCAACGATGACGTCGCCTATGGCGGTGACGCGGCCGACTACGGCACCCCGCAGGACTTCATGGTGGGGAAGCGCATCGGGGGGACCAACGTGTTCGGGGGCGGCCTGCCGCTGTACGACGACCATGGGACGCTCGTCGGCGGCCTCGGCGTGAGCGGCGACGCCTCCTGCGCGGATCACAACATCGCGTGGAAGATGCGCTACAACCTCGGGCTCGATCACGTGCCGGGCGGTGTGGCGGACGGCGGCAAGGACGACAACATCATCTACGACTTCACGAACGGCGTGAGCGCCAGCGGGTTCGGCCACCCCGAGTGCTCGCCCGCGGCGACGTCCATCGGGAAGGCGCTCCCCACGACGCATCCGATCGGACACTAACGACCTGCGGCGTCCCGGATCACGTGAACCGGGTGTGAACGCGAGGGAGCGAGCCGTTGCTCCCTCGCCCTCGCACGCCCGGAGTGTCTAAGGCGCCACCGTCGCCTGCGCCTCTGCCGCGACCCGCAGCATGGCAGCTAGACTCCGCTCGACGTCGTCCTCCGTCGTCGCCCACGAGGAGACGCTGATGCGCATGGCGGTACGTCCCTGCCACACCGTCCCACCCGCCCAGCACGTGCCGTCCGCCTGCACACCCGCGATCACTCGGCGGGTCAGCTCGGCGTCGCCGAACGACACCAGCACCTGATTGATCACCACGTCGTTCAAGATCTCGTACCCGGCCTCACGCAGTCCCTCGGCGAAGCGCGTCGCGTGACGGCAGGTGCGCTCGATCAAGTCGGCCAGGCCCTGCCGCCCCAGCGAGCGCAGCGCCGCCCACACCTCGATGCCGCGCGCCCGGCGCGAGAACTCCGGTGTGTAATGCTCGGGCTCGCGCGTTTCGCCGATCACCAGGTAGGGCGCATTCACCGCCATCGCCGCGTAGAGATCCCGCGCGTCGCGCACGATGACGATGCCGCTGTCGTACGGCACATTGAGCCACTTGTGCGCATCGATCGCCCACGAGTCGGCCGTGGCGTAGCCCTGAACCAGGTGCGCCCGGTGCGGCGCTGCGGCTGCCCAGAGCCCGAACGCCCCGTCCACGTGCACCCAGGCGCCCGCCGCTTTGGCCGGCGGCATGATCTCGTCTGCCGGATCGAAGGCGCCGGTGTTGACGTTGCCCGCTTGCAGGCAGACCAGCGTGTTGTCGTCGAGCGGTGGCAGCGCGTCGGCGCGCATCCGGCCGTGGCCGTCCACCGGCACGCGGATCACGCGCTCGCGTCCCAGGCCGACCAGCGTGAGCGCCTTGAGGACGCTCACGTGCACTTCTTCGCTCACGACGACAGTGATCGGCGGGGCGCCGAACAGCCCTCTGGTCTCGACATTCCAGCCGCGTCGCGCCAGCAGGGCATGCCGCGCCGCCGCTAGCCCGGAGAAATTCGCCTGCGTGGCGCAGGTCACAAACCCCACGCCCGCGGCCGGCGGCAGTCCCAGCACGTCGAGCAGCCAGCGCATCGCCACCTCTTCCAGGCGCCCGGCGATGGGCGAGAGGGCGACAATCCCCGCGTTCTGATCCCACGCCGCCGCGAGGCTGCTCGCCGCCACGGTCGCCGGGAGCGACCCGCCGACCACGAACCCGAAGAAGCGCCCACCCGCCGAGGCCATGGTGGCGGGCGATCCGATCTCGTCGAGCAGGGCGATCACCTGCGCCGCGTCGGTCGGACGCTCGGGGAACGGCTCGTCGAGCCGCGCCAGGTTGGCGAGGGCCTCGGGCGTCGGAGCGACGCTCCGGTCTTGCAAACTGGCCAAGTATCGGGCCGCGCGATCGGCGGTCGTTCGCAGCAGGTCTTTCATGCCGGGAAATGTATCCGTCCTGTAGTCCTCCGTCTGACAGCTCGCTTCCGTTGCTTTCCGCCGCCAACGGCGTCCCGACTGATGCCTCCCTCGAGGCAGGACCGCTAGCATTGCCTTCGTTCAGCCGATCGACCCTACTCACGATGGAGAACCCAATGAAACCGACGGTCTACGCGCCCTTCCTGAGCATCGTGGTCGCGGCGTGCAACAGTCTCTATTCGCCCAGCAACAGCGCGCCCCCCGGGCCGAGCTTCGCCGTTATCCGGGCCCAGGGCGACAGCCTCACGGTCGCCGACACCCTCATCAAGTTTCGCGCTGCGCTCGGCGGCAGCTTGAACGCGCCCAACTCGCCGCCCACCGACAGCGGCCGCCGGGAGATCAACTGGGACGGCGTACCCGCCGTCCTCACCAACGTCGACACCTTTCCGGCCACCTTCTTCAACGTCAACTCGAAGCGGGGAGTGCTGATGTCCACCCCCGGGACAGGACTGCGGGTAGACAGCAGCGCCTTTGCGTCGACCAACGCCGGCCTCGCGGACCAGTTCAAGGCCTTCTCGCCCAAGAAGCTGTTCATGGCCGTCGGCTCGAACCAGGTCGAGGTCGACTTCAAGCTGGCGGGCACCACGACCAACGGCGTGGTCAAGGGCTTCGGGGTGGTGTTCTCCGACGTCGACAAGGCGGCCGCTACGCGGGTCGAGTATTTCGACGCGAACGGTGTCGAGCTCGCCAGCATCGCAGCGCCGGCCCATCTCGGCGCCCAAGGGTTCACCTTCGTCGGGGCGGTATTCAACTCCGCGATCGTCGCCCGGGTGCTGATCACCAGCGGTGAGGCTGCATTGGACGCGACGAGCACCGATGTCAGCGCGGACGGCACCCAGGACCTTGTCGTCATGGACGACTTCGTCTACGGCGAGCCGCAGCCCCTGCCGCAAACTTCTAGTTATTCCGCGCGGGGGTTGTAACATGCGACGCATGCCATTGATGGTAGCCGCTACACTGCTCGCCGCATGCGGCGGCGTGACCTCACCCGGCGGGAGCGGCCACCCGGTCGGCGACGTCTTGGTGGGCAACATCTTCTTCCGAAGTGCCCACAACGGAACCACGAACCCCGCCGTGGACACGATCGCGGCGGGCGACAGCATCACCTGGGCCTGGAATGCCCCGGGCTCGCACAGCATCCAGTCGACCGGCCTAGTACCGGAGATCTTCCGGAACAGCGTGGTGATGAGCGGGGCCGACGACAGCTACACGGTGACGTTCCGGAATCCCGGAACCTACACCTACCAGTGTGCGGTTCACGGAGCGGCCATGACCGGGCGGATCGTAGTCCAGTAGTGAGAGGGCCCCGGCGCGTCCGGGGCCCAGCTCCTTCCTTGTGGGAGCCATCGTCCACATTTTCCGGGCCAGGAGACTCGATGCCTGCAGCCGTGCCGGAATCTACGCAGCTCAATACTCCCGAGCTCCTGGAGGCGTTCTTCGAGCGCTCCCAGGACGGGTTCTTCTTCATGATGCTCGATCAACCGGTCGAGTGGGGGCCGGGGGTCGATAAGGACGCCGTGCTGGACTACGTCTTTGCCCATCAGCGCATGACCAAGGTCAACCCGGCGATGGCGGAGCAATTCCGGGCCCAGCCTGCCGAGCTGATCGGCAAGACGCCGAGTGATTTCTTCCGGCACGACCTCGCGGCCGGCCGCCGCGGCTGGCGCAAGCTGTTCGACGCCGGTCACACCCACAGCATCACCAACGAGCGTCGGCTGGACGGATCGACCATGTGGGTCGAAGGCGACTACATGTGTTTCTACGATGGCGCCGGCCGGATCACCGGGCATTTCGGGATTCAAC
>Ga0209474_10000644_pt1 | contig 37076 bp, 35 predicted proteins | sample GraSoiAngelo_145_FD_185902 | JGI IMG/M metagenome (GOLD analysis project Ga0209474, IMG submission 185902) | Grasslands soil microbial communities from the Angelo Coastal Reserve, California, USA - 14_1009_05_20cm (SPAdes) (version 2) | ecosystem: Environmental > Terrestrial > Soil > Grasslands...
AAGGCACAGAGAGCTCAGAGAAATGAAAAACGCGGACAAGAGTTCACAGCTAAGAGAGAAAGAAAAGGGCTTGCCCATGCGGATGCAAGCCGGTGATAGGAAATGGACACGACAGATGGTGCCTGCGGTAAAAACAAAAACGCCCCGACCGGAGTCGGGGCGCAGTTTTCAACGAGGATAATTCTACGATATTAGTCCCTCACTTGTCAAGTAAAATCTTTATAAATAATAAGTGCTTTAAATACAGAGGGATAGCCAGACAGGGACAGGCCAAAGTCAGTGACTGGCGCGGAGGGAGGAGTGTTGAGAAATCCTGCGACTGGCGCCGGAAATCCCGCGCAAATACCGAGAGAGAAAGCACTTAGGATGGCGCCTTTACAGCTCCGCGCACCGATCTATTCATAGTACCAGACCCGTCTTAGCAGCAGACCCACTATCACCTGATTTAGGTCCACTCTTACCGGGTATTTCGCTTGCTTTTGTATTTACTGTTCGGTATCGTCTTATAACCGTACCGATAAAGCCGGCTGGACATTGGCTTTGCAGATGTTGCGGGCCAATCACGCGAAGGAGGTCCTGGCCATGGTGATGAAAACCGGCGAGCGCTGGCATTGCACGAGTGCCGCATGCGGATGCTCGATTCTGGTGGAAACGTCCGGCGAAGCCGCAGGGAAAAACCCTCTTTGCGCCTGCGGATGCGCGATGAAGAAACAAAACGCGCCTCTCGTTTTCCAATACCTCGATTTTCTCCGCTTTCCCGAGCCCGCAGCCGCTCTCCGCGAAGCGCGGAAGGATTAGGCCATGCAACCGCCGATGCCATTGATCGTGCGCGCGGGGCTCAACCGCACCTTTGGCAGCCTTGCAGGCTTTGCGGCCCTGGGCTTGCTTTCCCTGGGCATCTATCTGCTCGCCGACGCTTTCGCGCATCCGGTTGACGCTGGACCCGCAGGCGTAATTGTGGCGGCCCTTGCCATCGCTGTTTCGATGCTGCTGTTTATTTTCATTTTCGATCCCCGAAGACTCCCAGACCTATTCCGGCGCAAGGAGCCTGCGCGCATCGCGCAGCAAAAAGTTAATGCCCCTGCTGGATTTTCGGTTGCCCCGCGCCGTGATCGTTTGCGCAGCGACTTGCCGTATCAGCGCACGTTCGTGGATCGTTCCTGCATCCGGCCCCGAACGCCTTCCGCAGTTCACGCGCGCGGAATCGCGGGGAAATAACTCTCTTCGAGAATCATCCGATGATGAATCTGGTGTCCCGCAGTGATAAAGCCCAGCGCGCGCACCGTCACCGGCTTCTGGCTGGCTACGCCGCGCCGCCCCCAGGCCGCGTCATCGAAAGAACGAAATAAAGAAATGCTGGCTCCACGCACCGCATCGAACTCCTCCGCAAGATCGGCCAGAGTCCGCTCGCTAAATCCTCCCTTCTTCACATAGTCATCCTGTTCGAAGCTCGAAAGCGGCGTTTCATCGCCTCTGGCAATTCTCAATGCACGGTACGTAAAAATGCGCTCGGTATCCGTCACATGCCCCAATATCTCTTTGACCGTCCATTTGCCGGGAGCATAACGAAAATTTCCGTCACGTTCGCTTCGCCCGGCCAACAATCGCGACATCTGCACGCGCTCGGATGCAAGGATCCCCGGCACGTCGGTGCCCGGTACCTTTGCAATGTACTTTCCATAATATTCTGCGAATTCTCCGGCTTCCGGTCTTTTCATGGGAATCCCTCTCTTCAAATTGGGTAATTATAGCGTTGCGCGCAGTCCCGACGCACCGAATTCACACCGGGAATCCCACCGAAACTTCCAAATTGGCGCGCCGTGCTTGCCGCGAAGGATTCCCTCTTGCTCCGCGCGCCGCAATTTTGAGTTTTCTGCGGCTTGTTGCAAGATAGCCCCATCAACTATGACGACAACTATTGCGACAACGAATCGCAAGCATATGCGCGTCGCCTTTCAAGGAGAGCCGGGCGCTTTCAGCGAAGCCGCCGCGATTCAGCTTGTGGGCGAGTCCATAACCACCGTACCCCGCGCCACGTTTGAGGGAATGTTCCGGTCCATTGCGGAAGGCGCGGCTGACGCCATTCTGGCTCCCGTGGAAAACTCACTCGCAGGGTCGGTTTTGCGCGTGTTCGACCTGCTCCTGGAAAGCCGGCTCGCCATCGTTGCGGAAACAATTCTGCCCATCGAGATGCAGCTCATCGCGCTGCCCGGAGCTTCGCTCGATGATATCCGGTCGGTGGCCTCGCATCCAATGGCGCTGGCGCAGTGCGAGCGCTTTTTTGCGGCCCATTCCAAATGGAAGCGTGTGCCCGCCGAGGACACCGCCGGGAGCGTCCGCGAAGCTATTTCCGCCGGAGACAAGTCTCGCGCCGCCATTGCCGCGCGCCGCGCCGCTGAGCATTATCATGGCGTGATTCTCGCCGAACGCATTCAGGACAATGCCGAGAACTTCACGCGTTTTGTTCTTCTCGTGCCGGAAAAAGAAGCGGCTTCGTGGCTCACCCGCGAAGCCCGCAAAACTTCCCTTGCCATGCGACTCGCTCATCGTCCCGGTGCGCTGCTCGCTTCTCTCGAACCCTTTGCCAAACACGGCGTGAACCTGCTCAAGATCGAAAGCCGCCCGATTCACGGCCGTCCCTGGGAGTATCAATTTTTTATTGATGTGGAAGCCGAAGAAGCGGCCAACCTGGACCATGCTTTGGCCGAGGTCCGCAAGGCCACCAGCGAACTCCGAGTCCTCGGCCGCTACAAAGCCGCCTCGCGTTAGGGAACTCTAAAAGCAAAAGAGGCCGGCGCGCTGCCGGCCTCTTTGTCCTCCTACTCTCTGAACTTTGTTGCGTTTCAATCCTTCTTAGCAGTAGCTGCACTCGGCGTCGCCCATGCCGCCCCCGGTGATGTCGTCGCGCATTCGCCGCAAGCGCCGCCCCAGGCGCTCGGCAAGCTGATGCCGCGCGCGCCACAACCGCGCCTTCAACGTATTCTCGGTGACGCCCAGTTTCTTCGCGGCTTCGCCCGTCGAATAGCCCTGCACCTCCCGCAGCACGAACGCCGTCCGCAAGAGCGGCGAAAGCTGATCGAGATTTTCGCTGAGCATCTCGCGGATTTCTGTGTTCGCGAAAACCTGCTCCGGAGTCAATCCGTCGTCTGCAAACCGCTCCGTGGCGGGCAATTCGTCTTCGCGCGGCGGTTCGTCCAGGGAAATGGCCGGGCGCGCCTTCGCACTCCGCCGCCGCATAAGCGCCGCGTTGATCACGATCCGCGTCAGCCAGGTCGAGAACTGCGAGCGGCCTTCAAAGCGTTTCAAGTTGCGATACGCCGAAAGCAGCCCGTCCTGCAAAGCGTCTTCCGCGTCCTCGGTGTTGCCAAGCACGCGCAACGCCGTCTGGAACAGCGGCCGGTGGTAGCGGCGGAAGAGCGTTTCCACCGCTTCATGATCGCCGCGCTGTCCTGCGCGAATCAGCTTCTCCTCACTTCCTTGTATGCCCATTGCAGCTTGTGTCGCCATTGTCATCCCCCCAAGTTGTCACAAACTCGATCCGTGAAATCAGTTTGACGTTTCACAGGGAAAAAACTCTTTCTCAGTGCACCGGCACTCCGCCTCCGCCTATCTTCGGCTTCTTCATCAGAATCAGAATCGGGATCACTGCGAAAAACACCAGGCCCAGCATCTTGAAATCGTCAAGAAAGGCCAGCATTGCCGCTTGCCGTTCAATCGTTCCGTAGATCATGGCGTGCGCCTGCGCGGTCGCATGCGCGGCCGTCGAGCCCGCTGAAACCAGCCGCAACTGAATGCCATTCAGCGCGTTGTGGTATGCCGCGCTTAATTCGTTAGCGCGCTCCGTCAGCCGTGCCATATGAAGTTGCGCGCGCCGGTCCAGCATGGTGGTCACCGTTGCAATTCCCACGCTGGCGCCGATGTTCCGCGCCAGGTTGATGATCCCCGTGCCCATATTGGTCTTTTCCTTGGGCACGTACGCGAAAGCCGCCACGTTAATCGGAATGAACAAAAACGCCAGCCCGAAACCCTGCAGCATGCGCGCCCACGCCGCGTGCCGGAAATCCAACTGAAGGTCCCAGCCGGCCATCACGAACAGCGACAAAGAGCAGACCACGCAGCCAAACGCGATCAGCAACCGCGTATCTACCTTCGACACCAGGATTCCCACCACCGGCATCATCAGCATGATCACCAGCCCGCCGGGCGACAGCACCAGGCCCGCCAGTTGCGCCGTGTAGCCCATTAATTGCTGCAGAAGTTGCGGGATTAGCACCGTCGTCGCGTACAGCACGAAGCCGAGGAAAAACATGGTTAGCGTGGCGATCGCAAAGTTGCGATCCTTCAGCATCCTCAAATCCACCACCGGTTCTTTCTCGCGCCACTCCCAGATTATCCCCGCAATAATCCCCATCAACATCAACGCGAAGAACCCGATAATGAAGTTCGACGCAAACCAGTCGTCGCGCTGCCCTTTATCCAGGATGATTTGCATGCTGCCCAGCCCCAGGCTGATCAAGCCGATGCCGATGTAGTCGATCCGGAATCCCGCTTTCAGATTCGCTTTCTTCATGTACGGCGGATCGTGGACCAAGAAGCTGGTCAGCAGCAGCGAAAGAATCCCCACGGGCACGTTGATGTAAAACACCCATCTCCAGGTGAAATTGTCGGTGATCCACCCGCCTAGCCACGGGCCAATCGTAGGCGCCACCACAACCGCTACACCGTACACCGCAAACGCCATGCCGCGCTTTTCCAGCGGGAACGTGTCCGTCAAAATCGCCTGCTCGCTCGGCTGCAATCCGCCGCCGCCGGCGCCTTGCAGAATCCGGAAAAGCACTAGGACTCCCAGGCTCGGCGCTAGTCCGCACAAAAACGAGCTGACCGTGAACAGCGCCACGCACAACATGTAAAACTTCTTTCGTCCGAGCACTCCCGAAAACCAGCCAGAAAGCGGCAAGATGATGGCGTTGGAAACCAGGTACGAGGTCAGCACCCACGTCGATTCGTCCGCTCCCACCGACAGATTGCCTGCGATATGCGGCAGCGCCACGTTCGCGATCGAGGTATCCAAAACCTCCATGAACGTCGCCAGAGTCACCGTCAGCGCGATCACCCAGGGGTTGATCGTCCCATCCGGCATCCTCAGCTTGGCTAGAATTCTGTTTTTCATGGCCCTGGCGTTCCCGGCCCTGCTTCCCACGCTCACTGTGTTTCTACGTACAACCGGCTTGCTCCCTTTCTTTATTCCCGCTTAGTTCGTAAGCACCGTCGCGTCCACGTTCATTCCGGGCCGCAGCACGGCCTTCTCCGAAGGAATCGGGTCCAGCACAATCTTTACGGGAATGCGCTGCACCACCTTCACGTAATTCCCCGTGGCATTTTCCGGTGGCAGCAAGCTCAGCACGGATCCCGTTGCGCCTGCAATCGAGTCCACGTGGCCGCTGAACGTCTTGCCGTAGGTGTCCACTTTTACTTCCGCCTTTTGCCCCGGCTTCATGTCCTTCAACTGCGTTTCGCGGAAATTCGCCGTCACCCACACGTTCTGCAGTGGAACTACAACCAACAAGCCCTGCCCCGCTTGCACAATCTGCCCGGGCTCCACCTGCTTGTGCGTCGCCACGCCATCCACGGGCGCGGTGATTTCCGTGTAGCTCAAATTGAGTTGCGCCGCTTCGAGCGCCGCACGCGCCTGCTCCACCTTTGCGATTTTTGCCTGGGCATCCGCCGCTTTCATGCTCACCTGCTTCACGTTGGCATGCGCCGAAGCCACTTCCGCATTTGCTTGCTCCACGCGCGCCTTAGCTGCTTCCAATTGCGCCTTCGCCACGTCCACGCTGCGATGCGCCTGCGAGAGCTTTTCCTGGTCCGCCTTTAACGCGCTCGCCGTCGCGTCCGCGTTGGCCTTCGCGGCGTCGTATTGTTGCTTCGAGATTTCTCCCTTTTCCATCAGGGGTAAGTAGCGCGCCAGATCCGCTTTCGCTAATTCCGCGTTCGCCAGGCTCTTCTCCACGTTCGCCTCAGCCCATGCCAGGTCTGCCGTTTGCGCCTGCTCGTAGGTTGTCTTTGCCCGTTCCAAGTCCGCCTTCGCTTCCAACAGTTGCGCGTCTGCGCTGCTCGTCCCGCTCAATACGTTCTCCCGCGTTCTCGGCACGTCTACTCCCGCGGACTTCGCTTCGCTCTCCGCGAGCAGCAACGCGGCCTTTGCCTGGTCCACTGCCGCCTGGTAATCGCGCGGATCGATCTTCACCAACACTTGCCCCGCTTTCACCGCTTGGTTATCGTCAACAAGCACTTGCTCGACGCGCCCATAAACTTTCGAAGCCATAGGAGTGATATGCCCGTCCACCTGCGCGTCATCGGTCGTTTCCCGGTTGTGGTAGTAAAAGAACAATCCGGTTAACGCGGCCAGCACCGCCGCTCCCGCGCCAAAGAGCATCCGCTTTGTTTTCGGGTTGCCGAAACCCTTCGGGGCTTCTTCTTCCAAGGGTAGTTCTTCCTCAATCTTCGGCGCCCTTGCCGCATTTTCCAGCCCGACTTCTATCTCTACGCTCATCGTCCCCCGCTTTCCCTTGTTTTACTTGGCGTAAATCTTTTCCATCTGCCCGATAGACCGTGCCAGATCGGCTCGCGCCTGATTGAATCGGTAAAGTGCCGCAATCTGATTGTCATTGGCGCGAGAGAGCGAATCCTGTGCCTGGATAACCTCGATGTTGTTCGCGACTCCTGCTTTGAACCGGTCGCGCGATTGATCCACCTCTTCCTTCGAAAGCTGCACGCCCAGATTCGCCACTTGCACTTCGCTGCGCGCCGAATCCAGATTCAGCAGGGCGGTCTTCACGTCCAGGGCAATCTGGTTGCGCAAATCCGCGCGCTGCTCCTCGAGTTTTCGGATTTCCAGGTCTGCGCTCACGACTTGCGCGCGAATCCTGCCGCCCGTGAACAGCGGCACATTCACGCTTCCCTGGTACGTGTACGTCGGGAGCGTCGTGTTTCCGGAAGTCCCCACATACGAGAACGTTCCGTCAAACCGCACGTTCGGCAGCCGCGAATCTTGCGCTGCCCTCTTCTGGCCTTCCGCCGCTTTGATTTGTGAAGCCACCGCCTTCCACTCTTGCCTGTTGGCGAGCGCGGCCTCGATGCTGGCCTCCACTTCCGGTTGGGGCGTGTCAAAAAAACTCAATGAGTCTGCAAGCTCAATTTTTTGCCGCGGATCCAGGTTCAAAAGCCGGCTCAGTCCGTACAGCGACGTCTCCCTCTCATTTTCCGCCTCGAGTAGCCTCTGTTTTTCGTTTTGCAGCTCCACATTGGCGCGCAGCGTGTCGATTCCTGTGCCTACGCCTTCCTTCTGCAAGTCCGCGGCCTGGTCGTAGAGCGCTTGCGCCAGATCTACCCGCGACTGTGATGCCTGCACGTTCGCTACGGCGCGCAGCGTCCCGATGTATTGTGAAACCGCCAGCAAAATCACTTGCTCCCGCGTTGACAGGCTGTTGGCCTTGCTCGCGTTCGCCGTGTTCCGCGCCGCTTGATACCTTTGCCACAAGGTCAAATCAAACACCGGCGCGCTTACGCTCGGGCCCGCGGAAAATAATTGATACGGTCCAAGCGACTTTGGAAAACCCGGGAACGGCGTTTTCCCGCCAAACTGCGCCAGCAAATTCACCTTTTGCGCTTCGTCGGAAATCCGCGCATTCACTTGCGGCAACAATTCCGCCCGCGCAATGTTTTTGTCCTGCTCGCTCTGCGCCGCCGTCAAAATCGCAATCTGCGCCGTCGGGTTCTGCTTGAGCGCAAGCCCTACTGCCTGGTCCAGCGTCAGCCGCAGCGCCTCGGTTGGTGCAACCGCCGGCAGCGTCTGCGCTTTTGCGCTGGACTGCGCGTCCGCCGTTGTCGTTCCCACCAAAAGGCTGAACAACGCAATGTAAAAAACGATGTGCGATCCCTTGGAACGCTCTTTCCGGCTCTGGCTCTTGGTTTCCTTCTCGCTTCTGACGATCTCCTCTACGATCGCCTGGTTCAGGCACCCTTCCGCAACCAACTCCCCGCCCTGCCGATGAATCTCCTTCAGCAGCACCCGTCCTGCTGCGTCGATAAAGCTCACTCCGCAAAGGTCCAAGTGTAGTTTTTCGTCCGGCGACGCCCCCCGGAGTTCCCGCCAGTACTGCTCCAACGTTCCAACCAAGGGCCCTGCCAGGCGGCCTTCTATGCTCAGGAACGTCTTCCCGCGCTTTTTCTGTGTCGTGATTCTTAACATTGGCTTTCTTCCGTCCGCGTCACCAATAGATGCACTCAAGCCACCATTCGACCTAAATTCTCTTCTCTAGCCATAATGTATTAACAATAAGAGACTTAGATGAATTAAACGAGAGGAGGAAGCGATGAGTGAATGACCTTATATGGTCACATGGCAACTTATTGCCTTATATCATGTGCCATTATAAGGTCATTTGTGCTGCGTGTCAAGACCGAGTAGCTCAGACAAACCAAACATTTTGCCGCTTACTGCAGGTCGTGTTAACTAGCGCTTTACTGCGATGGCTTGCAGCTCGAAGTGCCCACCGATCAAAAGGGATCCCGCGCCAATAAACTCGCGCGCCGGGTAATCCTTAGTCGTGAAGTAGCTCGCGTAAATCGGATTGAATTTCTGGAAGAGCGACAAGTCCGTGCATGCAACCTGCACGTACACCAGGTCGTCCATGGTCATCCCCGCCTGCGCCAGCACTTCCTTTTCCCCATCCAATAGAAACTTAATCTCGTCCTCAATCTTTTCCGGCACTTTTCCGGTCTTTGGGTCAACCCCAATCCGCCCCGCCAGGTACAGTGTGTTGCCGGACAGAATGCCGTCACTAAACGGCGCCGAGACCGGACCACCGGCCAACTTGATCACCTTTCTCGTCGGCTGTATGGTCGTCTGCGAAAACATCCCACTTGCCGTCAGAATTGCCCCCGCCACCAACGCCACCGCTACCAGACCGATCCGCCGATTCATAACTCCTCCTCGATAATCGCAAATTCCCAGGTCGCGCGAGTGTAGTCCCCAAATTCCTCTTTCGCAAGTTCTGTGCTCCGAACCAAAGTTAAGCAACGCTGTCCCGCCAACAGGATTCCCTTTGGTCTTTTGGCTGGAATTGATTTACGGTTGTGGCTTTTCGGCGGCAGGCTTTTCAGCTGAGGAGGCCGTTGCGGGCTTCGCAGGAGCAGGTGGCTTCGTTGGCGCTGACGGGTCCGTTCCTTCGTGGGGTTTGCCTGCGAGCGCCTCAATAATTTTCGTCGTGGCTTCTTTGCTCACGTTACAGTTGCGGTCCCAAATCCGGCACTGCGCCAGCGTGTACTGGCATCCGCAGTTGCAACTTTCCGCGTTGAACTTGTGAAACGCCTGCGTTTTCTGCTCCGGCGTCAGCTTCGAGAGGTCCACGCCGGGAAGCTGCGTGGCGCGGTCGGCATGTTTCAAAAAAATCTGTCCCGTATCTTCGAAAGTTTCCACTTTTACGTTGCCAATCGGCAATCCCAGCAGGGAGCGAATCTCCGCTTCGTACAAGACGGGATCACGCAGCCCTTCATGCTTTTGCACCACGCGCCCTTCCCCGTCCAGCACAAAGGACGTCGGTAACGCGGGAATCCCCCCGTACTGCATCCGCAATTCTTCTGTGGCTATCGCCACCGGGTAATTGATGCCGAATTTCTCCGCAAATTTCTTGACCGCGTCCTCATCGTCGTCATCCACCACCAGGCCGATGATTTGCAGTTGGTCCTTATATTTATTCTGCAGTTCGACGAGGTCCGGAATTTCCGAGCGGCATGGCCCGCACCATGTGGCCCAGAAATTCAGCAGAATCACTTTGCCTTGGTAATCCCCCACACTGAGCGGCCTTCCGTCGAGCGTGTCCACCTTGAACGCCGGCGCCGGATCGGGGTTCCGCACAAACCGTATCGTCGGCTGCTGCGCAAACGTCGTCCCCACAAAAGAAAAAAGCAGCAAGGCAGGGGCGGCGAGAGAAAACACGCACTGTCGGCTGCTCTGCGTGGCGGCTTTAACGTTCAAAAAGGTTCTTTGCCAGTTCATCCCTGTCCATTTCCAGATAATCCGCGAATGACGCTGGGCTTGTCTCCATTCGTGAAGTGGCACGCGACGGCATCCCGCAGCATGGTCTTGAGTTCATCAAGAGTATCGGCCTGGGTGAAAATCGAATATCCCAGCGCGCGCGCTTCGTATCCGCCTTCCGGCGATTCCTGAACGGAGAAGATGATTTCGCTCTGAGACACAAATTTCTCCTGTTGCGATTATACGACGCCCGCGCGCCGAAATCCGGTGAACACGCGATTTGGCGTGCAATCGCGAACCTCGGATCACTAAAAGGAAGATGAAAATGGTGTGCGCCTATTCATCCAGTACTTTCAGTACTCCAAATTTTCACCTGCTTTGAAACTATTGCCCCCCAATCGCACTCTCCTGCCCACCCAACGCCAACATGTCCTTCTTTTCTCGGCACTTACAGCCCCAACTCTCGGAGCTTCCAGTGCCTCTAAATCCTCGGGAGGAACTATGCTTTGGACCAAACTCGGCTTGAACAAGCTCCGCTTGCGCAAGCTGCACCTCAATAAACTCAAGAAGCTGCACTTGACCAAGCGTCACTACGTGATCGCCGGAGGCGCTGTTCTGCTTCTGGCGGCCATGGCTGGTGGCGTGAATGCCATGTGGGGCTCCGATGCCGTCACGGTACCGGAACACACGCGCATTCATGTGGTCCTGGATCAAGCCGTGGCCACCAGCACGAGACCGGGACACCATTTTCGGGCCACGGTTTCCAGGCCGGTGGTGATCAAAGGCAAAACGGTCATTCCCAAAGGCGCTCGCGCCGAGGGAGTGGTCGTTGAGGCCAACCCAGCGGGACGCTTCAGGGGCCGTCCGCGATTGCTGCTCGCGCTGCAATCCGTGGACGTGAACGGGGAGCACTATCCCGTCCACACTCTGGCTTCCCGTGAAGTTGGCCACAGCCACAAGAAGCACAACCTGCTGTGGATTGGCGGCGGGGCCGGCGGAGGCGTCTTGATTGGCACCTTGGCCGGCGGAGGATTGGGCGCAGTCATCGGCGGGCCCGTCGGCTTAGCTGCCGGGACCACCGTGGCGCTGGTCACCGCGAAGCGCGACGTCCGGCTTCGTCCGGAGACGCCGCTCAGCTTCCGTCTCGCCAAGCCAGCCACGATTAACGTGAAGAGCTGACGCGCTGCCCCGCTCCCTCGCCATCCGCTAGGGAGGCAAGCAGTCACGTTACCTTCACCGACTAGGGCGGGGTGCCACTCGGAGCGATTGCTCCGCGCGTGCCCCGCTCTTTTGTTTTTTTCTCGCTTCCGTTTCCTCCCAGAAATGAATCAAGGTAGGGGGTACCCCCCACCCCCCGGCAATTTGCATGGTTATCAAAACAAAGGGGTTGCAAGATGGGCAGTGTGGAATTGCAAGAAAACAAAGGAGATAGCGAGGGGCAAAAAGGGCAAACAGCAAGTAATGAGTGCCTCCGCAAAGCTCGCGGTAAGCGAGTGGAGGGAGACAAGAGAAAACGGTAGGGGTGCCTACCCTGGGGAACAATGCAAAAGCATGAAAAGAAAGAGGTTGCGCAGGAAGCATCCTGGAAGTTCTTGAAAATAAAGAGGCAAATTTGCAGGGAAGAGCGCAAGGAGAGGAAGAGTGAGACGTTGACGACGAGTGGGAGCGAGAAATCATAAAAGATACTATCACAATATTTACTTTTTGTCTACCTATTTTTACAAGAAAAGTGGCGAGAGCCTTCACGGGAGTCCACAAACTGGGGCTTATCGCATGGAAGAGAGCCTTCACTCGGAGACCTCCCTGGGGCAGGCAGGCTCGCTCCCTTCGGCTAGGCTCAGGTAAAGTTCAGGGGAGAGGGCAGAAAGCAGAAAGAAAAAGCGGCGGCAAGCCGCCGCAGTCCAAAAGCTGGCGCCAATCACCCACGTTTCCGCGCTTGACACCCTTTCCAATTGTGATCAACGATCCCGATCCGTAAGTTGATCAAGTCGTGATCATGACGAAAATAGAGAACAACGCAGACGGTACGGAACGCAGAGGCACAGAGCGCACAGAGAAAACAGAAGGAAGAAAAATAGAGGCCAACAGCGGCGTAAAGCCGCTGCTACAATCACCCGCGTTTGAGGATAGCAAGCATCACATCAAGATCTACCAGGGCGACTGCCTGGAAATTCTCGCCGCCATCCCGGAATCCTCCGTGGACCTCATCTTCGCCGACCCGCCTTACTTCCTCTCGAACGGCGGCATCACCTGCCACGCGGGCAAAATGGTCTCCGTCCACAAAGGCGACTGGGACAAATCCCGCGGCGCGGACGCCAATCATGACTTCAACCGCTCCTGGCTCGCCGCTTGCCAACGCGTATTGAAGCCTGACGGCTCCATCTGGGTTTCCGGCACCGCCCACGTCATCCATTCCGTCGGCATGCAGCAGCTCGGCTTCAAGCTGCTCAACGACATTTCCTGGGTCAAGCCCAATCCGCCTCCCAATCTTTCCTGCCGCTACTTCACCCACGCCACGGAAACCATCATCTGGGCCGCGAAAAACGCGAAGTCGCGCCACACTTTCAATTACAAGCTGATGAAGGAAACCAATCGCGGCAAGCAGATGAAGTCCGTCTGGGAAATCCGTCCTCCCGAAGCCTGGGAAAAGAAATTCGGCAAGCATCCCACGCAAAAGCCCGTCGCGCTCCTCGAACGCATCCTGCTGGCCTCCTCGCACGAAGGCGAGCTTGTCCTCGACCCGTTTTGCGGCTCCGGCACCACGCTACTTGCCGCATTTCGCCTGCACCGTCAGGCTCTCGGCTGCGAACTCTCCGCCGACTTCCTCACTCTCTCGATTCGCCGCATCTGTTCCAATTTGGTACAGGTCGATCTTTCTCTCGCCTGTTTCCAGTTTTCGCTTGATCCGCTTCCCGATCCTGTGGATCGATCCAAATGCGCCTCGCGAATGTCCGCCCAGCTCCAACTCGTCCAGCAAGAACGCCGCTTCTACTTCATCGGCCGCGCCAAGCGCGAAGTCATCTTCTCCGTTCTCGCCGACTCCCTCGACGAAGCCCGCCAAAAATTCCGCGCCTCTGGCCGCTCGGACTCCGACGCCCTCTTCATCATCAAAACAGAAACTTCCATCTACCTGGCCTGAACTCTAAGGTGTAAATGTAGCGCCGCCCATCATGGCGGCAGCTTTCTTTGTCTCTGGCGTCATGATCTAATCCCCGCGTGGATCTGCGTTTGCCTACAGCGGGTCTCGACCAATATAAGAGCGCGAGGCAACGCATTCGCGTGAGTAGTGAAGCGTGGGGCGAGTCTAACCTTTTCTGTGTGAACTGCGATTCTCCCGCACTTGTGAGAACGCGAACAAACACACCCGCAATCGACTTTACGTGCCCTCGATGTGACGCCTTTTTTCAACTCAAGAGCCATGGCCGAAAACTCGGGCCGAGCATACCCGACGGCGCGTACAGCAAGATGTCGGAAGCGATCGCTGAAGACAGAACGCCAAATCTTCTTGCTTTGCACTATGAACCCGAAGAGTGGAGGGTTCACAATCTAATTCTGGTTCCGCAGTTCAGTTATTCGCTCTCGGTCATCAAGAAGAGAAACCCGTTGAGACCGCATGCCAAGCGCCACGATTGGGTAGGATGCACAATTCTACTTGGCGAAATCCCGCAAGAGGCAAAAATTCCCATTATTTCGGACAGCAAGATAGCTTCGACCAATGATGTTCGGAAGAGGTACCGTCGCCTAAAGAAACTAGGGAGCCTCAGCGTCGAAGCGCGGGGGTGGACTCTAGATGTCCTCCACGCTATCCATACTTTGGGCAAGAAGGAATTCTCTCTTAGGGAGGACGTATACGCCCTTGAAGCGGACCTCACGCGACTTCATCCCCGTAACCGACACGTACAACAGAAAATCCGTCAACAGCTCCAACTCTTGCGCGACATGGGCATTGTCGAGTTCCTTAGCCGCGGTCAGTATCGTTTGACCTAATACTATATAGAGTGCCGCGGGCGTGACGCCGCACAGTCACGCTGATGGTATGCTCAATCAATGGTTGATCAACCTTTTCGTTGGTCCGACCCGCACACTTGGCCCTGGTTCCTCTATGTCTGGATCTCTTTCCTTCTTGTTGGCTGGCTCAAGCCTCTCTGGAAGTGGCTCCAGCGCGAACAAGCTAAATCTTGGCCGACCACGACCGGCCAAATCGATTCTGCTTACATTGCGGAGCCCAAACGCTTCCTCGGGCTCACGCTGCAATCGAGCCGCTCCCGGACCTATGATGCCGTCCGTGCGTACTCATATACGCTCTCTGGCGATACGTTTGGCGGAAAGTACAAGCGAAGTTGTGGTTCCGAAGAGGAAGCACAGGAGTTCCTGCGAGGCCTCGAAGGCCAGACTGTTCCCGTGCAATACAATTCAAACCGGCCCGCCCGCTCCGTCCTGCTCGAAGCCACCGTCGAAATTCTTCTCCGCAACCGCCCGCCGTCGCCCAATTTCAGCGATGGCGCCTGGGTCGAGTCTGTCCCCAAATGGTTGAAGCCGTTCATCGGCGTCTTTGCGGTTTTGTCACTCGTTGGCTTCATTCTGAGCCTCTGGGTTCACATTGGTGCCCTCTTCGGCCGCAATGTCGCCCCCGAGTCTTTCTTTTGGGGTCTTCATGTAGGTATCTTCGTTGTCTTTTTCCCCGCTATTCTCGTAGCTGAGAAACGGGTCGGAAGCACGAATCGTAAGGATTTTTGGAAAATGGTTACGAAGGGATCTCCTGATGGAATTCGGTACTTGTTCTATCTTCTTCTCGCTTACGCGTTTGTCAGTTCTCTTATCTCTTTCTTTCATTCGCCCCCTGGTGTAGTGCCAAAAGGCCTAAGTCCCGGCGTTCCATGGCGCGGCTTCTCCGAGGGCTGGATGGTATTCTATTTCGGCTCCTTTGCGATCCTCTCCTCCGCTCTCCATTCCTCCCGCCAGCGCACCTGACGGCGTCTGCAACATCGTCCTCGGAAAGATTCCTGTACACGCGCGCATCTCGGTGGTGAGCGAAGGGACTCCCCTCGCCCCGGGCGAAGTGCGCAGCTCTTACAACCGGCTTCGTCCACTGGAGTAGCTGGAGGTAGAAAAACGCGGCTGGACCCTCGACGTGCTTCAGGTGGTGCAATCGCTTGGCAAAATGGAATTCACTTTGGCCGACGTCTACGCCCACGCGGGCTCGCTCGCGAAACTCCATCCCCATAACCGGCACGTGCGCGACAAAATCCGCCAGCAACTGCAAGTGCTGAGGGACATGGGCCTGCTCGAATTTCTGGGCGGCGGTTCCTACCGTTTACCCTGACCGCTATGCGCTACGGCCTTCGGCCTCTTCCTCCGCACGAACTTGATTTCCACCCTGCTGCCCAACGCATGCGCCACCCGGATGAGCGTCCCAATCGTCAGATTGCGCGGCTCATTCTCCATCGCCGAAATCTTCGGCGCGCTCATTTCCGCCTTCGCCGCCAGCTTGGTCTGGCTCAGCTTCTCCGCAGCCCGAAGCTTGGCGATCTGTACTCCCAATTGCAGATTCTCCAGTTCGCTTTCCACGAGCCCCCGCAGCTTCGCATCTTCCATTTGTTTCTGATAGAAGCGCTTCCATCGCGTCGTCATTTCTTTCTTCCCTCCAGCCGCCGCACATGCAGCCCCATGCGCGCTTCCGCAATATGAATGTCTTCTTCCGGCAACTGCGCGCTTCGTTTCACGATTCCATGCAGGAGAACAAACGCTCTCCTCGCGTCCCCGAAATAAAGAATTCTCAGCTTGTCCTTCCCCTGCTGAGTTCGCAGCTCCCTCAGCTTCCCCCGGACCTGCGAAGAGTAAGGAAACGGCATGTTCGGTCCTTCCTGCTCCAGCATCTTGACCAGCGCCAGAGCTTTCGCCCGGTGCTGAACCGGGAGGGTTGTCAGATACTCTTCCACAGGAGCATGGCCGCGCTCGTCCACGAAGAAATCGACCTGCCATGCCATCTCTTATAGAGTATCCCTTTTAAGGTATGAATGCAACTCAGCCGGTGCGCCGCAGACGGAGCTGATTGTAAGAGGCTCGCCCGCGACAAAATCCGGCAGCAACTGCAAGTGCTCCGGGATGTCGGCTTGATCGATTTCCTCGGCGCGGGCTCCTACGGTTTCCTTTGAATCGCCCCCGCTTACCGCACGAGCGGCAGTCGCCGGACACGCACCGCTTTCTCCGTGACCGAGACCATTGCCCCGTTTCCCAAATCTTCTTTGCAAATCTCCAGCACGTCCTTAAATAAATCGGCTAGACCCGCCGCGCGTAATCCCTCGATCCGAACGCGGATCACGGAAGGCCCCGCACCGCCAGATCTAGCCAGCAGAGTATGGAAATCAGCGTCGAGTGTCACGACTACGCGGGAATGTTGCTCCTCAAAGGCAAGGATCTCCGCATCCACGGCAGGGGCCATGCCAATCTCGCCCACGTGCACCGCTTCAATTCCGGTTTTGCTTACTTGTGAGACGGTGGATCGCGGAAGACCTTGGCCGAGCAACAGCTTCATCGGACATTGGGCAGCGGCACAACCTTGTCCTCAATCAACGTGGCAGCAAACGCCAGTGCCTGCCGGATGTCCTCATCCTCTAATTCGGGATACTCCCGTTTCAGTTCTGCACGGTCGGGATAGAGCGCGAGCGCTTCGAGAACCCGCCGGATGGTGAGCCGCAGGTTGCGGATGCAAGGCTCTCCGTTCATTCGGGCAGCGTTAGTCGTGATGCGGTCCAGTTTCTCCATGGGGGCTTCTTGGCTCAGTCTAGGCGCACCTCCGCGAACTGTCAATCGCCGCCACGTGCGCGAGTGTGCGACAAAATCCGCCAGCAACTGCAAGTCCTCAGGGACCTCGGCTTGATCGAATTCCTGGGCGGCGGCTCCTACCTTCTCACCTAATGCACGTCAACGCCACGCGCCGAATTTCGAGTTTCCATAGTCGAATTTCCAATTTCGATTTTCCCTGCTTCTACGCTTTTCGCCAATCCTCCCACGCCAATCCCTTGATCCTGGCAAACTCTTTCGTGTTGGCTGTCACTAGCGCCAGCTTCCGGCTCATCGCCTGTCCCGCTATCAGCACGTCGTACGTCCCGATGGGCCTGCCTATGCGCTCCAAAGTGTTTCGGATTTCGCCCGCATACCGTGCGTCTTCTTCTCCGAATTCCAGCACTCGTACCGGGCCCTCAAGAAACATCTTCAAACGTCTGGTATTCGCATCCGTTTGCACGCTCTTCAGCACTCCATACCAGAGCTCAAATACGGACACGGAAGGCACCCATACTTGCTCGCCGGATTCCACTGCTTTCGAGAATCGCTTCCGAGCCAGTTCCGAAGTTCCATTGATCAGCGCAATACACACATTGGTATCGAGCAAGTACGCCATGGCGGGTCTTTCAGTCGAAAAGCTTGCGGCGGCGTGCCTGTGGCTGTTTTCGGCCAGTCTTGAATAATGGGTCACCGCCGATTCGGTCCATCGCGGCGAACCACTCCTTAGCGTCCGTAATCATGGGCTGTAGCAACACCCCCTCGGGAACCCGCCGCACACGCACGCTGTCGCCTTCGAACCGAAACTCGCGCGGCAGCCGCACCGCCTGGCTCCGCCCGTTGCGAAACAACTTCGCTGTGCCGATCTTGGCCATGCGCCACCTCTGACGGTAGTATATATCACAGGTCTATATCGTGCAACAAGCCTGCCCGCGTTGGGCCTATTGGAACTTCCGGGGGCGGACTCTTGCGGCTTTGTCTAAGCCGGGCGCTACTGGTTTAAGGGAAGAACGCCTGACTTCTTTTTCTCTTCGAGGCTTTTCAGCCACGCCTGATGTTCGGCGTCGCTCCAGTGGTGGATGTCTATGATGTAGCCGTCGGGGTCGCGCAGCGAGAGCGATCCGCTCGGCATGTATCCCGGATAGGTAATCGCCGGCGCCGCAATCCCGTTGGCCAGAAGGTGCTCGCGGAGCGCGGGCAAGTCAGGCGTGTACATGGCCGTGAGCACAGCATGCTTGGTTGGATCGAAGGGCTCCTCCGCCAACAGGAACATCACGGCGCCACCCTCGCAGTGCATGCGGGCCCAGCAGGGGCACTCTGGAGCGCCTTCCGTGTCGATGAGCTCGAATCCCAGCAATTCGTAAAAGCGGATGGAGCGGCGCACATCCATGACGTGCAGCAGCGGCGTGAAATATCCGGCCTTCGGAACCATGTCCGGCGATTGTACCAGTTCCCTCTGCGACTCGCGGCTCTTGGAATTCCTCGGCGCCGGCTCTCACCGCCTCCGCTGAGCGCACCTCGCTCCGCCTTGGCCCCTTTCCATCAGCCGTCTTGCTTCCATCCCTGCCCGGGAGTACGCTCTCCACTATGCCCATCATTGAAAAACATGCCCCAGGCACCTTTTCCTGGATCGAACTGGCCACCACCGACCAAGGCGCCGCAACCAGGTTCTATTCCAAAATCTTTGGCTGGTCCTCGCAGGACTTTCCCATCGGCCCTAACGAGGTCTACACGATTTTCCAGGTCGAAGGACGCGATGCCGCAGCAGGCTGCACGCTTCGCCCCGAGCAACTCTCCCTCGGTGTCCCCCCACACTGGAACCTGTACGTCGCGGTCGAAAGCGCTGACGCCACTGCCGCTCGGGCCACGCAACTCGGCGGCACGGTTCTGGCCCCGCCATTCGACGTTTTTGACTCCGGCCGCATGGCCGTCGTGCAGGACCCCACTGGTGCGACCATCTGCCTCTGGCAACCCAACAAGCATCCCGGCACGGGAATCGCTGCCGCGCACGGCACGCTCTGCTGGGCTGATTTGAACACTCCGGATCAGGCCGGCGCAGGACAGTTCTATTCCGATCTTTTTGGCTGGCACATCATGAAGGAAGACGAAGATCCCGCTCACAACTACTGGCACATCAAAAACGGCGAGGAGTTCATCGGTGGCATTCCTCCGTCGTCCCACCACAAACCGGGCGTTCCCGCGCACTGGATGGCTTACTTTGCCGTTTCCGATTGCGATGCCACGGCCGCCGAGGCCAAGAATCTCGGCGCCATGCTCTACCTGCCGCCTACCGATTTTGAAGATGTAGGCCGCATTTCGATAATGGCCGACCCGCAAGGCGCGGCGTTGGCCATTTTCAAAGCCGCCGCTCAACGCGCCAGCGCCCCTTAGCCAGGAAAACAATTCCGGCGACACGTGCTACAATCCGCCTTACCGGATTCACCCATTCAAAAACTTCACCGGAGGCACCGAATGCATCGCCGCGTCCTGACCCTGTTGTGCGTCACGTTTGCACTTTGCGCCGCAACATTCGTCTTAAGCAGCCGCGCTTTGGCGCAGGAACACACCGACCATGCCGCGGCGGCGAAAGCCAAGCCCACCGCTACGCTGATGACCGGCTACGGCAACTGGCATCACCCGGTCTCGACGAAGAACGCGCAAGCGCAGGCGTTCTTCGACCAGGGCCTGCGGCAGATTTACGCGTTCAATCACGACGAAGCGGCGCGCTCCTTCCAGCGCGCGGGCGAACTTGACCCCAAACTGGCGATGGCGTTTTGGGGCGTTGCGGAGGCCGTTGGCCCGAATTACAACGATCCCGCGAGCGACGACCGCTTTGTGAAGGCGCACGAAGCGATTGCGAAAGCGCAGTCGCTTGCCGCGGAGGCTTCCGAAAGCGATAAGGCGTATATCGACGCGCTGGCCAAGCGCTTCCCTGCTGACACGAGCGCGGACAGGCGTGCGGCCTTAGAACAGTATCGCGACGCCATGCGCGAGGTGATGAAGCGCTTCCCGGACGACCTGGACGCCGCGACGCTGTCCGCGGAAGCGGGAATGAATCTGCATCCGTGGGGACTGTGGAGGCCGGACGGCACGCCGGCAGAAGGTACGGAAGAAATCGTTGCAACGCTCGAGTCCGTGATTCGCCGCGAGCCGAACCATCTTGGCGCGATTCACTATTACATTCATTCCGTCGAGGCCTCCAATTCGCCGGAGCGCGCGTTGGCGGGAGCAAATCGCCTGGCGGAGCTCGCGCCGTCCGCCGGACACATCGTGCACATGCCAGCGCACATTTACATTCGCACGGGCGATTATGAAGCCGCGCTGAAGACGAACCAAAAGGCGGCGCTCGCGGATCAGGCGTACATCAAGGGCGGCGCGGCGCCGGGCATCTACTCGATGATGTATTACAGCCACAATCTGCATTTCATCGCCATGGCCGCGGCGATGAACGGCAATTATGCAGAGGCGCGGCGCGGCGCGCAGTTGCTGGCAGCCAACGTGGGGCCGCATGTGAAAGAGATGCCGCCGCTCGGCGGATTCATGACTGTGCCGCTGGCCGTGGAAGTGCGCTTTCATAAGTGGAAAGAAATCCTGAAAACCCCGCAACCGGATGCGGCGTTGCAGACCGCCAATTTTTTCTGGCATTTTGCACGCGGGCTGGCGTTGGCGGGCACGGGTGATTTGGACGGCGCGGAAGCGGAGCACAAAATCGTGACCGCAGCGGAAGAAAAAACTTCGCCGGATGCGATTTTCCAGATGCCCATCAACAACAAGACCAAAGACATTTTGAAAATCGCGGAGAATGTGCTGGGCGCGAAAATCTCGCTCGCGAAAAATGATATGGACGCCACGGTGAATCAGCTTCGCACGGCCGTCGAGGTGCAAGAAGGATTGAAATATGACGAGCCGGAGGACTGGTTTTATCCCGTGCGCGAAAATCTCGGTGCGGTTCTGCTGAAAATCGGCGACTACGCCGGCGCCGAGGAAGCCTTCCGCGCCGACCTGGCAATCCATCCGCGAAACCCGCGCTCGCTCTTCGGTCTGGAACAAGCGCTGAAGTCCCAGGAAAAAGCTTACGACGCGGATTTCGTCCGCAAACAATTTGACGCCAACTGGAAAGGCGCGGCGAGGCCGACTGTCGACGACCTGGTCTGACGGGAGGAAGCAGGCCCCAAGGTGGCCAAGAATAAAGTTAAAAAAAACGGCGACAAGAGGAACAATCCCTAGAAAGCGGTCCGTGGTTTCGGACTGCTAATGTACTCGACGCCGTAGCGAAACAGATTTTGCTCGGGCAGTTCCTGCACAAAAACGATTCGCGCGGCAACAAAGATCGCAGCCTGCCCTGAGCTGTACGGCGCCGCCACTTCAATCAGGGTTTGCTCCATGTATCTGCTGGTGCTTTTGAAACGCAAGCCGCCGCGCGACACATCTTCGCACTGGACAAATTCTTCGCCGCGCTCAGGGTGACGAACGAGCGCAATGTAATTCACCCTGATGCGCGGATATTTGCGCCGATTGACACGCGCTCCACCAAATTTTGGGGACGACGCCCCGGGCTTTTCCGCTGCCGCAGGCACAGTCTGGAGGGAAGTGGTTGGAGACTGCAAGGAACCCGGCGCGGATGTGTAAGGGTTCCGTGCCCGGAACGGAGAGGTAGCGGAGGTGCGCGATGGAGTTGGAAGCCCAACGACCAAATCTGATGGACTTGCTGCCGAGTAGGCGGATGCATCCACGCTGCCCGGTTGAGGGGCGCCTGGAAAAGGAACAGGACTTGCAGAACTGAATCCTGAAGGCCACGCAGGCGGCGACGCTACACGTCGAGGCGGCGCTATCGTCACGGCCATTGGCGTTCGCGGCGGAGCAGTGGAAGGCGCGCCGACATTGGCCGGAACAGCGGGCAACTCGCCGGGCTGGGCTAGCTTCCAGATCGTGGAGTTGCCGCAGCGCTTACAATAACGCAAAACGCCGGCGTTGGTGGCAACGACATCGGCCTCGATACTCTGATCGTCAAGGCGTTCGAGCGTTTGACAGACGCTGCAGACCAAAGTAAGCATGCCAAGTTCCTGCTCCGTCGGCGAAGGCGAAGGGAATTCCATCTCCCAGAAATTCACAACGGAATCAAAAAAAGCAACGCCGTAGGTGTAGACGCCAGAGTCCTCACCGATTTGGCCGACTACGCGGATCTCCGCTTCTTTGTTGCGTTCGGGCCAGCGAAGAACCATCTCCTGTTCGGGACAAAGTTTGTGGCGGGAGAGCAGGCCTGCGCCGTGGAGGCTGAGGAGGACTGTTTTCGTTGGCTCGGAAAAAATCTTGCCCGCCAAATCCGAGCCGATCAGGACGATGGGAATCTCTTTGGGGATGCGTCCGCTTCTGCGCACAACCTGCTGGAGCAACAGGAAGGCCACACAGAGACTGCGGCGGGCCCAATTTCGTACCTAAGTCTCTGAGTAAGTGCCGAGTTTTGAGAGGGAGAGACTGCGTCGAGAGAATTGGTCGAAACAAGAAGGCAAAGCAGTTTCAATTTGAAACGTTCAGCACCCCATGCCGGCCCTCCGGAAAATGTGTGACAAACGCTTGGCAGGATGGCGCGAGCGGTGAAGGCATCCACTCCGCCCTTGAATCCCATCGCAATATCTAATGTGCTCGTTTAGCGGGGGTTGGCGGTCATGGAAGCGCGGTGGCCTGTGGTGATCGAAAAATAGTCAATCCACTGTTTGCGAATCGCTTCGGCTCGTTCGATCAGTTCGGGGCTTGGTTTTTCGCCGTGTTGAACGACAATCACGATTCCGGTGTTGAACTCGCGCTGGGATTTGTCGACGCCGGGCAAGCGCGGGCCTTCGGCGGCAATGACATCCTTGATGGTCACCTTGGTGCGATCTGCTTTGAAAATAGGGTGGCCATTCGAATCTTTGCCGGCGGGAGCCAGATTGCGCAGAATAGTGAAGTCGGGCACTTCCGCCGCGGAGACCAAACCCATCAGATAGAGATCGAGGTATGACCATCCAGTGGCTGGCACGTAGTAGTCGTCGTCGAGTTGTGTGTACGTGCCGTCAAGATTGTTCTGCCAGACGCCGCCTCCCATGATGGACGCTTCGGTAGGCCGCCGGTACGGAAACGCCACGCGCGCCTGCAGCCCTCTGGCCCAGTGGACGGGACCAAGCGGAATCGTTTCGTCTCCCACTTTTGCGGAAACGAAGGCCGCCCAGCGATGGCCCATTTCGTGCGCGATTTGAGACATCGCGTACATGTAGGGAGGCATCTTGCCGTCCGCGGAAATTTCCGCGAGTTGCTGCTGGTAAAACGTGATGTCGTGGTCCGTGCCGACGGGCGCGTCCGCGGGCGGGCGCTCCTGCATCTGGTTCGAACCGACGTACACGGGTTGAACGAATCCCCATTGAAACCGGCCCGGTGTGCAGTACGAGTCGAGGCCGTGTTGCTTCGCGCCGATCCCGGTGACGGCGTCTCCCACGGCTCCGAGCGGCCCGTTGCTGGGAGTCCCCGCTTCCTGGTTGTCGACGCGAAAGTCCGAGTAGTATGGCAAGAAATCAAACTTGTCGCCGAGGCTCTTGATCACCGTACAACTCAAATCACGGGGATTCGGCAGCGCGTAATAGTGGAAAGACTCGTAGAAAAGCGGAAAGGGACCGTCCTGTGGCTTGAGAGAAGACAGATGCACTTCCGGATTGTGAATGCCGTTGAGCGTTACCGGTTTCGCGGCGATTTGCGCCACCGGTTCTTCGGAACCAGCAGTGGAAGCTTCGGCAGAAATGTAGATTTGCTTGGCGCTGCGAAGCGCAGCGGGCAAAACTCCTTGAACCGAAATGGTGTTGCCGCTTGTCTTCGCGGTGCGCGATACGCCTTCGCCGAATGCAAAGTATCGCGTCGCTCCACCATTCGCGCGATTGCGTGGCGCGAAGCCGCGAATCGTCCAGACTGCATCGGCAGGCGCAGGAGTGCCGGCGGACACATTGGCGGGCGCGTGAGAGTAAAAATAGACGCGATAGCCAATCCCTGCGACGCCTGCATCTCCTGCAGGCAACACGGGACCAGCCGTTTCAAACGTGGCCTTCAGCAAGAAATCGCCAACAACCGAAAACTCTAACTTTCGGACGTCAAGATGCGCTGCAGCAGAGGAGTGCTTCGACGCGGAAAGCGTGCTGAGAGTTTTTTCCGCCTGTTCCGGGATAAGCGGGTAGAGGCCGACGATGGCGTCCTTTGCAGCAAGCTGATGGTAAGAAAACTCGATGGCGCCATCCTTGTGCAATACCGCCTGGAAAAGGTTGATGGTCTTCGTCCACGTAAAGTCCTGGATGTTGCCATACGGTTCGGTCACGTCCCAAGTCACGACTACGCGATCCGGGAGTTCCTTGACGTGCCGGTCGCCTGACATACGCGGTTTGAAAAACACACAAATCGCGGGAACGGTGTTGACCAAGTTTCCCGCGGCCTCGCTCAAAGGATCGAAGCGTCCAATGGACACGCCTCCTTGATCCCGCGACGGCCCACCACCAAAACCAAAACCTGGCGCATTGTCTGGCTCGCCAAAGCGAATCGAGCCCGCAACGCCGACTGTGAACGCATCCCAGTTCTTGCCGGAAAACGGAAAAGAAAAGTTGTGCAACGCGACGCGAGGTTCCGTGATTTTCTGGCCGAAGTCCGCGTCCCATTGGAGCGGCAGGTTCTCGACGCGGTATCCTTCGCGCGCGGGAGTGAAGCGAAGGCTATGCTGACCAAGATCGAAAAGGTTCTCGCGCCCGAGAGCGCCTTCGTCGAGCTCCATGAGGATCAGGTTTCGCACGACCGAGACCTTGCCAATGGGCTTGCCAGGCTCCTCCCGCTCCTGAGCGCATACGCCGGTGGCAAGCAACAGACTTACAAAAAGGAGAGCTAGTTCGAAACGTAGGGCTTTGGCTGTGCTCACGCGCGCTTTCCTCAGAACGAGGGGCACCATTGTATACAGTATACGTAGCCCGAAGGAAAGACGTTCGGCGTGATGGTTTTGGCTACAGCGCTTTCAGAAAAAGAGCTTCCAGTGTTTTTGCTAGCGCTGCGAGCCGGGAGCGTTGGACGCGGAAGCGTTCGCAGTGCCGCCGATGGCGTCGCCGTTGACGACGAGTTCGACGCGCCGATTGCGCTGGCGGCCGTCGGCGGTGCCATTCGAAGCGACCGGCTGGGTTTTGCCAAAGCCGCGGGCGGTAATGGAGGAAGCGGGTACGCCGTTCTGCGCGAGGAAGTCGCGGACGGAATCGGCGCGGCGCTCAGAGAGTTGCTGGTTGAAGTCGTCGCCGCCGACGCTGTCCGTATGACCTTCAATCTGCATGGTCAGGCCGGAGTGCGCAAGCATAACGCCGGAGATTTTCGCGAGTTTTTCGCGGGCGCCGGGCTTGAGCGTGTAGCTGCCGGTGTCAAAAAGAACGTCGGCCATGTTCACGATGAGGCCGCGGGCAGAGTCGCGGGTTTGCAAAATGGAATTGAGTTGCGCGAGAAGCTGCGCGCGAAGCTGACCTTTTTCTGCTTCGGCTTGCGCGGCGGCCTGACGCGCCTTTTCGGCGTCGGCCTGGGCAGCGGCTCTATCGCGAGAAGCTTGCTCGGCGGCGGCCTGCGCAGCGGCCCTTTCGCCAGCCGCTTTTTGCGCTTCGGCTTCCGCGGCCTGCTGTTGCGCTAAGGCGGCGGCGCGAGCCTGGTCGGCTTCCTGTTTCTGACGCCCGGCTTCGGCGGCAGCTTTTTCCGCTTCCTGCTTCATGCGGACAGCTTCTGCTTGCGCGGCTTCGGCCTGCTTGCGAGCCTGTTCGGCTTCCAGGCGCCGCTGCGATTCGGCGACGGCATCGGCGCGCGCTTTGGCTTCGCGATCTTCCGCTGCTTTCTTTTCGGCAGCAATTCTAGCCTGAGCATCTTCCTCGGCCTTTTGCTTCACAGCCATCACGCGGGCTTCTTCGGCGGTTTGAACAACTTCGCGCGCGGCTGCCTCGACAGCCTTCTTGTCGCTCTTGCGGCCATAAACCTCTTCCGCCGCGCGGAGCTGCTGCTCGGCTTTGGCCAGCGTGGAAGCGGCATATTTATCGGCAAGAGCAGTGTGCGCGATGCGCACGGAATTGCGCGCCTCGAAGAGTTCGAGCGGGGTCTTGCGGTCGATGCCGAAGATGGCGTTCTCAATCTTAGTGTTGGAAGAAGAATAGGCTCCGCGGCCCACCAGCTCGTAATTGGCGCTGATGTTTTCGACTTTGGCCATGGCGGGTACAGTGTTTTCGAGGACCACGGTGTTGCCGGGTTGCGTGACGGCAAAATACGGCTCGGCGGTGACGATCATGCCGAAGGTTTGCATGTCGGTGATGGCTTTGACTTCGCCCGCGCCACCCTTGAGCACCACTTCACCGAGGTTCACAGCACGGCCTTCCGGAGAAACGGCCCACAAAACATAAGTCAGATATTCGAGGCCGAACTTGGTGGCTTCGTCCAGCCCGAGGAATTTCACTTCGATTTCGACGCGGTTGCCCTTGTTCTGCACCTTGGCTTCGCCGGTGGCCTGTTGCATTAGTTCCGTGCCCTGAAAGTCGATCTTAGGCACTGGGCCGCCGCGGCGGTAATTCATCGCTTTGGTGGTGCGGGAAACACTTTTCGCAGGTGCGCTGGATGGCGTCTGCGCCTGGGCGACGGATGCCGCGGCGAACGCGCCAAGAATCCCAGTAATGGTGAGCAGAGCTGGTGCGATTTTCACGTTATTCCCCTTTTCGCCTTATAGGCGAAAACCAACGGCGAGCCTCCTTTTTTGCGAGCAGGGGCTGGGCCGGGTTTCAGGTTGGCGACAGGCCCGCTCTGTGGAAAACTCCAATGCTTCCATAAGGCGGGTGTATGTCGTTTCGTATCTACAGGCTAGCAAGGAAAAGAAGAGGCGGAGGGGTTTGCGCAAGAGCCTTTGCGCAAACAATTATACTGGCCGAAAGGGCAAGGCGCCGAAGCGCGAAAGCAGCCCTTGCAAAGAGCACTAAGCCCAGCGAATTACGCCAGTCAGGGCCAATTTAGCAGTGACTCACAGGGACCGCAAGAATTCGAGGAGCGCGTCTTTTTCGCTGGATTTGAGCTTTTCGAACTTGTCGGTGACGTGCTCGGCTTCGCCGCGATGACGGAGAATGGCGTCGAGCAGGGTGGTTGTCGCGCCATCGTGCATCAAACGGGAGCGGAAGCGCACACCCCACAGAGGCGCGGTGCGGAGTTTATTGGCGGTATCGTCAAATTCCCGAAGGGAAAGATTCTTCCAGGTGATCGAGTACATCTTCTTGCCATAATGCTCCGTCATGGACTGGACGATGCCATCGCCCGTGCCGACGTCGTGAAGCAAGAAGTCACCATACGGGTGAAATTGCATTCCACCCATGGCTGCGGGGACCGTCAATGCGCCGCCCGTGACTTTTGTTCCGGCGGCAGCGGTGGTCATGGTTTCCACATGGCATTCCGCGCAGCCTATTTTGGCGAAGAGCGTCGCGCCTTGCTTCGCTTTTGGAGTGGCGGCGAGCTGAGCGTCACGAGCAGGGGCTTTGCTGGCACGGATGAAGCGCGCGAAGTGGTCCACGTCGGACATGCTATCAGCGCCCGGCTGGTCGTTGGGTTCAGTGGCGGCATTGCAAATATCAGTCACTTCGTCCGGCTGGAGACGGCTGGTGATACCCATCTCATTGAGGTAAGCATCGGCGGAAAAGGACAAAACACTCGCGTGCTGGTCCTTCCAGCCGAAACGGCCGACGGCAGTCTGGCCGGGGGCTTCAACGACGGGAACGTAAAGCACCTGGCCGCAGATTTTGTGATGGCTTTTGTTGCACTGCGCTTTTGCGAGATCTATCAACGTCTGATCGGCCATGGCTTCCACAAAGCCGTCACCTAAAACGCCAGTGGTGACACGGAAAGTGCGAATGTGCTCGGAATCCGGCACGCGCTCCTGGATCTCGGCTGCAGGAAACGCGCCATTGGGACAAATGGCACGGTCGTTTACGAGAGAGCGGCCCTTGATGACCTCCGTGCCTCGCGCGATCGGAATATCCGGATTTTCGAACTTGCCGCCGGGGCCGCGATGGCCGACACGCAGCTCAGAGACTTGGCTTCCGCCGCCCGAAGTTGGGTTCTGATGGCACTCGCGGCAAGACTGCGCGTTGTAAAGAGGGCCGAGGCCTTCGGAAATCTGTTCGATCTCATCGAACTTGCCTTGATCCACAGCGTGCGTGGCGTCGTCCACCATCCCGTTGGTCTTGTTGTCGAATCCTGTGGGCACTTCGGGAAGATTCGCAGCACAGTAGCCAAAAACACAGACAGAAATAGCCAGCACGAACACACCGAAAAGAAGCTTCATGAGCACCTCGAGGCGGGCCAGGGGCAGGTGGAATGTAACCTACAAGCAGAGAAAAACAAAGTGGAAAATAGACGCCGTTTTAAACGTTCAGTTAACGGCGGGAGAAATCCGATTAATTTGTCGCATAATCTCTTTGCATAGACTGGCCTGCAGCGCGACGGCGAGAGGATGCGGCCTCCTGGGGCGAAGCCCAGGATGCGAGAAGCTCCTCGGCGCGGGCGATGACCCGCTCGATTAATCCTTGCGGCGGGATTTGCAGTGTCGCGGGCGGCGGAGGAGCGATCTTGCGCGTGGAACGAGGCTTGGCGTTCACCGGAGAAATCTCCAGCGACTGAAGTTTGTCTATGACCGGTTTCATTGTGCGGTCAGGGTTGCGGAAGAATTCCGTACTGCGGATGCGCGTGAAGATCCAGCCCATGCGTTCGAGAATGGATTGGCGGTCCATGTCTTCGTGAAGCCGCTCGAGGGGATGGTAGCGGTCGCCGTCGCACTCGATGGCGAGACGTTTGCCGTTTCCCTCCACGACGAGATCGATCCGGAACGAGCCCACTCTCCATTGCGGGGCGACCTGATAGCCGGCGGCTTCGAGTAGCTTCATGACTTCGCGCTCGAACGAAGACTGGCTGCGCTTTTCTTTTTCTTCGAGGGCGCGCATCAAGCGGGTGGGGTCATGGGCGTGCTCGATAAGCAGGCGGCGAAGGTCCTCAGCTTTCAGGTCGTTGTGTGCGTTGAGCGAATGAACGACCCACATCTGGTCGCGGGCGCGGCTAGCGGCGACGTTGAAGCGCTGCTTGAAAAGCTCCTGGTCGCGCATGGAAAGCGGGCCGCGCTGGGCGGTATCCACGAGAGAAATGAAAATGACGTCGCGCTCGTCGCCCTGGAACTGCGCGGCGTTGCCGCAGAGCAGGCGGTGAAATTCGTAGCGATCAGGAGAGATGTGCGCGCGCAGCAGATTGTCGATTTCGAGCGCTTGTTCGTCGCCGACGAGAGAAACTACGCCGAAGCTGAGCGGCTGGCCCGCGCCATTGTGCTGATACTCGGGCTGCTCTATCGCGGAAGCGATAAGGGCCGCAGTGGACAGCGCCTCCTGGCGATTCACTTTGCCGTCGCGGCTGGATCCCGAAACGTGATAGGCAACGGTGTGCGGTAGCAAATGCACGCGGCTGGAATCGCGCAAGGGCTTGATGCGCCAATCGTAAGAAATCATGTTGCTGAACTGAATGATCTCCGGCACGCAGCGGAAATGTTCGACAAGGCAAGTGGCGCCGCCGAAGGATTGCCGCGCGAGGTCGTAAATAGAAATCTGGCCGTCGTAGAGATCGGAGTTCGGAATACCCGGCAGGTACTGGAAGATGAGGTTTTGGATAATGCCGAGATCCTGGCCGACGGCTGAGGGACTGACCTGTTCGTGGTCACCAACGACGAGCACCGTCTTGCCAAGATAGAGCGCGACGAGCGCCATCACGTCGCTCTGGCTGGCTTCGTCAATGACGACGACGTCGAATCGAGTGTTGCGCGGATCGAAATTCTCGACCACGCGCGAGAGCGGCATGACCCAAACGGGAACGGCGCTGCGGCACTCGGACATTTTTCGGGCGGCTTCCGCCCGGAGCAACCCGACGCGAACCCCGTGACCTTTGCCGATTCGGCGAATAGTGTCGAGCCAGCCGACGAGCGCTTGGCGCTGGTGGGGAGAAGTGCGGCGAGCCTGCCAGGACCAGGCGCGGCGGTCGATCAAATCCACAGTCACGCGGCGGAGATGCTCGCGGAGCTTTTCAATTTTGGATTGCAGCCCTTCCAGCGAAGCCTCCGCGCGGCGATCGAGTTCATCATTGAGCTGGCGCCAAATCCAGGCGGCCGCAGGGTCGCGAGGCGGTTCGCCGCGGCCATGCACGCAGCTACGATTGCGAATCGCAGTGGCCCACGCCGGCGCGGCGCTTTCCAGTTTGCTGAGCAGCGTACGGCGGAGATCCAGGTCGGCCTGGCGGCTCTTCAATTCGAGAAGTTGATCGTAGGCCTCGCGATAGACGTCGCAATCTTCTTCGTGGATAGACTTCTGCAAATAGACGAGAATTTTGGCGGCGCGGGAGTTGCGCGAGGCGAGCTTGTAGCGGCTTTTCAATTCGCGGAACTCTTCCTCGAGTTGCTGGAGGCGAAGTCTTTGGCAGCGCGAGTTAAGAATCGGCAGCAGCGCGTCTGAAACTGCTTTGCCTAAACGAAGCAATTCGCCTTCGGCCCCCAAGACCGCGGGCTGTTCGGCAAGAAATTTTTCCCAGCGAAAGTCGAGGTCCGTGAGTTGTTGCTGGAGAGGCAGCCATGTGGATTCATGCCAGTTTAGACAATCTTCAATGGCATCACAGTATTGCATTAGCGTTTTTTCCACTTCCTCGCCCATCTGCGACGAAGGCGGAGCGCCGAGCGGGGCCATTTGGCGGTCCCAGCGCGCAGAAAGTTGCCGGCGAAGGTTTTCGAGGTGCGCGAGGGTGTACAGGGCGCGGAAATGATCGAGCGTGCGCGGACGCGAGCGGTTCACTTTTGCGGTGTCGACAAATTGGTTCCAAGCCTTGTGCGTGAGCAGCGAGAAAGAGCCAAGTTTGCCCCCCTGTTCAAGATGACCGAGGATTTCCGTGGCGATGCGCTGCAGCTCTTCCGGGTCCGCAGCTTCGGGAAGTTGCGGACCATACTTCACCAGAGTTTCTTGCGCGTTCGCCGCTTCCTCATGAGTCTTGCGAATGAGAGTGACCAGTTGCTCCCACGGCTGGCAATGCGCTCCCCCGTACTTTCCCGCGTAAACGGCAGCGAGCTTCCACTTGTCGTTGCCCGACAGGGGCTCGACCGCCTGGGTTAGGTTCGCGATGAGCGATTCAAATTCGTCCGTCGTGCCCAGGGGAACGTCCGATTGCCAAAGGTCGGAGCGAAAATCCAAATCTTCCATGCGGAGGCGGTTGCGTTCGCTGACCGAAGCATCGAAGTCTTCCGGCCGCGGAAGATCGTGCATTTCGGGAAGAGCGCCGGCGAGGGCGGCTTCGTCTTCCGCCGAGAGCGAGACGTTTGTGCGATAAAGATCGGTCAGCTCTTGCGAAGAGAGTGGCAGAGGCGCCACGGCTGCAACAGGCCCGGGGACCCAGCCGTAGAATTCTTTTTCCTCCGCGACTTTACGAGCGGCGTCGGCTGGCGACCAGTGTTTTCCTGCAAGAGCGACTTCGCGATATTCGTCGGCGCGCGCTTCCGAAAGTTGATTGCGCAGCTCCTCCAATTTTTTCAGCAGGTCGTGGCGCTGGGCTTCACATTTTTTGGCCTCCAGTTCCAGCGCTTTTGCGTCGGCGCGGGAGAGCCTTTCTGCAATCGATCCAACGGCGCTTTCCAATTGCTTGCGGCTGTCCAAGTCGCTCTCGAGAACGCTCACGCACAACGGGCGCAGCTCTGAAACAATATGATGTCGCACCATGCGCAGAGCCTTCGTCGTGTGGCTGGTGACCAGAACGCTCTTTCCCTGCGCCAGCAAATGGCCGATGAGATTTCCGATGGTGTGCGTCTTGCCGGTTCCCGGAGGGCCCTGAACCAGGACGCCTCCGTGTTCTTCCAATTGCTTCGCGATGCGAATCTGTTCGGGGTTGGCGGGTTTGCTGAGCAAAACGTCTACACCGGTTTCGGTTACGGGATTCTCGGAAGTCTCCGCCTCGGCGGGTTCGGAATCAGGAATCGGCGATTCTTCACCAACAATATTAAGGAGGGACCACGGCAGGTCCTCGCGGGTTCGAAGGTCGGCAAGAATTCCTTCAATCGCGGCGGCGTAACCCAGCGTGCGGGGACGGAGGAAAATGACCGGGTCGCGGCCAATGCGGGGATCGAGTTGTTCACCGTGCGGCGCGCTTTCTTCAATGAATTCGCCACGAGGCGAGAGCTGCACGACCATGCGCTTCAGGAAATTAGAAGTGGCGCCGTTATATAAAGGATGAAAGCTGCCTTGCTCGATTTCTTGACGGCAGCGGCCGATGGCGCGACCGTCCACGTCAGCCATGGATTGGAAAAGAGCGGAATAAAGCTCGACGGGATATTCCGCTTCCGAAAGAGTGAATTCAGGAACCGAAGCATCGAACTGAAGCTGCAAACGCTGTAGGACAATCGGGTGAAAGATGCTGCCTTCCGGGCGCTGCCAGCTCAGGATGCCGTCACCCAGGACAAGCTCGACACGCTCGGCTTCACGGTCGATGCGCCCGTAGAGAGAATAAAAAGTCTCGAAGAGGCGCATCGCCTGGCGCGCAGGCTTTTCTGTGCGAGCCCATTCGTCGCGGAGCGGCGCCCAGCGACGAAGAGCGGCCAGCCGCGCTGGGTCCGCAGAGAACTGCACCGTCAAGGTTGCGCCATTCCCCTGGGGCTCCTCGCGGGACTCCACGACGCACGCCAGACTGGAAGGATCGTCCCAGCCGGGCTCAAGCCACGAACCAATTTCGTTGGGAGGCTCCGGAGGTTGCGTCAACTGCGGCCGCTGAACACGGAAGGAAAAGTTAGCGTTGGCGGCCGCCTCCGTTTGCCCGTCGGCACTCTTTGCTTTGGTGGAGTTCGACTTGATCGCGCTTTGCCGGACGGCGGGATGCACGGGCAGGTCATGCAACCAGAGATGCCAGGGCTGTTCCTTGATTTGGCGCTTGGGAGGATTGCGGTGCTGGTTCAGCGCCTCGAGATATCGGAAAACACGGGTAATCTTTTCGCGAGCAACACGAAGTTTCTCGGCTTCCATAGAATTCTCCACCCCGGGAGTGTCAAGGCTGGGATGGGCTAGTTGGGGCCCCAGGATAACAACGACCAGCAGACATTCCCAAGCTTCCAGGATATGAACCCGAAATGGGACTCTTAGTTGCGCGAAAAACGGGGTAAGAACAAAAAATAGAGATTTGGGGCCCTGAGGGCAAACAAAAGGAGAAACTCACCGGGGAGATTTTGTCACAAAAGTATCTCGAATCGTAGGAAACTTCCTACGCCCCATCAAACCCTTTTTGGTTGCTAAATGTCTAATCAAGGGAGAAAATACCTAGCCTTACTAGCTGCGCCTGCCTCCACCCCAGGCCGCTAGGTCGGAACATCTTTAACCTCTCCCGGCTCTTAAAGATAGCTCCGAAAAAATCCAAAAAGTGTCCTTGAAAACCTATGGATCAAAACCGTCGCCGATTCTTAAGGAAAGTGCCGGACGATATTGCCTTCATCCAGATTGAGCGGGATGAGGTCGGGAAAGTCTTGAACATCTCGGAGGGAGGACTGAGTTTCAGCTCAGTTACGCCTGTCCCCCGAAACCTGCCGGTCTATTTCTGGTTTTCTTTCAACCTGAAAGACCGCATTGAGGCCATGGGCGAAGTAACGTGGACTGATCTATCCCGGACCATTGGAGGCTTGAGGTTTACGCAACTTTCCCAGGCCAACCGCGAACTCATCCAGAAATGGGTCTCGCGGCTGCGCAAGGAAGAGCCCCCCAAAGAAGAAGTTGAAGTTGTAGAGGAGATTCCGGAGCTGGAAATGGAAGAGGAAGGGCTTGTTCCTCAGCTTGTAGCCGTCGGGGAGCCCGAACCGTTTCGTACGAACCAGTCCGCTTCCGCGTTGGTAAGGACCAGCGAACCGGACCGCGTCGCCATGTTCGTCTCCAAAGCGCGGGCGTACAAACCAATCTCTTCCTTTGAAGAAAGGGTCGCGGAGGAACCAAACCCCGCCCCCGCTGCTACGTTGGGAGCTACTGCATCTGCATTAGGAACTACTGCCTTGGGAATCGAGACTCCAAAACTAGTTAGGGAACGTCCGCTCTTTCCCATGGAAACCGGGGATGCGCCAAGCATGCCCTCCGTCGAAACAAAGTCTTCTTTTGACGCGAAGTCTTCGTCATTCTCTTTCCGTGGAATCGAATCCTTGATCGAACTGGTTCCCCTTCAGCGTCACCTTTCTGCCAAGAAACGTCAGCTCCTTTGTGGAGTCCTTCTTGGAATAGGCATTTCTGCCTTGGTGACTTTACCCGCGCTGAAGTTCTGGAATTCGCGCGCGCATGCCGAAACAATCAAGCCCGCGCTGACGGATTCCTCGGCGCTAAGAAACAGCGCGGCAACCCAACCGCCTGCCTCTGACCCCGCGGCTGTAACCACCACAAAGCCAGCCTACCCCGTTGCGGGAATCTTTTCCGACCCCAACCCAGTTCTTCCAAGAAAAGGCATGACGTCGAGCCTGACTTCAAGAAGTCAATTGCCAGCGTCGTATTGGAAAGAGATTCGAAAAGAACCTCCTAAAACGACACCGGTCAAGGCCCAGAAGCCTTCGGCGGGAACTTCGGCATCCCAGAAGCCATCGGTGGCGTCATCGAGCGCTTCTACAACGGACAAAAAGTCTGGGTCTGGCATGAACCCGAATCAATTGTGGGGAGCGGTGCAAGCGGGCAACAGCAAAGCGGCCGTGGAACTAGCGGAACTTTATATTAAAGGTGACGGCGTGCCGCAAAACTGCCAGCAGGCTCGCGTCCTGCTCTTGGTAGCTTCCGAAAGGCGCAATACCGCGGCCATCAAGAGATTGCATGACCTGGATAAAGGCGCGGCGTGTCCTTAGCCTGATCGCTCCTTGCAACAACTAGTGCTGCATGCTAAGAACTGAAATTGTCTTCATTGCTCCCATTGTGTGTGGCCCAAGCGTCAGCAGCGCCGCACGCGGCCTCAAATTGCGCGTAAAACGCCGACGAAATTCTCCTGTTTGCAATTCCTAGATTCTCCTAATTCCTTTCTCTCGGCCCATCCCATACCCTCTATTTACTCCTCGAATAAGAGCTCAGGCACTACAAGGCACCCTTTGTGGGCCGGCTGAGCTGCTCACAATCCGAACTTGGTTCTTTGAACGGAGGAGAATCATGAAGACAGCTCTGAGCGACGAGAAAAAATCGAGTATGCGGGTTCCTTACGCATTGCGCCGCGTCCCGCAGGAAAATCTTTCCAGTTTGCTGCCTTGTTCTGAACCCCCGCAGCCGGGAGACATTGCACTGGCCAGGGTTGAGAAAATCGGCAGAAACACCAATCTGGAGCTGCCCAACGGCCGCCGTTGCGCTTTGTATGTTGGAGATTTAATGGTCGGCGTCTTCGGGAACCGCTACGCCACCATGCAATTTGAAGGTTATGCAAGGACGGACGGGGAGCGCTGCGACCTGCTCAGCATGGCCGGCGTCTGCGGCCTGGTGGAAAGCAAACATGATGGCGTAGGCGAACCAAGTAAACTTCGGCTGATGGGATTCGTCGCCGGTCCCGACGGCCGCAAGCTGCGTCTTCGCCAATTTGCGCTGCCCTCCCCACCCACGCAGAGCCAGCCGCGCGTGGTTGTCGTGTGCGGCACCTCGATGGACTCGGGCAAGACCCGAACCGCTGCCGCCATCATCAAGGGCTTGCGGCAAGGGGGACATTCCGTCGTAGGCATCAAACTCACCGGCACCGCCAGCGGAAAGGATACGTTAAGTATGTTGGATGCCGGCGCGTGCGCGGCCCTCGACTTTGTGGACGGTGGGCTGCCTTCCACGTATCTCTGCAATCTGGATGAACTCCTCAATTTGCATTTCACTCTTGTCTCCCATGCGGCATCCAAAGGTGCCGCCTTTGCGGTCATTGAAATCGCCGACGGTTTGCTGCAGAACGAAACGGCCGCTCTCCTGCAGAATCCCCGCTTCACGCAAACTGTCGACGCCTGGGTATTTGCTGCGGGCGATCCGCTGGGCGCTGCGGGCGGCACGCGCGTGCTACGAAGCTGGGGCATTCATCCGGTGGCCATTTCAGGCGTCGTCACGATGAGCTCGCTCGCGATTCGCGAAGCGCAAACCGCCACGGGATTGCCTTGTCTCACGGTGCCCGAACTGGAGTCCGGCGAATTGAACGTCAAGCTCATGCAGGCAAAGCCCGCTGGTGACCCTGGCCTCAGGACCGCGAGCAAGAACGAAAAACAGCGTGTCGATTAACGCAACCGAAAGGCATTCCCATGCAGGTTACTCCTCGCGGGCGCGTCTACACTTGGATTCGCGATCCAGCGAAGTCCCTCGGCGGACGCGTGGCCCTAAGCGACGAGCCTCTTCAACATCTCGATGATGTGGGAGGAGGAACATCTCGTCTCTCCGGGCAATACGTGCGGGTGCGAAACGCCGGAGCTGTAAATGAGCCAGGCCTGTCGAACGGCAAGGTTCGAGCGGTCCCCGTCGGCGACGCACAACCCAACTCCGACGGCAACTTCTTCTTCGAGCCGGGACGCGGCGGCGGGCGCATGGACAAAGCCCTGCTCGCCGCGCCGGACTTTCGCTGGCGCTACATCCAGGCCTCTCATTTCGGCGAGGTGAACACTTATTTCCACCTGGACCGCATCGCTTCGTACGTGGATGGCTTGCTGCGCGAATTAGGCGCGCCATCCCTCCCGCGCGTTGTCGCCGCCGTAAACGCTCACCATGCTGCAACGGAAGAACACGGCTTGCGTGACGGTGTTCGCGGGCCGCGCAGCGGGTGTTGGCTGCCATTTCAAGGTGGGCATTATCGGCTTCCCAGCCGCCGCTACGACGTGATCGAATTCGAGCCGCTCTCTCCCGATGGGGAGATTCATCTTGGGCCGGGTTGGCAGCTTCTTTACCACGGCGCATTAGTAGAGCGCGCGGGCGGCCGTTACCGCGCGAACGCATCGCACAACGCCGGGATCATCTATCACGAATACGGACATCACATCACGCGCCATACCGCGGATTTTCAGGCGAATGCTCTTCGCTCCCCCAACCGGCAAAAGAATCGGAAAGCTCCCATCGACGAAGGCACCTGCGACTATTGGGCTGCGGCCATGCTAGGTACGCCTCACATTTGGGCCTGGCACCGCCGCCATGATGAACAGGAAATTCACCCGCGCAGCTTGTCTTCATCGAAAACCATGGCCGAT
>Ga0209474_10000645_pt1 | contig 37072 bp, 41 predicted proteins | sample GraSoiAngelo_145_FD_185902 | JGI IMG/M metagenome (GOLD analysis project Ga0209474, IMG submission 185902) | Grasslands soil microbial communities from the Angelo Coastal Reserve, California, USA - 14_1009_05_20cm (SPAdes) (version 2) | ecosystem: Environmental > Terrestrial > Soil > Grasslands...
GAGGACGTACGGCGTCACGGTGACGTGCTCGCAGCAGGTCAGACAGTAGAAGTCCAGCTCGAGGCCGGCGCGGCCGCCCATGAAGTCCATGCGGCTCGCACACCGCGCGTGATGCAGCGCACCGTCCGCCGAGCGATACACCGTGGCCACCGGCGGCATCGTCGACCGGCTCGGAGTCGGTGTCTTGGTCGTGGTCGCTACCGCCATGGTCGTCCTCCTCGAGCGAGGCTCGGTCGAGGCCAGTCCTCGGTCCGCTATTGGCGCCACAGCACCACCCAGCAGAACCCCACGCCGCCGGCGAACACTGTGACCGCCACCGACACGTAAGCGCCGAACTCCGTCCAGGTCATCATCCCGGTCGCCTCCGGAGCGCGTGGAAGAGCAACAGGCGTTCCAAAGGCACCACGGAAGCGATCCGCTAGATTCCGCATAGATGCGTGCGGGCTCGGGCCGGCGTCCGGTCAATTTGGAGGCGCCGCGGGAGAGTCTCCGGGCAATAAGTGACCGAGTGGCGCTGGAGTGGTTATTGGATGGGGGGCCGCGACGGCCCCCGATCCCCCGAAACGTTCGGGGCGCCCCGGCCAAGCCGGGCGCCCCTCTAACCGGGCGGCACCCCTCGTGGCCGGAGCGGCCCCCCTCTAGTCAGCGTCAGCGCCAGCGGGAGAGGCGATTGTTCAGGGAGTCGAGGGCGAGGACGATGGCGATCGACGAGGCGGAGACCAGGGCCGTCGCCGCGAAGAGCTCGGGGGCCTGGAAGCCGTTGGCGAGGGAGCCCATGACGAAACCCATGCCGCGCACACCGGCGAACATCTCCACGATGAGCACGCCCAGCAGGCAGAACACGATGCCGAGCCGCATCCCGGCCAGGACCGTCGGCACGATCGCCGGCAGCAGCACCTTCCAGTAGAGCTGCCAGGACGACGCGCCGAACGCGCGGGCCACGGTCACGAGCGTGCGATCGACGTCCCGAACGCCGCCCATCACCAGCACGAGGATCGGGAACACGCCGTGGATCGTCCCGTAGACGATCGCCGGCGCGGTGCCGAACCCGAGGATGAGGACGATCCACGGCAGGACCAGGATCTTCGGCATGCCGTAGACGGCGACCACGAAGGGACTCAGCACCTCGCGCAGCACGCGTACCGATCCCACGGCGACCCCGAGCGACACGCCGAGCACGACCGACAGCACGTAGGCCACCGCCGTCTTGGCGAGCGTGTCCGCCAGCCCCGCCAGCGCGCTGGGCCCGACCCGCCCGAACGCCCCCACCACCGCGCTGGGCGCCGGCACGAACAACGCATCCACCCACCCCGCCCTCGCCGCCGCCTCCCAGATCGCCAAGAGCGCAAGGACACTCACGACCTGCAGCAGAAGGACCCGGCCCCGCTCAGTATTGGTCATTCAGAATTCGCTCCGCGAGGAGCCGCCCGGCGCGCGACGACCGTCGGACGGGGGGCGAAGCCCCCCGCCGAGTCTACTCGAGCCATCGCTGCGCCCGGCGCTCCACGAGGCTGGCGACGACGTCGGAGGCCACGACGAGAGCCAGCGTGACGAGCACCAGCGCCACGTAGTCCGCGGTGCGGAAGAGACCATACGCGTGATTGATGAGGGCGCCCATGCCGCCCTTGGCGCCGAGGATCTCGCCCACGATGACCCCGATGACGCTGAGCGCGAGGCCCGTGCGCAGACCGCCGACCAGCGTGAAGAGCATGGCCGGCACCATCACCTTCGCGAAGACCACCGCCGGCCGGGCGCCGAAGGCCCGGGCCACGACGATCATCTGGGGGTTCACCTGCCGCACCCCGGCCAGCACGGCCAGCGTGATCGGGAAGAATCCCAGCAGGAAGCCGAAGGCGATCTTCGAGGCCGCGTCGAGGCCGAAGAACAGCATCAGCGAGGGATACCAGACGACGGCCGGGACCGCGTAGAGCGCGGCGAGGATCGGGCCGTAGGCGCGACCGACGAGGCGATTGAGCCCGAGCACGAAGCCGCAGCCGAGGCCGGCCGCGATGGCCAGCGCGTAGGCGATCACGATCTCGCGCAGGGTCAGCAGCAGGCTCTGCGGCAGCTCGGGGTAGGCGTCGAGGGCCAGCAGGCGGCCGAGCGCCGGGAGGACGACCGAGGGCGGCACGTAGAGCAGCGGATTCGCCGCCCGCGCCAGCAGCTCCCAGGCCAGGACGAGCGCGACGAGGATCGCGGCGCGGATGAGGGCGACGCGCACGCTAGGCCTCGCCCATCGCGCGCAGCGACTCGTCGCGGATCTCGCGCCACAGCTTGGCGCGCAGCGCGATCAGCTCGGTCGACTCCATCGCCCGGGGATAGGCCATCGGCAGCTCCAGCACGCTCTTGATCCGGCCCGGGCGCGCCGTCATCACCACCACGCGCGTCGAGAGCGCCAGCGCCTCGTGCAGGCTGTGGGTGACGAAGACGACCGTCTTGCGCGTGCGGCGCCAGATGTCGAGCAGCCACTCGCCCATCAGCAGGCGCGTCTGCTCGTCGAGGGCGCCGAACGGCTCGTCCATGAGGATGATCTGGGTGTCGATCGCGAGCGCACGCCCGATGGCCACCCGCTGCCGCATGCCGCCCGACAGCTCGCGCGGGTACTTGGCGCCGAACTCGCGCAGGCCGAGGGGGCCGAGCAGCTCGGTGGCGACCGCGCGGCGCTGCGCGCGCGGCGCCCCCTGCAGCTCGAGACCGAACTCGATGTTCTCGAGCGCCGTGCGCCACGGAAAGAGGCCGGCCTCCTGGAAGACGGTGGCGACTCGCCGGGGATCGGGACCGGTCACCGGCCGGCCATCCACGACGACGCGCCCGCCGTCGGGCACGACGAGACCGCCGAGCATGCCGAGCAGCGTCGACTTGCCGCAGCCGGACGGGCCGATGAGCGTGCAGAACTCGCCGGCGCCGACGGTCAGCGAGACGTCGCGCAGCGCCTCGATCGGGCCGGAGCCGGTCAGATAGCGCTTGCCGACACGGTCGACCGCGATGAGGTCGCTCACGTGAGCTGGAGGATCTCCCGCGCGATGACCATCCGCTGGATCTCCGACGTGCCCTCGCCGATCTCGGTCAGCTTGGCGTCGCGAAAGATCCGCTCGACCGGGAACTCCGTGATGTAGCCCGCCCCCCCGTGGATCTGCACGGCGCGGGTGGCGGCCTTCATGGCCGCTTCCGACGCAAACACCTTGGCCTTGGCCGCCGCATGCATCGCCGGCTGCCCCGTATCCTTCAGCCAGGCCGCCCGCAGCGTGAGCAGCCGCGCGACCTCGACGTCGGTGGCGACCTCGGCCAGCATGCCCTGCAGGCCGTTGAACTCGGCCAGCGTCCGCCCGAACGCCGTGCGCTGCTTCATGTACTTCACGGACTGGTCGACGGCGGCCTGCGCGATGCCCACCGCCATCGCCGCCATCGCGATGCGCCCGCCCTCGAGCACCTGCATCGCCTGCACGAAGCCCTCGCCGCGCTCGCCGATCAGCGCGCCGGCGTCCACCCGCGCGTCCTCGAAGATCAGCTCGGCGGTGTCGGAGGCGTGCAGCCCGAGCTTGCGGTACGGCGTGCCGGCACGGAAGCCCGGTGTGTCCTTGGGCACGACGAACGCCGAGATGCCTCTCGACTTCTTGCCGGGATCGGTGCGCGCCATCACGACGGCGACGCCGCCGACCGAGGCGTTGGTGATGAAGGCCTTGCTGCCGTTCAGCACCCAGCCATCGGCGCGCGCCTCGGCCCGGGTGACCAGCGCCGCCGCATCGGAGCCCGAGCCGGGCTCGGTGAGGCCCCACGCCGCCAGCATCTCTCCGGCGGCCAGGCGCGGCAGCCACCGGCGCTTCTGCTCCGGCGAGCCGAAGAGGTTGATGTGGTTGGTGCCGAGCGAGTTGTGACCCCACATCGTGATGCCGACCGAGGCGTCGCCGCGATTCAGCTCCTCCACGATGAGCGCGTAGGAGACGTAGTCCAGGCCGGCGCCGCCGTACTCTTCCGGCACCAGGACGCCCAGGAATCCCAGCGGCCCCAGCTTCCGGACGATCTCGTGCGGGAACTCGTGGCGCGCGTCGTAGGGCGCGATCTTGTCCCCAAGCTCCGCCTCGGCGAAGTCGCGCGCCACCGCCCGGATCGCGGCCTGCTCGGCCGTCAGCTCGAAATTCATATCCACGTGGGGGGCCCCGACATGGTCCCCCACACCCCCCAGACGTTCGCAGCGCCCCGGCGGAGCCGTGACGCTCCTCGGGCCCGGGCGCCTGCCGACGTCACGCGGAGCGCCGGCGGGCGGCGCCGGCTTTGGCGTGCTTGAAGAACTCGACCTGGCGGAGGCGCTTCTCGGCCTCGGCCTTCGTGTCGTAGCTGCCGAAGCTGCGCCCGGTCTTCTCGGAGAGCACGACCCACTTGCGTCCCTTCTTCTTGATCATGGCGTCGCCTGCCTCACTGGATCACGGCGTCGGCCGCGTTCACCACCGCTGGGGGAATCGTGAGGCCGAGCGCGCGCGCGGTTTTGAGATTGACGACCAGCTCGTATTTCTCCGGCGACTCGATCGGCAGGTCCTCGGGCCGCGCGCCCTTCAAGATGCGGGCGACGTAGCTGGCGGCGTGCCGATAGAGCGCCAGCGTGCTGGGCCCGTAGGCCATCAGGCCGCCGGCGTCCACGAACTCCCGCCAGCCGAAGACCGTCGGCAGCCGGTGGGCCAGCGCGAAGTCGGCGAGCCGCCGGCGCTCGCTCAGGATCAGCGGATCGCCGAGGGAGTACAGCGCATCGACCTGGCCGCCGGCGATCGTCGCCAGCGCGGCGTCGAGCTGATCGGCGGCGCTGACCGACACCGTCTGCAGCTGCCAGCCGAGAACCCGCGCCGTCGTCTGCCGCTCGCCCCACAGCCGTTGCTCGGCGAGATTGGTCGGATTCCAGAGCACCGCCACCCGCATCGCCCCCGGCACCGTGCGCCGGAGCAGGTCGAGATGCAGGGGCGCGAGGTCGGACAAGATGCTGGAGACGCCGGTGACGTTGCCGCCGGGGCGCTCGAGGCTCTTCACCAGGCCGTACGCCACCGGGTCGCCGGCCTCCAGCATGACGATCGGCACGGTCGTGGTGGCCGTCATCGCGGCCATGGTCGGGCCCGGCCCCGGCGTGACCAGCACGTCGACGCCGCCCCGGACGAGCCCGGCGGCCAGGTCGCCGAGTCGGTCGTACTGTCCCTCGGCATACCGCTCGACCACCGCCACGTTGCGTCCGTCGGTGAAACCCAGCTCGGCCAGGCGCTGCCGGAAGGCGCCGAGATACGGGGCGCCGACGTCGGACGTCGTGTAGCCGAGATACGCCACCACCGGCACGTGACGGGCCGTGGCCGGCCCGGGCCCCGTCGGCGACGCGCACGCCACCAGCCACGCCGCCACGAGCGCGGCGAACACGATCAGCCTTCGCATCGCGGCCACGGTGTTCATCGCCCGCCCCTCAGACCGCGGCGCGGATGTGCTCGCGGACGAAGCGGACGATGTCCTGCGTCGAGGTGCCCGGCGTGAAGATCTCCTTCACGCCCACGGCTTTCAGCGCCGCGATGTCGTCGGGCGGGATGATGCCGCCGCCGAAGACGGCCACGTCGCCGGCGCCCTTCTCGTGCAGCAGGTCCAGCACGCGCTTGAAGAGATAGTTGTGGGCGCCGGAGAGGACGCTGAGGCCGATGGCGTCGGCGTCCTCCTGCAGCGCGGTGGCCACCACCTGCTCGGGCGTCTGGTGCAGGCCGGTGTAGATCACCTCGAAGCCGGCGTCGCGCAGCGCCCGCGCCACGATCTTCGCCCCGCGATCGTGGCCGTCGAGGCCCGGCTTGGCGACGACGATGCGGACGGTGCGCTCGGCCATCACGGGGCGATGGCCTGGCGCAGGCGCTCGCCCACGGCCTGGATCTGCGCGCGGTCGCCGGGCACCGGCGTCCAGTCGAAGCCCTTGCCGTCGTTGTTCCAGCGCGGAACGAGATGCAGGTGGAAGTGCGGCACCGACTGGAAGGCCGCCGTCCCGTTGGCCTGCAGCAGGTTGAGACCGTCGGGCTTCACCGTCTGCCGCAGCGCGAGCGCGACCTTCTTGGCGGCGGCGATGGCGGCCTGCAGATCGACCGGGGCGGCGTCCCAGATCGTCGCCGCGTGCGCCTTGGTCAGGACCAGGCAGTGGCCGGTGTTGATCGGATTGATGTCCATGATCGCGAAGGCGCGCTCGTCCTCGTAGACCTTCATCGACGGGACCTGACCGTCGCGGATCTTGCAGAACACGCAGTCCACGGTGCTCATGGCCTAGACCGCCACCGTCCACCGGTGCGGATCGGGCGCCTCGCCGTACTGGATGGCCACGATCGTGTCGTAGAGCTTCTGGGCCAGCTCACCGATGCGCCCCTGGTTGACGACGAGGCGCCGGCCCTTGTAGGCGAGCTCGCCCACTGGCGAGATGACCGCGGCGGTGCCGGTCGCCCACACCTCGCGCAGCGTGCCGTTCTCGGCCGCCGCCACGACCTCGTCGATGGTGATCGGGCGCTCGGCCACCCGCACCCCCCAGCCGCGCATCAGCGTCAGCGCGGTGTCCCGGGTGACGCCGGCCAGGATCGTCCCCGCCAGCGGCGGCGTGACCACCTCGTCGCCGATCCGCAGCATGATGTTGGAGGTGCCGACCTCCTCGACGTACTTGTGCTGGACGCCGTCGAGCCACAGCACCTGGGTGAAGCCCTCGTGCTTCGCCTCCTCGGCGGCGTAGAGGCTGGCGGCGTAGTTGGCCGAGGTCTTCGCCTCGCCGAGGCCGCCGGCCACCGCCCGCACGTGGTTGTCGATCACCTTGATCTTGGTCGGCGCCAGGCCCTCCGGGTAGTACGGACCGACCGGCGACAGGATCACGTAGTACAGGTAGCGCTTGGCCGGCCGCACGCCGAGGAACGGCTCGCTGGCGATGACCGTGGGCCGGATGTAGAGCGAGGTGCCGACCGCCGAGGGCACCCAGTCGCGGTCCACGTCGACCACCGTCGTCCACGACTTGAAGACGACCTCCGGATCGATCGCCGGAATGCACATGCGGTGGGCGGTCCGGTTCAGCCGCTCGACGTGCTTCTGCGGCCGGAACAGCCGGATGGTGCCGTCCTTGCCGCGGAAGGCCTTGAGCCCCTCGAACAGCGATTGCCCGTAGTGCAGCACGGCCGTGGCCGGATCGAGCGGGAAGGCGCCGTACGGCTCGACCCGCGGGTCGTACCAGCCCTTCTCCTCCTCGAAGTCCATCACGAACATGTGGTCGGTGAACACGGTGCCGAACGACAGATCCTTGTCCTTCGGCTTGTCCTTCTTGTGCGTCGTCTTCGTGATCCGGATCGGCTCGCTCATCTCAATTCTCCCTGGGGGTCTCGTGACGCCCACCGCAACGTGGTCGCGCCACCTCGTCGCTGGGTGACTGCACTCGGACACCCCACACGCGCTTCTCCGGATCGATCATGCGACGCAACCTCAGCGGGCGATCCCTCGCCCGCGCTAGAAGATGATCGGCTCGCGGTAGAGCCCGAACACCTGGCGATAGACGTCGGAGATCTCGCCCAGGCTCGCGTAGTCCTTCACGGCGTCGACCAGCACCGGCATGACGTTGCCGCCGTTGCGACAGGCGTCGCCCAGCTGCTTGAGCCGGCGCTCGACCTTGCTCATGTCGCGGGCGGCCTTGAAGCGGCCGACCCGCTCGATCTGCTCGAGCTCGACCCGCTCGTCGATGCGCAGGTAATTGATCGACTTCTCTTCCGTCATCACGTACTTGTTCACGCCGACCGTGACCTTCTGGCCGCGATCCTCCATGAGCTGGTAGCGGTAGGCGGCGTCGGCGATCTCCTTCTGCGGATAGCCCGCATCGATCGCCCGCACGATCCCGCCCATGGCGTCGATCCGCTCGATGTACTCGCGGGCGCCGGCCTCGATCTGGTCGGTCAGCTTCTCCAGGTAGTAGGAGCCGCCCAGCGGGTCGATCGTCAGCGGCACCCCGGTCTCCTCGGCGATGATCTGCTGCGTGCGCAGGGCGACGGTGACGGCGTCCTCCGTCGGCAGCGCCCACGTCTCGTCGTAGGAGTTGGTGTGGAGCGACTGGGCGCCGCCCAGCACCGCCGCCAGCGCCTGCAAGGCCACCCGGGCGATGTTGTTCAGCGGCTGCTGCGCGGTCGCCGAGACGCCGGCGGTCTGCGTGTGCGTGCGCAGGCGCATCGACTCCGGCTTCTGGGCCCGGTAGCGCTCCTTCATGAAGCGGGCCCACAGCCGGCGGGCCGCCCGCAGCTTGGCGATCTCCTCGAAGAAGTCGTTGTGGATGTCGAAGAAGAACGACAGGCGCGGCGCGAAGGCGTCGACATCGAGCCCGCGGGCCAGCGCCGCCTCGACGTAGCCGAGCCCGTCGGCCAGCGTGAAGGCCAGCTCCTGGACGGCGGTGGCCCCCGCCTCGCGGATGTGGTAGCCGGAGATCGAGACCGGGTTGAAGCGCGGCACGTGCTTCGAGGTGAACTCGATCATGTCGGTGACGATGCGCACGGCCGGATCGGGCGGACAGATCCACTCCTTCTGGGCGATGAACTCCTTGAGCATGTCGTTCTGCATGGTGCCGCCCAGCCGGCTCCAGGCCACGCCCTGCCGGTCGGCGATGGCCAGGTACATCGCCAGCGCGACCGACGCCGTGCAGTTGATCGTCATCGACGTCGTCACGTCGCCGAGCGGGATGTCGGCGAACAGGCGCTGGAAATCGTCCAGCGTCGAGATCGACACGCCCTCCTTGCCGACCTCGCCGCGCGAGCGCGGGTGATCGGCGTCGTAGCCCATCAGGGCCGGCATGTCGAAGGCCGTCGACAGCCCCGTCTGGCCCTGGGCCAGCAGGTACTTGAAGCGCTCGTTCGTGTCTTCCGGCCGGCCGAACCCCGCGAACATCCGCATGGTCCACAGCCGCCCGCGATACATCGTCGGATAGACCCCGCGGGTGAACGGATACTCGCCCGGCCGGCCGAGCTTGGCCTCGTACGACCAGTCGCCCAGGCTCTCCGGCGTGTAGAGCGGCTCCAGCGGAATGCCTGACAGCGACTCGAAGCGCGCCGGTCGTTCCTGGCGGTCCCGCTCGCCGCTCATGCCTGCCCCCCCGCCGTGGCCTCGCGGGGGCTCATGCGCCGAGCACCTCGCGGGCGATGACGAGCTTCTGGATCTGCGACGTGCCCTCGTAGATGGCGGTGATCTTGGCGTCGCGGAAGTAGCGCTCGACCTCGTAGTCCTTGATGAACCCGTAGCCGCCGTGGATCTGGACGGCGTCGGTCGTCACCTTCATCGCCATCTCCGCCGCGAACAGCTTGGCCATGGCGGCCTCCCGGGTGAACGGCCGGCCGGCGTCCTTCAGCGTCGCCGCCTTGAGCGTGAGCAGGCGGGCGCCATCGATGGCCGTCGTCATGTCGGCCAGCATCCACTGGACCATCTGGTGCTCGCCGATCGGCACGCCGAACGCCTTGCGCTCGCGCGCGTAGGCGACGGCGCGCTCGTAGGCGCCGGCCGCGATGCCGACCGCCTGCGCCGCGATGCCGACGCGCCCGCCGTCGAGGGTCGACAGCGCGATCTTGAAGCCCATGCCCTCGGGGCCGAGCCGGTGGGCGTCCGGCACCCGGCACTCCTCGAAGACCAGCTCGGCGGTGTCGGAGGCCCGGATGCCGAGCTTGTCCTCCGTCTTGCTGACCGAGAAGCCGCGCGTGCCCTTCTCGACGACGAACGCGGTGATCCCGCGGTGCGCCTTGGCCTGGTCGGTCTGGGCGAAGACGAGGGCGAAGGACGCCTCGCGGCCGGTGCTGATGAAGAGCTTGCGTCCGGTGAGCACCCAGCCGTCGCCGTCGCGCCGGGCCAGCGTGTGCTGGTTGCGCGCGTCCGAGCCGGCCTCCGGCTCGGTCAGCGCAAAGCAGCCGAGCGCGTGGCCCGAGGCCACCGGGGTGAGGAACCGGTGCCGCTGCTCGTCGGTGCCGTACTTCAGCACGGGCTCGCAGTAGAGCGAGTTGTTGACCGACATGACGACCGCGTGCGACGCGCACGCGCGGGCGATCTCCTCCAGCGCCAGCACGTAGCAGACGGTGTCGGCGCCGCTGCCGCCCCACTGCTCGGGGATGGCGATGCCCAGCAGCCCGAGCTCGCCCATGCGCTTGACCGTCTCGTGCGGGAAGCGCGCGTCGCGGTCGATCTCGGCGGCGATGGGCTTGATGTGCTGCTCGGCAAACTCCCGCGCCATCGCCTGGATCATCTGCTGCTCGTCGGTCAGGTGCAGGTCCACGGTGCGCTCCGGTCCTATTTCTCCAGCAGCCGTTTGAATTCCTTGGTGAGCTCCGGCACGACCTCGAACAGGTCGCCCACGATCCCGTAGTCGGCGATCTTGAAGATGGGCGCCTCGGCATCCTTGTTGACCGCGACGATCACCTTCGACGTCCGCATGCCGGCCAGGTGCTGGATGGCGCCCGAAACGCCGAAGCCCATGTAGAGCTTGGGCGAGATGGTGCGTCCGGTCTGGCCGATCTGGAACCGGTGCGGCCGCCAGCCGGCGTCCACCGCCGCCCGCGAGGCGCCGACGGCGGCGCCGATGATCCCGCCCAGCTCCTCGAGGATCACGTAGTTCTCGGGGCCCTTCATGCCGCGGCCGCCCGAGAGCACGATCTCGGCCTCGGTCAGCTCCGGCAGCCCGGTGGAGACCTCCTCGCGCCGCTCGACGAGCTTCATCTGCGGCGACGGGATCGTCAGCGACGGGCGCTCGACCGCGGCGCTCTTGCCGGCTTGCGCGTCGGCCGGCTTGAAGACGTTCGGCCGCAGCGTGGCCAGGTACGGCGCCCTGGCCCACGTGACCTTCGAGAGCAGCTTGCCCGCGTAGACGGGCCGCGTGGCCACGAGCTTGTCGCCGTCGCGCGCGAGCGCCACCGAGTCCGCCGCGAGGCCGACGCCCAGCTTGGCGGCCAGCCGCGCCATGAACTCGCGCTGGCGACTGGTCACCGGCCCGAGGATCGCCTTCGGCGATTCCTTGGCGGCCAGCTCGGCCACCGGCGGCACCCACACTTCGCCGCGATACGGGGCCAGCCCGGCGTTCTCCAGCAGCCAGACCTTCGTGGCGCCCCAGCCGCCGAGCTGCTTGAGCCCGTCGTCGCTGGCCTTGTCGGTGAGCCACAGCGCCTCGACGGGACCGCCGAGGCGCGCGGCTTCGCCGAGCACCTCGGCCATGACCTTCTTCGGCATGCCCTTGCGATCGTCCTCGACCACGCACCAGAACGCGCCGGCCATTGGGAGTCTCCTTAGATCGCTTTCGCGTCCTCGCGCAGTGCGCGGACGAGCTCTTTCACCGCGTCCTTGGTGTCGCCCTGGATGATCCGTCCCGGCGGACGGGCGGGCAGCGCCTCCAGCGTCGTGATGCTGAGCTCCGGGGTCGGCGTGCCGAGCCCGAGGTCGGCCGCCTTCAGATCCTTGATCTCCTTCTTCTTGGCGCCCATGATGCCCTTGAGCGTGGGATAGCGGGGCTCGTTGAGCCCTTTCTGGGCGGAGAGCACCGCCGGCAGCGGGAGCTCGAAGATCTCCAGCCCGCCCTCCACCTGCCGGCCGACCCGCACGGTCTTGGCGTCGGCGTCGACGGCCTCCTCCATGATCCAGGACGCGCACGGCCAGCCGAGCACCTCGGCGAGCTGAGCGCCGACGGCTCCCATGTCGTCGTCGATCGCCTGGCGGCCCGTCAGCACGAGCTGCGGCGCCTCCTGCTTGACCACGGCCGCCAGCGCCCGGGCCGTCGTGAGCGTGTCGGCGCCGGCCAGCGCGGCGTCGTTGACGTGGATCGCGCGATCGCAGCCCATCGCCAGCGTCGAGCGCAGCGCCTCCTTGGCGCGATCGGGACCGACGGTGACCGCCACGACCTCGCCCTGGCCCCGCTTCTCCTTGATGCGCAGCGCCTCCTCGACCGCGAACTCGTCGTACGGCGAGACGATCCACGTGATGCCGGTCGTCTCGATCTGTCTGGAGTCGCTCCCGACCTTCACCGCGGTCGCGGTGTCGGGCACCTGCTTGATCGCCACCAGGATCTTCATGCGTGGACTCCGTTGGCTGCGTCGTAGTGGAGGTCGCGGGTGATCCGGAAGCGATCCCCCGGGATGAACGCGCGATCGAAGACGACCGGCTGCCCGGCCGCGTCGAACGAGACCCGCTCCGACTCGAACGCCGGCGCGCCCGGCGCACAGGCCAGCGCGCGCGCCTCCCGGCCGCCGAGCCGCACCGCCGAGACGGCCTCGCGCGCGCGGACGACCACGATGCCGAGCTTGAACTCGAGCACCTGGCTCAGCGTCGTCTCCGCGAAGTCGGCGTGGAGGACTTCCTCGCCGAGCCGGGCCGGCAGGAACGAGCGCTGCAGGCTCATGGGGTGACCGCCGACCAGGCGCAGCCGCTCGAGCACGACCACGCGGGCGCGCGGGCCGAGGCCCAGCGCGGTGCCGGCCCGGTGGTCGGCCACCGCCGGCCGCACGCCGAGCACGCGCGTGGAGACGGCCTCGCCCTGGGCGGAGAGATCGGTGGCGAAGCGGCGCAGCTTGGTGATCTCGTAGTCGATCGAGGGCGCCGCGACGAACGTGCCGAGGCCGTGGCGCCGCGTGATCAGATCGTCGCGCTCGAGCAGTTCGAGCGCCTGGCGGAGCGTCATGAGGGTGACGCCGAAGTCGCGCGCGAGGCGTCGCTGGTTGGGCAGCGGCGCCCCCGGCGCCCACTCGCCCTCGCGGATGCGCTGACGGAGCGCGTCGGCGATGCGGTGGTAGCGCGGCAGCCGTCGGTTCACTCGACTCCCCTGTCGGTGTTCTAGAACTCTGAGCCGCCAATGCGTCGCGACGGCGCCGGAACGATCAGGATCACGTGAGAACGGGGACTTGGGCGCGACCGCGACGACCGAGCCCATTGTAGATCTCCGTCAGAGCCCCGGCAAGCCCCGCGCCCACGCCGGGATCGGGGGGTGCCGGCGCACCGGTTGCCCGCGCGCATAGACGGCCACCAGCCGGAACGGCGTCCCCAGCGAGCTGTTGTCGAAGAGGAAGGCTTCATCCGCGAGCGGAATCGCCGACGCGAGGTTCTTCAGCGTGCGCGGAAATCGATCGCGCAGCTTGTCGTCGGCGACATCGTGGCCCCCGGCGCGCACCCGCTGCACGACGCGGGCGATCGACAGGGCGGAACTCTCCAGGCCGATGAAGACCAGGAACACGGCGAAGCCGCGCCGGCGCGCCGTCTGGAGCAGCGAGAGCTTGGCACCCGCGGTGTCCGAGAAGACCGTCTCGGTGCAGAACGAGAGGTCCGCCTCGATGAACGCGGAGCGGAGCTTTTCCGCTTCGGCGAACGCGCGGCGATCGATCTCCTGCGGCCCGGCCGCGGGGTCGGCCTGCGCCAGCGCCCGGGCCAGACGGTCCGCATTGACGAAGGGCAGCCCGAGATTGGCGAGATGGCTGTCGAAGAACGTCGACTTTCCTGCGCCGTTGGACCCGGCGAGGAAGATGAGGACACTCACTTACGCGCGCGGGTCCTCGCGGGGACGAACCGACGACCGTCCATCCGGCCGAGCACGCGGGAGCCATCGGCCTGGACCTCGACGACCATCCCGGGCTGCGCGGCGGCCTCGTAGAGAGGAAAGCCCGCCGCCCGGATTCGCGCCCGGACGCTCTCACGGTCGGCGTCGGCCGCGACCCGGGCGAGATACTCGTGCACCTCTTCCGGCTGCGCCAGGATCGGAACCGGCAGCGTCTGACCGGCTCGTTTCAGGGCCAGCACGTCGCTGTAGGCCAGGAACACCTCGACGGCGCGGCCCAGGGTGGCCCAGTGCTCGATCTGCGCGGTGGCCGAGCGGTGGGCGTCCTTGGCCTCCCGCCGCGCCAGGCCAAGGAGCCTGTCCGAGACCTTCACCGGTGCTGGCATCCCGCCTCCCCTGGCGGTAGCAATCGACTACCGCCCTGGTAGTAGATTACTACCTCAGACCGGCCAGGGCGAGCGGGCGACGGACGTCGCCCCGGCACCCTCCCGTCTCGTCTCAGCGCACGCCGTCGTAGAGGTGGCAGGCGACCTCGCGACCGTGCGCCCCCCGGAGCAGGGGCACCTCGGCACTGCAGCGGTCGAAGACGTGCGGGCAGCGCGGGTGGAAGCGGCAGCCGGCCGGCGGGTTGACGGGGCTCGGTACCTCGCCGGTCAGGATGATCTCCTCGCGCGTCTCGTCGGGATGGGCGGGCAGCGCGGCGGCGAACAGCGCCTGCGTGTACGGATGGCGCGGCTCGGCGGCGATCGTCTTGGCCGGACCGTACTCGACGATCTTGCCCAGGTACATGACGGCGATCGTGTGGCTCATGTGGGCCACCGCGGCGAGGTCGTGGGCGATGAAGAGGTACGCCAGCCCGAGGTCGCGCTGCAGGTCGGTGAGCAGGTTCAGGATCTGCGCGCGGATCGACACGTCGAGCGCCGACACCGGCTCGTCCAGCACCACCAGGCGCGGCGAGAGCGCCAGCGCCCGGGCGATGGCGATGCGCTGGCGCTGGCCGCCCGAGAACTCGTGGGGGAACAGCTCGGCGGCGCGCTCCGGCAGCCCGACGAGGTCGAGCAGCTCCGCCACGCGCTTGCGGACCGCAGCGGCGGCGAGGGTCTCGTTGGTGACCAGTGGCTCGGCCACGATCTGGCCCACGCGCATGCGGGGATTGAGCGAGGCGAACGGGTCCTGGAAGACGGCCTGCACGGAGCGGCGGTAGCGGCGCAGCCCCTCCGCGCCCAGACGCGCGAGCGGCTGGCCGTCGAAGCGAATCTCGCCCCCGGTCGGCTCCTCGAGCTTCAGGATGAGCTTGGCGGTCGTGGACTTGCCGCAGCCGGACTCGCCCACCACGCCCAGCGTGCGACCCGAGTCGATCGTGAACGACACGCCGTCCACGGCGCGCACGGCGCCCTCGACGCGGGCAAACAATCCGCGCCGAAGCGGGAAGTGCTTCGTGAGGTCTCGCGCTTCGATCACCGCCGCGTTCCGCTACGTCAGGGGCGCGTCGACTCCGGCCGTGGCCGGGAACCGCGTGAGTGGGCGCATGGGCTTTCCTCCCCAGGTATGAGGGAACGGCTCGAGCGGTTCTGGCTTCATCGCTTGCCCTGATCGGGCAGCCAGCAGCAGGCCGGATGCCCGGGCGCCACCTCGACGGCGGGCGGCACCTCGTGCCGGCAGCGCTCGATGGCGCGGGGGCAGCGCGGCTGGAACGAGCAACCCGCCGGCAGCGCGGCCAGGTCGGGCGGCTGGCCGTCGATCGCCGTGAGCCTCGTGGGGCCGGCGCCCAGACGCGGGATCGACTCGATCAGCGCCTGGGTGTACGGATGGGCCGGCGCGTTGAAGATGCGCCGCACCGGCCCCGACTCGATCACCCGCCCGGCGTACATCACCGCCACGCTGTCGCACATGCGGGCGACGATCCCGAGGTTGTGGGTGATGAAGATCAGCGCCAGGCCGTGCTCGCGCTGCAGGTCGCGGAGCAGCTTCAGGTACTGGGCCTGGATCGTCACGTCCAGGCTGGTGGTCGGCTCGTCGGCGATCAGGATGCGCGGCTCGCAGGAGATCGCGATGGCGCCGACGATGCGCTGCCGCATGCCGCCCGACATCTGGTGCGGAAACTCGCGCAGGCGCTGGTCGGGCGCGGGAATGCGCACGTCGGCCAGCAGGCTGCGGGCGCGGGCCCACGCCCGGCGGCGGCCGACGCCCTCGTGCACGCGGACCGGCTCGGCGACCTGGTCGCCCACGGTGAAGAGCGGGTTCAGCGAGGCCATCGGGTCCTGCAGGATCATCGCGATGCGCTTGCCGCGGATGCGCCGCATCTCGGTCGGCGACTTGGCCAGCAGGTCCTCGCCGTCGAAGCGAAGCGCGCCGCCGACGATGCGCGCCGCCGGCGGCAGCAGTCGCAGGATGGACAGCGCCAGCGTCGTCTTGCCCGAGCCCGACTCGCCGACGATGCCGAGCGTCTCGCCCGCCCGCAGCGTGAGCGACACCTCGTCGACGGCGCGGACGACCCGGGTGCCGCGGGCCGTCACGTAGTGGGTCGAGAGGCGATCGAGCTCGAGCAGGGGGCGGTCGCTCATCGCACGGGCTCGCCGCGCTCCACCGGGCGCGCCGGATCGGCGCACCATTCCGACAGCGAGCCGTCGTAGACGGCCACGTCGCCGCGACCGAGCAGCGCCAGCGCGAAGGCGACGCCGGTCGCCGCGATGCCGCCGCCGCAGTAGGTCACCACGCGGTCCGCCTTCAGCGCGCCGACCGCGTCCAGCCGCGCGCGCAGGGCGTCGGCCGGCAGGAACGTGTTGCGCTCGCGGTCCACGAGCTCGAGGAACGGCACGCTCACGCTGCCCGGGATGTGGCCCGGCCGGCCGTAGTGGACGTCGCTCTCCCCGGTGTGCTGCTGGCGGGCGAGCGCGTTGATCGTGCAGACGGCGGGGTCGGCCATCGCGGCGGCCACGTCGGTGGTCCGCGCGAGCAGGGCAGGCCGGGGCCGCGCCACGAAGGCGGCCGGCGGGTAGGTGCAGGGGGCGCTCGACACCGGCCGGCCCTCCGCCGTCCACTTCTCCCAGCCGCCGTCGAGCACGCTGACGTCGTCGAAGCCGAAGGCGCGCAGCATCCACCACACGCGCGTGGCCCACCAGATCGACTTCGCGCTGTAGACGACGACGTGCGTGCCGGGGCCGACGCCGTGCGCCGACATCGCCCGGGCGAACTGTTCGGCCGACGGCATGGTGAACCGGTACGGGCTGGCCCGATCGGCGAGCTCGACGATCAGGTCGAGATAGCCCGCCCCGGGCAGATGGCCCTTCTCCCAGTCCGGGCGCGCGGTCTCCGCCCGGAACGTCCTCACCGGGTCCGGCGCGAGGTGGGTCGTGCAGTCGAAGACACGCAGACCGGCGTCGGTGAGGTGGGCCTGCAGCCACTCCGTCGAGACGAGCGGTCCCGTCATAGCTGGCGCAGCTGCGGGTCCAGCTTGACGCGCAGCCAGTCGCCAAGGAGGTTGGCGGCCAGCACCATCAGCACGATGCACACGCCCGGGAAGACGGTCAGCCACCAGTAGCCCGCCATCAGCCCCTTCTTGCCGTCGGCCAGCATGAGCCCCCAGGCCGGCTTGGGCGGCGGCACACCGACGCCGAGGAAGGACAGCGCGGCCTCCGTCACGATGACCACGCCGAGCATCAGCGTGGCCAGGACGATCGCCGTGTTGAGCACGTTGGGCAGGATGTGCCGGCGCATGATCGTCCGCTTCGAGCAGCCGGCCACGATGGCCAGGCGGACGAAGTCGCGCTCCTTGAGCGAGAGCACCTCGCCGCGGATGACGCGGGCGTAGCGCGTCCAGTACACGGCGCCCAGGATGATCACGATGTTCCACTGGCTGGGCCCGACGATGGCGGCCAGGAAGATCGCGAACGTCAGCGCCGGCAGCGCCAGCCAGGTGTCGGTGACGCGCATGATCACCTGGTCCACCCAGCCGCCGAGGTAGCCGGACAGGATGCCGAGCACGGTGCCGAGCACGCCGGCCACGATGACGGCCGTGAAGCCGACGACCATCGAGACGCGGGCGCCGAAGATCAGCCGCGAGAGGACGTCGCGGCCGATGTGGTCGGTGCCGAGCAGGTGCGCCGTGCTGCCGCCGGCGATCCACGCCGGCGGGCGGAACCGCTGGCCGAGGGCGCCCACCTCGGGATTGTAAGGGGCGATCAGCTCGGCGAGGATGGCCACCAGCGCCAGCGTGACCAGGATCATGATCGGGATCATCGGCAGGCCTTCGGCACGCAAGACGGCCGGCCGCCGCCACGCGATCGGCAGCGAGGCGGTCCCCCTCGGAGTCGCGGGCGCGGGACTAACGCTCATAGCGGATCCTCGGGTCGATCACCGCGTACAGCAGATCGACGACCAGGTTGACGACGACGATCATCGAGCCGCCCACCAGGACGGTGGCCTGCACGACGGGGAAGTCGCGGAATGCGATCCCCTCGTAGAGCAGCCGGCCCACGCCCGGCCAGGCAAACACCGTTTCCACCACGACGGCCACGTTCACCATCAGCACCAGGTTGATGCCGGCCAGCGTGAGCACGGGAATCAGCGCGTTCTTGAACGCGTGCTTGGCGATGACGAGCGCCTCCGGCAGGCCCTTGAGCCGGGCCAGCTTCACGTACTCCGAGCCGAGCACCTCCAGCATCGAGGAGCGGGTGAGACGCATGTGGGCCGCCGCGAAGTACCAGCCGAGCGCGAAGGCCGGCATCAGCACGTGCCACACGGTGCCGGAGCCCGACGACGGAAGCCAGCCGAGATAGACCGAGAAGAAGAGGATGAGCAGCAGCCCGACCCAGAACGAGGGCATCGACAGGCCCAGCAGCGCGAAGATCTTGCCGGCCCCGTCCCACCAGCCGTTCACCCGCACCGCGGCCAGGATCCCGCTCGGGATACCGATGAGCAGCGAGAACGCCATCGCCGCCACCGCCAGCAAGAGGGAGTTCGGCAGTCGCGAGAGGTAGAGCTCGAGCACCGGCGTGCGGTAGTAGAACGAGCGGCCGAAGTCGCCGCGCACGATGTCGCGGACGAACGTCGCGTACTGCACGAACAGGGACCGGTCGAGCCCGAGGTCGGCGCGCAGGGCCTCGATGTCGGCCCGGCTGGCGCCCGGCTCCACCAGGAGCACGGTCGGGTCGCCGGTGACCCGCACGAAGAGGAAGATCGTGAGCGAGAGCAGGCAGAGTGAGAGCAGCGCGTACCCGAGCCGGCGGGCGACGAAGCGCTTCATCGTCTACCTCCAAGACACGGCCAGGACCGTGGCGAAGGTCTGACCGCCGGGCGGGCCGGCGGCGGCGCCACGGCGGCGAGGACGGCGCTCCTGACCAGTCGCATCGTTGAGTCCTCCGCTCTGAGGCGAACGGGACCGGCGAAGAAGAGGTAACGGATTATCTCCGAATAGGGAGCGCTGTCAACATTCGGCAAGCGGTTGCAGCGCGCGCAACGCCTCGACCAGCCGAAATTCGCGACTTTGCCGATCGGTACGGCTCTTGCTCCCTGAAAGAGCGAGTTCAGCGGCGGTCGCGGGATCGGCACCGACCTAACGCCGGTCCACATCGCTCAACCGACGCCGACTCGACCGCGCCCATCCGCCCCTGTGGGCGCGGTCTTTATTTTTCCTCGGCCAGCCTTCGGCTGAGCGCCACCAGGCCCTCCAGCTTCCGCCCGGCGGCCCCGGAGTCGATCGACTGGGCGGCCAGGCCCACCCCCTCCTTGAGGTCCCGCGCCCGGGCCCCCGCCACCAGGGCCGCCGCGGCGTTCATGAGCACGATGTCGCGCCGCGGGCCCGGCTCCCCCTGCAGCAGCCCGCGGATGATCTCGGCGTTCTGCTCGCGGTCGCCGCCCTGGAGGTCCTTGATCGCGGCCCGCGCCATGCCGAAGTCCTCCGGCCGCACGGTGAACGTGCGGACGAGGCCCTCCCGCACCTCCGACACGCGGCTCTCGCCGGTGTTGGAGATCTCGTCGAGGTTGTCGGCGCCGTGCACGACGAAGGCCCGGATCGTCCCCAGCTCGGCCAGCACCCGGGCCAGCGGCTCCGTCAGCGACGCGGTGTAGACACCGATCACCTGGGCGTTGGCGCCGGCTGGATTGGTCAGCGGCCCCAGCATGTTGAACACCGTGCGGACGCCCATCTCGCGCCGGGCCGGCATCACGTGCTTCATGGCCGTGTGCAGCAGCGGCGCGTACAGAAAGCCGATGCCGATCTCGTCCACGCAGCGGCCCACCTTCTGGGGCGTCAGCTCGAGGTTGATGCCCAGGGTCTCCACGACGTCGGCGGAGCCGCACAGCGAGGACACCGAGCGGTTGCCGTGCTTGGCCACCTTGAGGCCGGCGCCGGCCACCACGAACGCGGTCGCCGTCGACACGTTGAACGTCCCGGTGGCGTCGCCCCCGGTGCCGCACGTGTCGATGAGCATCTCGCGGTCGGTGCCGGTCAGCGCGGCGACCTCGTCGGCGCGCGTGCGGATGCGGACGACCTTCTGGCGCATCACCTGGGCGAAGCCGATCAGCTCCTCGATCGTCTCGCCCTTCATGCGCAGCGCGGTGAGGAAGGCGGCGATCTGGGCGTTGGTGGCGGCGCCCGACATGATGGCTTCCATCGCCGCCGCCGCCTCGATGCGCGACAGATCGCGCCGCTCGACGAGCGCGCGGACCGCCTCGGTGATGATGGGGGACGTCATCGGCCGGTTATGGTACCACTGAGGGCCGACGCGCCGACGAAGGAGGACCGTCATGCGTGGCATCGTGTTCCTGGGCAATCGCAAGCTGGAGCTGCGTGAGTTTGCCGACCCCACGCCGGGGCCGGGCGAGGTCGTCCTGGCCATCAAGGCTTCCGGGATGTGCGGCAGCGACTTCCACGCCTACCGGGCGACCGGCAACGCGGCTGCCGGGCTCGGCCTGGGCGGGGGCGGCACCCCGGTGATCGCCGGCCACGAGCCATGCGGGGTCGTCCACGCGGTCGGGGCCGGCGTCGATCCCTCGCTGGTCGGCCAGCGCGTGATGAACCACCACTACAAGGGCTGCGGGCGGTGCAAGCACTGTCGCGGAGGCTGGTCGCAGCTCTGCCGCGGCGGCATCACCGTCTACGGCGTCACCGGCCACGGTGGCCACGCGCCGTTCATGAAGGCGCCGGCCTTCACGTGCGTGCCGCTGCCGGAGGCGCTGTCGTTCGAGGAAGGCGCGGCGGTCTCGTGCGGCACCGGGACCGCCTACGGTGCGCTGCGCCGCCTCGACGTCTCCGGCCGCGACACGCTCGCGGTCTTCGGCCAGGGCCCGGTCGGCCTCAGCGCCACCCTGCTCGGCCGCGCGATGGGCGCGCGCGTCATCGCGGTGGACGTCTCGCCCGAGCGCCTGGCGCTGGCGCGCGAGCTGGGCGCCGAGCACACGCTCGACCCGCGCCAGGCCGATCCCGTGCGGGCGATTCACGATCTCACCGGTGGCGACGGCGCCGAGACGACGATGGACTGCACGGGCCACCCGGACGCGCGCGCCCAGGCGGTCCGCAGCGCGGGAACCTGGGGCCGGGTGGCGTTCGTGGGCGAGGGCAACTCGGTGACGCTCGACGTCAGCAAGGATCTGCTGCGGCGGCAGATCACCCTGCACGCCTCGTGGACCTTCTCGAACACGATCCAGGAGGAGTGCGCGCGCTTCATCGCCGATCGCACGATTCCGCTCGGCCGGCTCCTGACCCACCGCTGGCGGCTCGAGCAGGCCGAGGACGCCTACAAGCTCTTCGACACGCAGACGACCGGCAAGGGCGTGTTCGTCGTCTGAGATGGGGGGCCTCGAGCGGGCCCCAAGCCCCCCTTGGTGGCTCGGAGCGCCCCGGCGGAGCCGTGGCGCCCCGCGGCCGCGGCGGTCTCGGCGCTAGCGGAAGATCTTCTTGAGGCCTTCGACGCCCTGGTTCACGGCGCGCTCGGCGGGGGTCAGCGGCGTTCCGGATGGGCGGGCGGCGAGCGCGACGCGAATCTCCGCCGTCTGGCCGGCCAGCACCTGGATCTGGCGCACCTCCGTCGCGTAGCGCGGGTGCGTCACCTTCAGACGGTAGAGGCCTTCCTTCATCTGCCGGCGGACTTCACCGTTCGTCGTCGGCAGCGTCGCGACCAGCGCGTCCTTGGGGGTGAGGATCTCGACGGTGGCGTCGCCCACGACGGCGCCCGAGCGGGCCTCCTGCACCCGGGCCACCAGCTCACCCGTGTCGGGTGGCTTGTGCGGCCGCAGGTACCCGTAGAGCGCGCCGCCGATCGACAGCAGGGCGGCGATGATGCCGAGCGTGGCCTGCACGCGCGAGAGCGAGAGATGGCCACGCAGGCGAATGAAGAGGCCGTCTCGCTCGGGGGCGCGACTCATCGCCCCAAGCGTACCAGCCTAGTGGAAGAGCTTCTTGAGTCCCTCGAAGGGCCCGCTGGGCGGCTTCTCGACGACGAGGGGCGGGGGCGGCGGCGGGGGCGGCTTGAGTGCGAGGCGAACCCGAATCTCCGCCGTCTGATCGGCGAGGACGTAGATCTGCCGCGACTCCGTCAGGTAGCGCGGGTGGAGGACGCGCAGGCGGTACGTCCCTTCCTTCATGGGGGCCTTCTTGGCCGCGCCGACGCCAGCCGCCGGTTGCAGCGTCGTCACCAGCGCATCCTGCAGCGTCAGCACCTCGACCGTCGCGTCCGCCACCGGCTTGCCGGAGCGCGCCTCCTGCACGATCGCGAGCACCTCGCCGCGATCGCGGTGGATCGGCGCCAGGTAACCGAACGCTCCGCCGATCGACAGCAGGGCGGCGGTCACGCCGCAGACGCCCTGCAGGCGCGTCAGCGAAATGTGCTGACGCAACGCTTGCGGGAGCGAGCGCCCCTCGCCTTGCGTCGGCACCGTCGCGTCAGTGGCGGAGTCTTCAACGGCCATCGCCTCCCGAGCGTAACAATTTCGGCCCCGCAGTTTCAAACGGGATCACGCGATTCGTGCGAGTGAAACGCCGTGGACACTTGCTTGCCACGCTGACGGGCGACGTGGCACGCGCTGCCAATGTGGCAGTCGCCGGATGCTTTCGAGCCAGACGCCGCACGCGTCAGCGACCGAGATACGCGCGCTTGATTCGCTCGTCGTCCAGGAGCGTCGCGCTGTCGCCGGCCAGCGTGATCGCGCCGTTCTCCAGCACGTACGCGCGGTGCGAGCAGCGCAGGGCCCGCAGCACGTTCTGCTCGACCAGCAGGATCGTCAGGCCGGCGCGGTTGATCGCGGCCAGGTTGGTGAAGATCGCGCCCACCACCACCGGCGCCAGGCCGAGCGAGGGCTCGTCGAGCATCAGCAGCCGCGGACGCGCCATGAGCGCGCGGCCGATCGCGACCATCTGCTGCTCGCCGCCGGAGAGCGTGCCAGCCAGTTGACCGAGCCGCTCGGCCAATCGGGGAAACAGCTCGAAGACGTGCGCCAGCGTCTCGGCGCGCCGGGCGCGGCCGGCCGCCGTGCGGGCGCCGAGCTCGAGGTTCTCGCGGACCGTCATCGTCGGGAAGAGCTGGCGGCCCTCCGGCACGTGGGCGATGCCGGCGGCCACGACGGCGGCGGGGCCCAGGCCGCTCAGCCGCCGGCCGTCGAGCTCGACGCGGCCGCCCCGCAGCGGCAGCAGTCCGGCGATCGCCCGCAGCGTCGTCGTCTTGCCGGCGCCGTTGGAGCCGATGAGCGCCACGATCTCCCCCGCCCGCACCTCCAGCGACACCGCGCGGGCGGCCACCACGTCGCCGTAGCCGGCCTCGACGGCGTCAAGCCGGAGCACGCGTCACCGCCTCGTCGCCCAGGTACGCCTCGATCACGCGCGGGTCGTTGGCGACGCTCTCCGGACGTCCCTCGGCGATCCGCTCGCCGTGGTTCAGGACGACGATCCGCTGGGCGAGCGACATCACCGCCCGCATCACGTGCTCGATGAGCAGGATGGCGATCCCGCGCCGGTTGATGGCCCACACCAGCTCGACGATGCGCTCCGTCTCGGCGTCGGTGAGGCCCGACATCACCTCGTCGAGCAGCAGCAGCCGCGGCTCGGTGCCGAGGGCCCGCGCCAGCTCGAGACGCTTGCGCTCGGCCAGCGTCAGCCCGCCGGCTGGCCGATCCGCCTTGGCGCCGAGCCCGAGCTCGTCGAGCACGGCGCGGGCGCGCCGCTCGGCCTCGGCGACGTCAGCGTGGCGGCCGAGCGTGGCGATCATCACGTTGCGCACGACGGTGAGGCGCGGAAACGGTCGCATGATCTGGAACGTCCGGGCGAGGCCGAGCGCGTTGACCTGGTGCGGCGCCAGCCCGCGCAGGTCGCGGCCGGCGAAGGTCACCCGGCCGGCGTCGGAGCTGAGGAATCCGGAGATGAGCGCGAAGGCCGTCGTCTTGCCGGCGCCGTTGGGGCCAATCAGCGCCACGATCTCGCCCTCGGCCACCGTGAAGTCGAGGTCCTTCACCGCCTGCACGCCGCCGAAGCGTTTGCTGAGCCCGGCGACCTGCAGGAGGACCGTCATCGTCCGAACAGCCGCCGCAGGTACGGATAGGCGCCCTGGGGAAGGAAGAGCACGACGGTGATGAGGAGCACGCCGTAGACGATCAGATGGGCGCCGTGCAGTCCGCTCTGGCTGAAGTACGCGCGCGAGACCTCGCCGAGCGGAGTGAGGATGAACGAGCCGAGGATCGGCCCCAGCAGGGTGCCGGCGCCGCCGATGATCGCCCGGATGATGATCTCGACCGACAGCGGGATGCCGAAGACCGTGCTGGGCTGCAGCGAGAAGAGGTAGAACGCGTAGAACGTGCCGCCGAGGCCGGTCAGGAACGCGGACACCACCATCGCCAGCATCTTGTACTTGAGGGTGGGGACGCCGAGCGCCTCGCAGGCGGCCTCGTCCTCGCGGATCGCGGTGAGGTAGATGCCGAAGCGCCGCCGCTCGATGAGCGCGACCACGCCGGTCCCCAGCAGCATCAGCGCCAGCGCCAGATAGTAGTACGCGCGCTGATCCTGGAACTGGAACTGGCGCGGATTGCCGGTGAACGTGATGTAGAGCCCGACCGCGCCGCCGACCGCGTCGATGTTCGAGGCGAGGATGCGGCAGACCTCGGCGAAGGCCACCGTGAGCAGCACCAGGTAGAAGCCGCGCAGCCCGAACCGGAACCCGAGGTAGCCGATGACGCCGCCGAGGACGGCGGCCAGCGCGGCGCCCACGAACATGCCGAGCCACGGCGTGACGCCGCGGTCCAGGAGCAGCGCCGCGGTGTAGCCGCCGACGCCGACGAACGCCGCGTGGCCGACCGAGAGCTGGCCGGCGTAGCCGCCCACGATGTTCCAGGCCTGGGCGAGGAAGGCGTAGAAGAAGATCAGGACGAAGATCGTGACCGCGTAGCCGCTCAGCACGGCCGGCAGCGCCAGCAGGACCGCCAGCGCCGCCAGGCCCAGCGTCCACGTCATGGCGCGCGCTTGCCGAACAGGCCGGCCGGCCGCAGCAGCAAGATCAGGATCAGCAGCGAGAAGCTGAACAGCTCCTTGAGCGAGGGGCGCAGGAACACGGCCCCCAGCGACTCCGCCACCGACACGAGCAGCCCGCCGACGAAGGCGCCCAGCAGGCTGCCCATGCCTCCGATGATGACGATGTTGAACGAGGTCACCGACAGGGACAGTCCGGTGGGCGGCTGGAACGGCAGGATGGGCGACACCAGCGCGCCGGCGGCCCCCACGCAGGCGGCGCCGATGCCGAAGGCCGTCGCGTACACACGCCGCACGTCGGCGCCGATGACCATCGCGCCGTAGGGGTTGTCGGCGGCGGCGCGGATCAGCCGACCGTGCTCGGTGTGGAAGAGAAAGAGCGAGAGCGCCAGCGTGAGCACGATGGCCAGCCCGAAGGTGACGAGCCGGGCGACGTCGACGTAGAGCGGCCCCACCTCCCAGGTCAGCCGGGCCAGCGGCGAGCGCACGCGGGCCGGCTCGGGGCCGAAGGCCAGCAGCGCGGTGTTCTCCAGCACCAGCGCCACGCCGAGCATCAGGAGGATCTGCATCTCGTGCGGCGCCGCGAGAATGCGATCGACCAGGCCGCGCTGGACGGCCACACCCAGCGCGAACAGCGCGGCGGCGCACACGACGAACGAGACGTAGGGATCGACGCCGACCCGCGTGGAGAGCACGAAGGCCAGGTACATGCCCCACACCATCATGTCGCCGTGGGCGAAATTGACGACGCGCATGACGCCGAAGATGAGCGTGAGGCCGACCGCCATGAGGCTGTAGACACCGCCGAACAGCAGGCCGCTGAGCAGGCCCTGCGCGACGAGCGTGAGGTCCAGGCGCCCTCCGCTAGCCCCGCGGCCGCGGGAACACGAACTTCTGCAGCGCCGCTTCCTTGGGCCAGACGGCCACCGCCTTCTGGCCGAGGATCTGGGTCATCGTGGTGACCGCGTTGGGATTGTCGCCCAGCTCGTTGAAGTGGATCGGGCCGGCATACTGCATGAGCCCGCCGGTGTAACGCGTCTTCTTGAGGGCGTCCACGATGGCGTCGGGATCGTCCAGCGTGGCGGCGCGCTCGAGGACGTCGGCGATGACGAGGATCGCGTCGTAGGAGTAGCCGGAGTTGGTGTCGAACGTCTTGCCGTTCGAGCGCTTCTTGTACTCGTCGGCGACCTGGTTGGTCCGCGGGTTCCTGAAATTCGCCCACGGGTTGCTGACCATCGCGTACTCGACATCGTCCTTGAGGACGGCGATCTGGCCGGCCTCGTAGAAGCCGGGGCTGCCGGGGCCCACGATGCCGAGGATGTCGAGCCGCTGCTTGCGGATCTCCGGCAGCAGGAGCTGCGCGCTGGCCGGCCGCGTGATCGGCGAGATCACGTCGGGCTTGAGCGCCTTGGCCTTCGAGACCTCGGTCGAGAGATCGGACGGCGGCTCCGGCCACGCGATGACGTCGTCCTCCAGCAGCGTCCAGGCCGGCCTGGCGGCCTTGTAGGCGGCCAGGAAGCCGCGCGACTGGCTCTGGCCGAAGAGGTCGTTGCAGTACATGAGCAGCACGCGCTTGGGCGTCACGTTGGCCTCGGCGAAGATTTCGGTGAAGTACTGCACCGCCTTGCGCCCGAACGACGAGCCGGTCGGGAAATTGCGATAGACGTACTGGACCTTTTGCTGGCCCTCCTTCACCGACCGGGCGACGTTGGCGGTGATCGGGTCGGCGGCCGCGATGTCGATGAGGAACGGCACCCGCTTCTGCTGGGCCACCGAGACCATCGCCGCCGTGCTGCCCGAATCGAACGAGCCCATCAGCATCTGGGCGCCCTGGTTGACAACGCGCTCGGCCTCGACACGGCCGTTCTCGGGCTTCGTCTGGGTGTCCCCGACGAGCAGCTCGAGCTTGAGCCCGCCCTTGCCCCTGATCCCACCCGCCGCGTTCACCGCCTCCACCGCCATCTGGGCGCTGAGCCGGCACGCCTGCCCGGGCTCGGCCAGCGGGCCGGTCACCGGATGCACGGCGCCGATCTTGAACGTCTTGCCCTGCGCGCGCGGCGCGCCGGGCACCGCGACGAGGACGGCGCCGCCGGCGGCGATCTTGAGGAACGTACGGCGGGTGAGTCGGGTCATACGGCCTCCTTGAGCAGTGCGCATTATACTTCGCGCCGCGCGAAGAGCCGTCGCCCGCGCGCTGCGGCCTGCACCAGCCCGCCCGGCAGCAGCAGCACGATGGCGATGAAGAGCGCGCCGAAGATCAGCAGGTGGAAGTCCACCCAGCGCACGGCCAGGTACTCCTTGAGCACGATGTAGAGGATCGCGCCCAGCACCGGGCCGTGCAGCGTGCCGACGCCCCCGATGAACGTCATCAGCAGCGCGTCGAACGTCCAGGTCGGGCTGAAGGCGTGGGATGGGTAGTAGCTGATGTGGTAGTAGCCGAAGAGCCCGCCGGCCAGCCCGGCCAGGCCCGTCGAGAGCGCCAGCGCGGTGAGCTTCAGCCGGAGCGCGCCGACGCCGGAGGCCTCGGCGGCCGGCTCGTCCTCGCGGATCGCCTGCATCCCGAGCCCGGCGCGCGAGCCGGCCAGCGCCGCCACCGTGACGACCGACACCGCGGCCAGGGCGAGCGCCACATAGTAGCGATGCGCCAGCCGGTAGCCGGCGATCGTGGCCGTCGGCAGCGTGGAGATCTCCGGCAGCACGTTGCCGACGGTCGTCCGCAAGATCTCGCCGAGGGCCAGCGTGCCGATGGCGAAGTAGGCGCCGCGCAGCCGGAACGCCGGGGCCCCGATCACGAGCGCGAACGACGTCGCCAGCGCGGCGCCTGCCAGCATCGCGAGCACGATCGGCGTGCCACCGATCCACAGCGAGCGCGCCAGCAGCGCGCCGAGGCCGAAGAAGGCGGCGTGACCGAGATTCACCTGCCCGGCGTAGCCGGCCACGATGTTCCAGCTCTGGGCCAGCGTGATCGAGAGCAGGATCAGGAAGACGAAGTTCAGCACGTCGTCGCGGCGCGCGACCAGCGGCAGGAAGGCCAGCCCGCCGAGGCCGGCCAGGATGCCGATCGCCCACGCGCGCTCGCGCCGGGCGGCGGTCATTTGCCGAAGAGTCCGCGCGGCCGCACGACGAGCACGACCACGAAGATCACGAGGCCGACGACCTCGCGGTAGGGCCCGCCGAACACCGCCGCGCTGGCTGCCTCGGCCACGCCGAGCACGAGCCCGCCGACGAAGGTGCCGATCATCGAGCCGAGTCCCGCCAGCACCACGACGATGAGCGCCTTCAGCGTCCACTCGAGCCCGATCGACGGGCTCACCGAGTAACCGACGCTCACCAGGGTGCCGGCGGCGCCGGCCAGGGCCGTGCCGATCGCGAATGCGAGGAGATATGCGCGGCGAACGTCGATGCCGGTCAGCAGCGCCGCCTGCCAGTCCTCCGCCGTCGCGCGGATCGCCTTGCCCCACCGCCAGCGCGCCAGCAGCAGGTGCAGGCCGCCGAGCAGCAGGAACGCCAGCAGCAGGCTGAGCAGCCGCACGAGTGGGATGGCGAGATCGCCCACCATGATGACGGCGCCGCCGTAGGGGGTGACGATCGAGCGCTCGTCGGCCGTCCACAGCTGCACGGCCAGCGCGTGCAGCGCCAGGGCGAGGCCGAAGCCGATCAGCAGCGAGTTCTTGACGCGTGTCTCCTCGTCGGCGCGCACGACGAAGCTGAACAGCCCCGAGTAGAGCAACCCGCCGCCGAGCAGCGCGAGCGGGATCACCACCCCCAGCGCCGCGAACGGATCGATGCCGAGCAGCGCCACCACCCAGAACGCGCCGTAGCCGCCCAGCATGATCAGCTCGCCGTGGGCGACGTCGAGCACCTTCATGACGCCGAAGACGAGCGAGAGCCCGGCGGCGGCCAGGCCGTAGAGGCCGCCGATCAGGAGGCCGAGCACGAGCTGCTGGGCCAGCACGCTCACGAGTGACGGACCGCCAGCGGGCCGAGGTAGGCGCGGCGCACGTGCGGGTCGTGCAGCAGGTCGGCGGCGCTGCCCTGACCGGCGATGCGGCCGGACTCCAGCACGTAGGCGCGGTGGGCGAGGGTGAGCGCGGCCTGCACGTTCTGCTCGACGAGGAACACGCCGACGCCGGCGCGATTGATCTCGGCCAGCGCCGCGAAGATCGACACGACCAGGCGCGGCGCGATGCCGAGCGACGGCTCGTCGAGCATCAGCAGCCGCGGATTGGTCATCAGGGCCCGGCCGACCGCGACCATCTGCTGCTGGCCGCCCGAGAGCGACGCCACGAGCTGGCGGCGGCGCTCGCGCAGGTCGGGAAACAGCGCGTACACGCGCGCGAAGCCCTCGGCGCGATGGCGCCGCGCGCGGGGCGCGAAGGCGCCGAGCTCCAGGTTGTCCTCGACCGTCATGCCGCCGAAGAGGCGCCGGCCCTCCGGCACCAGCGCGAGCCCGCGCTCGACCACGAGGTGCGCCGGCACCCTGGTGAGGTCCTCGCCGTCCCAGCGGATCGTGCCGCCGCGCGGGTGCAGGAGGCCGGCGATCGAGGTGAGGAGCGTGCTCTTGCCGCTGCCGTTCGGACCGAGGAGCGCGACGATCTCCCCGGCCCCGACCGCGAGCGTCACGCCGGACAGGACGCGGATGTCGCCGTAGGCGGCGTCGACGTCGCGGAGCTCAAGCACGCATCGGACTCCCCCGCTCGCTGCCCAGGTACACGTCGACGACCGCCGGGTCGGCGGCCACCGCCGCCGGCGGCCCCTCGGCGATCTTCTCGCCGGCGCTCAGCACGATGATCCGGCGCGCGAGGTCCATCAGCGCCCACACGATGTGCTCCACCATCAGCACGGTCAGCCCACCGTCCACGAGCCGGCGCACGAGCGCCATCGCGGTCGCCGTCTCCGCGGGATTGAGTCCGGCCATGAACTCGTCGAGCAACAGCAGCTGCGGCGCGGTGGCCAGCGCGCGCGCCAGCTCGAGCCGCTTGCGATCGATCAGCGTGAGCCGCGCCGCCGGCGTCTGGGCGCGGCCTTCGAGGCCCACCAGCGCCAGCAGGCGCCCGGCCTCGGTGACGGCCTCGGCCCGCGTGGCGGCGGCGCGCCCGTAGAGGCGGCCCACGAGCACGTTCTCGAGCGCCGTCAGGCCCGCGAAGGGACGCACGAGCTGAAACGTGCGAGCGACGCCGCGCGCGCAGACTCGATGCGGCGCCAGCCCGGCGATGTCGTGGCCGCGCAGGCGGATCCGGCCGGCATCGGGGGCGAGGGCGCCGGCGATCAGGTTGAACAGCGTCGTCTTGCCCGACCCGTTCGGTCCCATGATGCCGACGAGGTCGGCGTCGGCGACGGTGAAGCTGACATCGGAGACGGCGCGGACGCCGCCGAAGCCCTTCGAGACGCGCTCGACCTCGAGCAGCGGCATCCGGCTCGCGCTTCCGCTCTTCACCGCCGGGCGAACGGCGGCGCCGGGTACACGACCGGCACGGTGGCGAACTCCCTGGGCCAGACCAGCTCCTGCTTGCCGTTCTGCCACTGGGCGAAGAGGCCGGCCTTGACGACGCCGGTTCCGTCGGGCCGGAACTTCACGGGACCGATGACCGTCGTCATGTCGGTCGCCGCGATGGCGTCGCGCACCTTCTCGCGGTCGAGCGTGCCGGCCCTGGCGACGGCCGCGGCGAGGATTTGCACGCACGCATAGCCGGGCCCCGTGATGGGGTCGGCCGGCCGGCCGAACTTCGCCTGGTGCGCGTCGTTCAGCTCCTTGACGCCGGGCGCCTTCACGGCATGGTGCCAGCCGGGCGCCAGCAGGACGTAGTCGCCGTCCTTGCCCAGGTTCTTGGCCCAGACGGGCGGATCGGGGGCGCGAATGAAGAAGGTGAGCTTGGGCGTGTAGCCGAGCTCCTTCATCTGCTTGATCATCGTCATGCCGTCGGGCGGCGTGGGCAGCGCGAACACGGCGTCGGCATGGGCGGATTTCGCGCGCAGGATCAGGTCCGAGAAGTCCTTGGCGCCCGGCGCGTACTCCGCGGTGACGACCACCTGGTAGCCAGCGGTCTTGCCGGCCTCCGTCCACGCCGCGGCCATCTCGCGTCCCCAGTCGGTCTTTTCCTGGAAGATGGCGACGGTCTTCGGGCGCTCGCCGGCGGGGATCGAGGCGAGCATCGGCGGCAGCGCCTCGCTGATGTCGGGCGACTTCCAGAACGGCGAGAAGAGATAGCGGAAGCCTTGCTGGTGCACCTTGTGGAGCGCGAACGCCACGCCGAGGTACGGGGTCTTGTTCTTCTCGGCCACCGCGGCGGCCGCCGCGTGCAGGTCGGAGCCGAAGCCGCCGAGGTACGCGACGACGCCCTGGGCGGCCAGCGTCTCCAGGCGCGCCACGGTCTTCGTCGCGTCGGACTCGTCGTCCAGCAGCACGAGCTCGAGCGGCACTTTCTTGCCGGCCAGGGTGACGCCGCCGGCGGCGTTGATGTGCTCGACCGCGATCTCGTAGCCGGCGCGCACCTGCGCGCCGCCGGCTCCGTAGCGTCCGGTCACCGGCACCACGGCACCGACTCTCACGGGTTGTGCCCAGGCCGGCAGCGGCAGCGCGAGCAGTGCAAGCACGAACACCCCGAGCCGCCTCATGCGTAGCCTCCTGTCGATACGCTCATCGTGCGGCCCCCGGCGCCGGGCCGACGGTCGTGGCTCGGGCTCAGCGCCGGGCGAACGGCGGCGCCGGGTAGGCCAGGGGCGCCGTGGCGAACTCCTTGGGCCAGACCAGCTCCTGCTTGCCGTTCTGCCACTGCGCGAACGCGGCCTGCACGATGCCGGTGCCGTCGGGCCGGAACCTCACGGGCCCGATGACGGTCGTCATGTCGGTGGCGGCGATGGCGTCGCGGATCTTGTCGTGGTCGAGGCTGCCGGCGCGGCTGATGGCCGCCGCCGCGATCTGCACGCAGGCGTAGGCCGGCCCCACGATCGGATCGGCCGGGCGGCCGAGCTTCTTCTCGTGCGCCTCGTTCAGCTCCTTCACGCCGGGCGCCTTGACCGCGTAGTGCCAGCCGGCGGCCAGCACGGTGTAGTCGCCGTCCTTGCCGAGATTCTTCGTCCACGGCAGCGAGTCGGGCGCGCGGATCAGCAGCAGGAGCTTGGGCGTGTAGCCCAGCTCCTTCAGCTGCTTGACGATCGTCATGCCGTCGGGCGGCGTCGGGATGCCGAAGACGGCGTCGGCGTTGGCGGCCTTGGCCTTGAGGATGAGATCGGAGAAGTCCTTGGCGCCCGGCGCATACTCGCCGTGCACGACCACCTGGTAGCCGCCGCTCTTGCCAGCCTCGGTCCACGCCGCGTTCATCTCCTGGCCCCAGTCGGTCTTCTCCTGGAAGATGGCGACGGTCTTCGGGCGCTCGGCGGCGGGAATGAGCGCCAGCAGCCCCACCGTGTGCTTGCCGACGTCGGGCGACTTCCAGAACGGCGAGAACAGGTACCGGAAGCCCTGCTGGTGGATCTTGTTGAGCGCGACCGCGATCCCGAGGTACGGGATCTTGTTCTTCTCGGCCACCGACGCGGCGGCGGCGTGCAGGTCGGAGCCGAAGCCGCCGAGATAGGCGCCCACGCCCTGGGCGGCCAGCGTCTCGAGCCGGGCGACGGTCTTGGTCGCGTCGGACTCGTCGTCGAGCACCACCAGCTCCAGCGGCATCTTCTTGCCGCCCACGGTGACGCCGCCGGCGGCGTTGACCTGCTCCACCGCGATCTCGTAGCCGGCACGCACCTGGGCGCCGCCGGGGCCGTAGCGGCCGGTCAGCGGCACCACCGCGCCGAGCTTGACGGTCTGCGCCGCCGCCGGCAGCGGCAGCGCGAGCAACGCCAGTAACACCAGAGCGACTCGTCTCATGCGTGGCCTCCTGTCGATCCGCTCACGGCGCCGCGAGCGCGCGGCCGCCGGCCGATGTCTCACGACGCGCCCCACACCGCGCGCGCCGTCTCCGCCACCACGCGGAGCTTGCGCGCCTGGTCCTCGGGGCCGATGCGGTTGCCTTCCAGCGTGGACGCGAAGCCGCACTGCGGGCTCAGCGCCAGCCGCGCCAGCGGCACGTGCTTCGCCGCCTCCTCGATCCGCCGCGTCAGCTCGTCGACCGACTCCGCGCGCGGCTTCTTCGTCGTCACCAGCCCCAGCACGACCTCACGGTCCTCGGGCACCGCGCGCAGCGGCTCGAAGCCGCCCGAGCGCTCGTCGTCGTACTCGAGCAGGAAGCGCCGGAAGCGGCTCCGCGCGAACACGCGCGCGATCGGCTCGTAGCCGCCGCGGGCGTAGAACATCGAGCGGTTGTTGCCGCGGCAGATGTGGAGGGCGAACGTCACGGCCGGATGCTCGCCGATGACGGCGTTGTCCATCTCGATGCACGCGTCGATCAGCCGGTCGGGGTCGCTGCCGCGCTGGCGGTAGCCCTCGCGCAGGGCCGGGTCGAGGAGGGCCGCGTACTGCGGCGCGTCGATCTGCACGTACGTGCAGCCGAGCCGGACCAGCTCGGCCACCTCGCGCCGCGTGAGGTCGACGACGTCGGCCAGGTAGGCGTCGCGCGTCGGGTAGGCGCCGGCCGACTTCGGCGGGTCGTAGTAGGCGGCGGCCTGCTGGGTGCTGATCAGCGTGACCTTGACCGGCTTCGTCGCGCGGGCCCGCAGGTAGACGAACTCCTCCGCGCACATGCTGCGTCGCCAGCGCAGCGTGTCGACCACGACCGGCCGCTTGAAGACCAGCTCGCCGCCCTGCTCGTCCCGGAACGGGATCGCCCACCCGCCGAACTTGTCGAAGCCGTCGAGGGCATCGATGAGGTGGCCGAAGAACGCGTAGCGTCGCAGCTCGCCGTCGGTGACGACGTCGAGCCCGGCCGCCTCCTGCAGCCGGATCGCCTCGTCGACGGCCCGGTCCTCGACGCGCTTGAACTCGGCCGCGGCCAGCCGCCCGGCGTCGAGGGCCTCGCGCGCGTCCACCAGGTAGGCCGGGCGCAGGAGGCTGCCGACCACGTCGCTCCGGATGGTCATCGCGCGCGCTCCGCGAGCAGGTCGACCACCTCCGTCGCCGTCGTGAGGTCCTCGCCGGAGGCGCGCGCGTAGGTCCGGGCAGCCTCGATGGTGTGGCCGGCCCTGATCTGTGCCAGCACGGTGTCGCGTAGCTGGGGCGGCATGGCGGCGACCAGCGCCTTCACGCGCTCGGCCTGTTGCGCTCTGGCCGCCAGCCTGGCGCGGATCTTGACCAGCATCTCCGGCTTCGCGCAGGGCACCACCTCGGCCCACCGGTCGCCGTCCCGGGCGAGCCGCACGAGCATGACGCTGAACGTGAACGGCTTCGGCCGCATGTCGATCTGCAGCACGTGGGTCGGCTGGACGGGATAGTCGAACCCCTCGGCAAACAGCGGCTGCTCGTCCGCGGGGACCGGCTTGAGCGTCCAGCGGTACTCGGCCGGTACCCCTTCTTTCGCCTGGCGGGCCGCGCTGTCGACCCACCACTCGCCCACGGCGCCGGTGGCGCAGGCTCGCGCGCTCGAGTGCACGAGCGGCAGGCGCGCCCCGGGTCCGCGCTTGACGGCATCGACGAACGCCGTCACGAACGCCCGATCGGCCGGGGTCTCCTGTCCGGCCACCGGCGCCGCGACCGTCAGGGCCGCCACCAGTGCCAGCGCGAGGCATTCGCCCGCTCTCACGCCGGCTCCCCGCCCAGCAGCTCCTTGGCGATGATCATGCGCTGGATCTGGTTGGTGCCCTCGTAGATCTGCATGATCTTGGCGTCGCGCATGTAGCGCTCGACCGGGAACTCGCGCGTGTAGCCGTAGCCGCCGAAGATCTGCACCGCGTCGGTGGCGACCTTCATCGCGGCGTCGCCCGCCCAGCACTTGGCCATCGACGCCTCCAGCGTGTTGCCGCGGAGGCCGGCGTCCACCTGGCGGGCGGCGTGATGCACCATGAGACGCGCGGCGTGGGTGGCCATCGCCATATCGGCCAGCATGAACTGGATGCCCTGGAAGGCGGCGATCGGCTGGCCGAACTGGTGGCGCTCCTTCGCGTAGCCGGCGGCGGCGTCGAGCGCGGCCTGGGCGATGCCGACGGCGAGCGAGCCGGTGGCCGGCCGCGTGATGTCGAGCGTCGCCATGGCGATCCTGAAGCCCTCGCCCTCGGCGCCGAGGCGCTGCTCGACCGGGATGGCGCAGTCGGCGAAGTGCAGCGCCACGGTGGGCGAGGCGCGGATGCCGAGCTTGCGCTCCTTCTTGCCGACCTCGAAGCCCGGCGTCCCCTTCTCGACGAGGAACGCGGTGACGCCCCGGGCGCGGCGCGACGGGTCCACCGTCGCGAACACGGTGATGACGTCGGCGTGGCTGCCGTTGGTGCACCATTGCTTCGAGCCGTTGAGCACGTAGCGGTCGCCGCGCCGCATCGCCGTCGTCGTGAGCGCGGCCGCGTCGGAGCCGGCGGAGGGCTCGGAGAGCGAGTAGGCCGCGAGCAGCTCGCCGGTGGCCAGCCGCGGCAGGTACTTCTTCTTCTGCTCCTCGGTGCCGGCCAGCAGGATCGGCAGCCCGCCCAGCGGCTGGTCGAGATACTGGGTCCCTGTCGAGGCGCAGGCCGCCGCGATCTCCTCGCACACCAGCGCCAGCGCCAGGCAGCCCATGTCGCTGCCGCCGTAGGTCTCGGGCACCCAGATCGCATAGAGCCCGGCCTCGACGATCGCCCTGATCGACTCCTCCGGGTACGTCTCCAGCTCGTCGTAGTGGGCGGCATGGGGCGCGATCCGCTCGCGCGCCAGCTTGCGGGCGAGGTCACGGATCATCCGCTGCTCGTCGGTCAGGTAGAAGAGGTCGCTCATGGCCGGCCTATGGTATAGGAGAACCCGTGGATCGCGCGACGCTCGCCAGCCTGGTGATCCGGTTCACCGACGCGTTCAACCAGAACGACCTCGAGGGCGTGATGGCGTTCATGGCCGAGGACGCGGTCTACGAGGAGTTCACCGGCGCCATCCGCCGCGGGAAGGCGGCCATCCGGGCGGCATTCGTGCCGCAGTTCCGCGGCGATTTCGGCAAGATGCGGTTCGAGACCGAGGACCTTTTCGTGGATGCCGCCGCCGGCAAGGCGCTGATTCGCTGGGTCTGTCGCCTCGAGACCCGGCGCGGGCCCGCCGGCTGGCGCGGCCTCGACATCCTGCATTTCGAGAACGGTCTCGTGACTCAGAAGCTCACCTACGCGAAGGCGAAGGTCCCGCTGCTGGAGCCGTAGCCTCGCGTGCGTCGGTCAGGATGACGACAGCGTCGACGGCCACGACGTCGGCGCCGGCGGCGATGAGCGGGTTGACGTCGACCTCGACGATGTGCGGCTCGGCGGCGATGAGGTCGGCCACGGCGTGGATCGCGGCCACGAGCGGCGCCGGCTCGACGGCGCGCAGGCCGCGAGGGCCGGCCAGCAGCCGCGGCCGCGCGCCCTCGGCCAGCATCCCCTCGGCCTCGCCCTCGGCCAGCGGCGCCAGCCGCACGGAGACGTCGCGCAGCACCTCGGTCAGCACACCCCCGGCGCCGAAGACGACGACCGGCCCGAACACCTCGTCGCGACGCGCGCCGAGCAGCAACTCGACACCGGGGCCGACGCGCTCCTGCACGACGAACCGCTCGGCGCCGGTGCGAGCGCGCAGCGCCGCGCAGGCGGCCCGCACGGCCGCCGCGTCGGCGACGTCCAGGCATATGCCACCGGCCTCGGTCTTGTGCGTCAGCCCGGCGGCGTCGGCCTTCACGACCACCGGGTAGCCGATCCGCTCGGCCGCCGCGACGGCCTCGCCGGCCACGACGATCGCCTCGCGGCAGAACCGGATCCCGTGCGATTCCAGCAGCCGGCGCGCGAGCGCGTAGGGCAGCGGCCCGCGGCCCGCGTCGACGGCCATTCGCAGATCGCTCGCCAGCGTGGCGGCGCGCGCCACCACGCGGGCGCGCGGGCGACCGGCGCTCCACAGGGCGCGCCACGCGCGCACCGCGCGCTCGGGGCTCGGCAGCACCGGCACGCCGCCCGCGCGAAGGCGCGCCGTCACCTCCGGCGTGTCGGCGGTGAACGCGACGGCGGGCTTGCCGGTGTCGCGGGCCGCCGCGACGACGGCGTCGGCGAAC